>Ga0114996_10002372_pt1 | contig 24421 bp, 15 predicted proteins | sample ArcticOcean_MG_C_4_FD_87039 | JGI IMG/M metagenome (GOLD analysis project Ga0114996, IMG submission 87039) | Marine microbial communities from western Arctic Ocean - ArcticOcean_MG_CB4_134 | ecosystem: Environmental > Aquatic > Marine > Oceanic | place: Arctic Ocean: Canada Basin | collected... | reverse complement strand
TGTTCCCTATTTCTCAATGACGGGGTTTTTGAGTATTCCAATCGCCCCCCAAGGGATCGATGTGAGCCGCTTGGATGAGCCGGCCGACATACAGGAGCCTGAATTCTCTTTTGGCGTTGAAGGGACCGTGGGTATTCGGGGGAAGATTGCCGTCAACGAGTCCCAGCAGCTGGTGATCATGGCGGGTGCCAGTATGACGATTCTGAAGGATTTCGTGGAAACGGATGCCTTTATGAGCTACGTCTTATCCTTGGGTTACCGCTTCTAAGAAGGGGCTCGATTACTTGAAGCTCTCGCAGTTGGCGACGAGTACTTCGCCCGGTTCGAACCCAATGCATTCCTTGCCATTGAGCCCTTTGTGCACCGAGTCGTTGATGGTGTTGATCGTCAGGTCGCTGTTGTCCCACAGGCCGCACCCGAAGACCTCCTTGGCGGCTTCAAAATGGGCCGGGCTGCTCATGTCGCTGCTGGTGATCCCGTCGCCGTCGGAATCACAGAACCAGTCCTCCAGTTCGCCCTTTCCGATGTCGTCGCTGAGTTGGGTTGTGACGAGGGTGCGGCAGACGTCCTTGGCCTTGTCCTTGCTGGCACCTTCCAGCCAGCAATCTGCCAAGGCGTCAGCGAGCAGCAACTTGTTGATGTCCATGCTGGCCGTTCCCAGGGTGAGAACACTCACGCAGTCGCCCGCTTGGCAGCTGTCGATGGGATCGCAGGTCTTGGTGACCTTCCAACCCGCCAGAGGATTCTCGCAGTAGAGGATCTCCAGGCCGTAACACATTAAGGCCCCGGGGAGGCACGCTGAGCACACGGCGTCCCCTTCGTCCTCCAGATACAGGCAGCCCCACTCACAGGGCTCGGTCTCCACGTAGAATTGTCCCGTCGCATCGCATTGGCCCACGCCCGTGGGGCCGCAAATCTTCTCGCCTGGTGTGCAGTTGCTCACAAAGCACTGTCCCGTCTCTTCCATACACCCTTCGTCACAGAACACGCTCGTGGGCTTAAAGCCCATTCGGTCGTCTTTGCAGATGTCGATCTGGTTGGGTTTGGTCGGCGAACAGCGTGTCTCATCTGGTGCGCAGGCGGGCGCTTTGCAGGTGGTCGTGACCGGATCACAACCGTAATCACAATAGTCCTGGTCGGTCACGTCCATGCCATCGATGCCACAGATCTGGATCTTCTTGCCGTCCGGTTCGCAGAAGAGCGCGCCGGGTTGGCAGAGGATGTCCACGCACTGCCCATCCACGCAGGCGTTCGTGCACTCCGAAAACTGCACTTGGCCCGCTTCGTCGCAGATCTGCGCGAGGGTGTCCGACACACACTGGCTGGTGTTGGGTGTACAGGCTCCCCCGATGCACTGGTTGTTGTTGCAACCGAGGTCGCAGGTGAATTGGTTCCAGGTGGTGCCATCGGGACTGCAGGTGTACAGCACAGAGGCGTTGCATTGTTGGCTGTTGGCCTCACAGATTACCTGGGGCCCAGGGTCGTATACGTTGACTGGGCCGCTGCACCCCATCCACACAAAAACAGCGCCTGTAAGAAATCGCCTCATTTCGTGTCCATTCTATCCTAAAACCAGGGCGTTCATGCAAGCCTTAGTGCGCTCGACCCCACGTAGCCCCCAATCCTGTGTCCACCACCAGTGGCACGATCAGTTCGGCTGCACCCTCCATGGCGTTCTTCACCTGTGACGCCACGTCATCCGCCTGATCTTCGGGAACCTCGATGAGGAGCTCGTCGTGCACTTGGAGCAGGATACGCACCTTGGGATACGTCTCGCTCAGCACCCGGTCCACTGCGATCATGGCGAGCTTAATGAGGTCCGCCGCGGATCCTTGGATGGGGCTGTTCAGCGCGATGCGTTCTGCGGCCGCCCGGTCGCGGCCGTTGGACGCGTTGATGTCGACAATAGGCCGCCGCCGGCCCCACAGGGTTTCGGAATAGCCCTTCTCTCTCGCGGCCTCGATGAGCGACTCTTGGACCCGCTTCACCTGTGGATAGCGGGTGAAATAGTTCTCCAGGTAGGAGGTGGCCTCTTTCCGTGTGATCCGCAGATCGTTGGCCAAGCGAAAGGCGCTCATGCCATAGACAATCCCAAAGTTGATCGCTTTGGCCGCGCTGCGCTCGTCGCTGGTGACCGCGTCCAAGGGGCTGCCGAAGACCTCCGACGCCGTGCGGCTGTGGATGTCTTGACCCGTGCGGAATGCATCGACCAGAGCGCCGTCTCCGCAATAGTGCGCGAGGATGCGCAGCTCCACTTGGGAGTAGTCGCACGACAGAAATACGTGGCCCGGATCAGGCACAAAACAATCCCGGATACGTCGACCGTCCTCAGAGCGTATGGGGATGTTCTGCAGGTTGGGGCTGTTGGAGGACAAACGCCCGGTGGCCGTGACGGCTTGGTGGAACGAAGTGTGGATCCGCCCGGAGATGACCGAGACCGTGTCCGGCAGGGTGTCCACATAGGTGTTCTTGAGTTTGGCCAAGGTGCGGTACTGGAGAATCTCAGCGGGCAACGGATCCACGGCAGCCAATTGTTCCAAGGTGTCGGCGTTGGTGGAGAAGCCCGTCTTGGTCTTCTTGATGGGCGTGAGCCCCCGCTCTTCAAAGAGGATGACCGACAATTGCTTGGGTGAGTTGATGGTGAACTCGCGCCCGGCCAAACCATAAATGGTCTGTTCACTCTGTCCGATGCGTTCGGCCAGCTCGACGGACAAGGTGCGCAGCCCATCAACGTTGATGCCGATGCCGTGGAGCTCCATCTGCGCGAGGATGCGCGCCACCGGGACCTCAATGTCGTTGTAGACCGCGGTGAGGCCTCGCTCGGCGAGCGCAGGGGCGAGTTTTTGGTCGAGCAACCAGGCCAGATGCGCGTCTTCAGCGCCGTATTCCGTGGCCTTGTCGATGGGCACCTGAGCGAAGGAGACCGTGTCGGGATCACCTGTGACATCGGCGTAGGAGATAGGGCTGTGGCCGAGATATCGCAGGGAGAGATCGTCGAGCCCATGACGGTTGCGTTCGGGTTCCAGCAAGTAATCGGCCAGCATGGTGTCGCCGGCGATGCCTGCCACGGCCCATCCCTGGTTGATGAGGACGGCTTGGTCGTACTTGAGGTTCTGGCCGGTCTTGGTGACTGCCGGATCCGAGAGGAGAGGCTCCAGGTGCTCCCGGGCCGTCTCGACCGTGAGCTGGTCCGGCGCACGCCGGCCGTCCACCACATGATTGAGGGGGATGTAGACCGCGTCTTCGTTGCTCCAGCAGAGCCCTACGCCTACGAGATCGGCCGCCAAGGTGTCCAAGGAGGTGGTCTCCAAGTCAAAGGCCACGTGACCGGTTTGTCGGATGGCCGTGATCGCCGTCTGGAGATCGGCCTCGGTTCGGATGGTTCGATAGTGGGATCGATCGACAGCCGATGGGGCCGCGTCCGCGCCCAACTCCAGGTTCTTGAGGTGGGTGCGAAATTGCCACTGGACGAAGAGATCTTTGAGCTTGACCGCGTCCCGTGTGTGGGCCCGCAAGTCTTCCAGCGTGAGATTGAAGTCCATGTCCGTGACGATGGTGACCAATTGCTTGGAGAGGAGCGCCATGTCTTTCTGTTCGCGTAGGCTTTCACCCCGCTTGCCCTTGATCTGGTCCGCGTTGGCCAAGAGATCTTCCAGCGTCCCGTGGGTTTGGATGAGCGCGGTGGCGGTCTTGATTCCGATGCCTTCCACGCCGGGAATGTTGTCCGACGAATCGCCGGCCAAGGCCATGACGTCGATGACCCGCTCGGGGGGCACGCCAAACTTCTCGATGACCTGTTCTTTGTCGATCCACAGATCCTTCATGAGATCGAGGATGCGGATGTTGGGCTGGACGAGCTGTTGCATGTCTTTGTCGCCGGTGACGATGGTCACTTCACGTTCCGGTCCGGCAAAGCGATACGCCAGGGTGCCGATGATGTCGTCCGCCTCGTAGCCTTCCATAACCAAGGACCGATAGCCCCACGCTTCGACCAAACCGGAGAAGTGAGGCCATTGCTCCCGGAGCTCTTCGGGCATGCTGGGCCGGTGTCCTTTGTAGTCGGGATAGAGATGAACTCGGAAGCTCTTGCCCTTGTCGAAGACCACCACGATGTCGTCAGGCGCGTAGTCGTTCTCCAGCTTTTGCAGCATGTTGGCAAAGCCCAGGAGCGCGCCGGTGTTGAAGCCGCCCGCCGTCATGCGGGGCAGGGCGAAGAACACCCGAAACGCGTGGTTGGATCCGTCGATTAAGAAGAGCTTTTCGGCCATGGTACTCTCGTAGGCTCAGTTCGATTCGGAGCCTACCACGAGAGCGTCCCTCTGTCCGGTGCGAAAGAGCGTTTCCAGATGTAATCTAAGTTGCCATCCGCATGTAAACAAATATTACACTACGATCGCCACGCATTGCAGGTGGAGCCCCCGTATTTGCATGTAACCGCCGTACTGGTCTGCAATGTGCTGGTCCGCTCCTAAGGTGGCACGCACCTTGCTCTATAGAGGGTCAAGCACGGCGGGGAGATCGATAGGCTGTGTTTATAAAATGCCGCAACCATTGCAGTCGCATGATCTCCTCGCCGTGCAATTAGATCACTTCTGAGGAGAAACCTGATGCGGAACCTGATGCGAAACCAAATGAACCCGATTCTCTTGTTGCTACTGATGAGTGCCCTAAGTCTAACGGCGACGGGCTGTGGCCTGGACGGAACGACGACGGGTCTGCCGATCGATGATCCATACAAAAAACCACCGATCGATGAACCATACAAAAAGCCGCCGGTCGATGATCCACCGACGGTGGGTGCGTTGTGCCCCTCGTTGGGTCTGGCCGAAGCCGGGCTGAATCCACCGCTCTTCGTCTTCGCGAATGGGAACGCGCTGGACGTCGTCCACGCCGATGGGAAGGTGAGCCATATCGAACTGCCCATGGACGAGATGGATCCGGATGCCCATGTCGTGACCAAGGTGCACCACGCCCACCCGTACCTGGCGGTCTCGCGAGATTGGGGCTCCCACAAAGGCCTGCTGATGGAAGCGCCCACCGCCCTGACGGTGGTGGACATGGCGGGCGATGTGCTGTGGCATATGCCGACCACAGCGTCGGAGACGGGCTATCGAATGGCTATCAGCTTCGTGCACAGCGACGGATCGGTGCTGGCGAGCAAGATTCCCTGGCCGCCCAATGGGCCCACCAACGGTGTCCGCTTCTTGGTGGCGTCCGATGGGACAGTCACCGAAACCCCCGGCTTCGAGCTCCTGGGGCATCGTGCCTCCATGGAGAGTTCGCCGTACGTGGATGTGATCGCGGCACGCGAACTTACCGGCGAACTCCGGTATGGTTGGTATCTGTTGCCCTCCGGTGGCTTTTTGCCATGGACTCAGGCGCCAACGTCCCCTCTACACTCGCTTCAGGACCATTTGTTCTGGCTCGTAGAGGGTGAGAACACGACTGAGCTCACGGTGGCGAGTCCCCTTCAGGCCGTCACAAGCCAACCCATTGCCGGGATCCCCTACACCGACAGCCTCAAAGCAGAGTTCGTGGCACCCCATTGGTTGTTCATTCGGGATTGGAAGAACCAGGAGTTGTGGCGTGTGCAAGTGGAGGTGTCGGCGACGGACATGACGGTTACCGGCGACACCATCGCCGTCGACCTGACCCCTCCAGAGGGTCTGACCCGTCCCAATAGCTCGTGCGGAGGGATAGCTAATGGCTACCATGGGATGGATCAGATGGGTCGTCTTCTCCTCTTTCTTCGCGATGCGGAAAAGGCCCTGGCCTACCGTCTCGATCCGGAGACCCAGATCTACGAAGCCATCGGGGCGCCGATGAGCCACATAGATTCTGCACGGATCTGGAGCTACGGGGACACCTACGCAATCCAGACCCTGGGCACGGAGGGCACCTTTTGCCAGCCGCAGCCGGGCGAGTGGGATGAGCCCGGTGAGGGGGTTGTGCCGCTCCAGGGAAGCTCCTCCCAGGTGGTCCATCCCAATTCCGGTAACACCTTTGTGGGGGGCGGCGGTTATTACCCCCACGAACCGGCCATACACCACACAGGCCTGTGTTTCGTGGCGGCTGAGTACGACCCGAAAACCAAAAAGAGAGACGTGCATATCACGGACGTCCTCACCGGGACAGAGACCCCGCTCCTTGTACCCGGGGTCACCCTGTGGCTCGAATAGTTCTCCTCGGGGCCGGCCGGAGCGCCTCCACTATTGCGGGGAGAGGATCGTTCGGGTCGGCCCCATCTCGTGAGGAGAATGTGCACGGTGTGTTTGAAATGAGTCGATAAATTGTGCTGGGTGGCTTGCCTAAACAAGAAAGCCAAGGAGAAGAGAGATGAGAGTTCAAATGATAGCTGCGTGGAAACGCTTGGCGATGTGGAGTTTGATGATGATGTTCCTGCCCGTCTTGGGGTGCATGCCGGGCGGTGATCCTGGCGCTATTATAGAGCCTCCAACCCTCGGTACAGTGGTCCTAGAACCGCAGACCATTGAATGGGCAAAGAGCATTCGCGAGTGCCACTTTATGGCCGAGGGGTGTACGGAAACCATCCAGAACAATACGCCTCCGATCACGGAGGAAAATGAGCTGTGTCCCAGCTTCTTTCATGCTGCCATGAACAACAATCCTGTCTTGCTAGCCAGTGTTCTCGAGCACACGGTGGAGTGGGTGCATGCCAGTGGGGACAAAGCGATCACAGAGTTGCCTTTGGACGGGTTCCCCGAGGAATTGCCCCAAGTCTTTTCGGAGCTTAAAAAGTCTGCGAATTACATCGCTGTAAGCCGGATGTGGAGCAACGAGAACCCTGAGGGCAAGCAAGTCGCTCACTATGCGTTGACCGTTGTGGAGATTGAATCGGGCCAGGTCCTTTGGCATCGAGTGGAGCACAAGATGTACATGCAGAGAATGTGGGTGCATGAGGACGGCTCCTTGGTGTTCAACAAGATCAACCAGCACGTCAATAAGGACCAGAGGCATGCGGCCGTGTATGTGGACCCGGAAGGCAACACCTTCGAAAGGATCGGATTCTTTGCTATGGGTCAGCGCTCTGATGAGACTCAAGAGGGTGCCGGGGTCGTCATCCCGGTGAACAGCCTCAACGCCAGCGAAGTCGGTTGGTGGACTCCCCAAGACAACGCCTTCTTGTCTGTGGCCAAAGACGAGCAAACATTGTCCCCGCGCTTGGTGGCGGGGCATTTCCTCTGGCTTCAACAGGGCAAGACGGCGCCATGGCTGATGGTCGCTCGACCCGGTGAGGAGGCGGCGATCCAACCTATTTCGGGCCTGCCTAACAACGAAGGACTATTCATCACCTTCGTGAAGGACCCACGCTGGATATTGGTCAACGATGGTGAAAAATCTTGGCGCGTGGAGCTCCAGATCTTGAACGGCCAACTCGGTGTGTCCGGCAAGCCTGTGGCCATTAACCTTGAACTTCCCGAAGGACTGTACCACATGGTGAGTTGCCTAGGACCGAACCGATCCCTGGATTCCCAGGGTCGCCTCCTCCTCTTCTTGCGCGATGAGAGCAAAGCGAATGCGTATCGATTTGATCCCGACGCCAAAACACTCGAGGTCATCGGGGAGCCCATTAACAGTCAAATGGGAGGCTCGATCCGCAGCACGGTGAATACCTACCAAATCAGCAAAGTGGGCTCCGTGCAGTTCTTCTGCATGCCTATGGACTTGCCTATCGACCCGGATGCCCCACCAGGCCCAAGTCACCAGGTTGTTCAACCCGACCTGGGTGTGACCTATATCATCGATCCTGAGGGTTATGTTGGTTCCCTCAGCATGCACTTCACGGGGATGTGTTTTGTGGAAACGTTCTTTGATACGGAGGATGGCGGCGTTGCAGGCCATCTTGTACGGGACTTGTACAACGGCAAAGAGACGTCCATTTCCCTCCTCGGCATGCCCGTCTGGTTGAATTAAGAGCCTGCGAACAGGACTGGTTCTCCTCGGGGGCGACCGGAGCGTCATACTCTTGCGGGGGAGGGCGCTCCGGTTGTTTCCATATCGGCCTGTCGGGCACGGAGAACACATGCCCAGACGCCCCCGGTGCGTAACGAGTAGAAAAAAGCGTTTGACGGAGGGGCACTCCCTGGTTGAAAGTAGATAAGGACGGCCACATGATTAGAGTATTGAATAGAACGACTGACTGGCGAGCATTAATGACTTGGACTTTGGTCATTATCGGGCTTGTCCTCAACGGCTGTGAGCCGGCGGCAGAGTCGGAATCTACCTTGGAGCCCTTGTCTCCGGGCCCCGTAACGAACCATCCAGCAAGTAAGAGCAACCCCTATAATGCTCAGAGTTGTGTGTTGACCCCCGAGGGTTGTCAGGTGGCGGTGGTCAATAACGGTCCGCCCATCAGCGAGGAGAGCGAGATCTGCCCCAGTTTCCTGAACGCTGAAATGGGCACGAATCCAGTGCTTTTGGTCAGTGTGTTGGAACATCGTCTTGAATGGGTCTTCGCCAGCGGAGACAAGGTCGAATCTACCTTGCCCATGGACGGCGTTCCTGCCCAACCTCAAGAACTTCTGACTGACTTGATTGCGGGTGACAATCACGTGGTCGTGAATCGACACTGGGTCACGATGGACGAGCAAGGGCAGAACCTCTCTTATCACGCGCTGACGGTCTTGGACCGCTATACGCAAGAGGTGGTATGGCATCGTGTGGAGATGGGACTGTATTTCTTCGATGTACGGCTCCACGCCGACGGCTCATTGGTCTTCAACAAAACCCGTCAGGGCGCCGAGAAGGAAGATCGATACTCCGTGGTGTATGTGGATGCACAGGGGCGAGACAAAGAAACGATTGGTTTCCACGCCATTGGTCCTCGAACCAATGATCGGGCTGAGCCGGAAGCGGTCATCATTCCCGTCCGAGGCATCTATCATTCGGAGATGGCGTGGTGGAACGCCGGCGACAATGCCCTCGTGTCCGTGGCCACCGAAGAGCAGGCTTCTGGGGTGCTTTTGATCGGAGACCACTTCGTGTGGCTGCAAGCCGGAAAAGCGTCGTCCTGGCTGATGATCGCGTCACCGGGCGAACTGGCCGAAAGCAGTCTCATTGAGGGGATGTCGAACTACAAACAGTTAGAGATTCGTCAGTACACAGGCGACCGGTGGCTGTTGATCAGCAATGGCCTGACAGATTGGCGTGTGGAGTTGGTCCGCACGTCGGATGAGCTTCGCGTGGTGGGAGGAGCGCTGCCACTCGAGTTCGCAATACCTGAGGGTTTGGAGCGGATTACGTCTGTCGGTTGTCTCATGCTGAATGCGAGTATGGATGACCAAGGGCGCCTTCTGATGTACTTGCGCGACGAGCATCAGGCCACGCCCTATCGATACGATCCGGAAGGGAAACGCTTTGAGGTGATCGGACTCCCCACCAACCGCGCCATGGGCGGGCACATTGTCTCCCATGTGAACACCTACACCATTGGGCCGGCCTCGCCCTGGCAATTTAAGTGCATGCCCATGGAGGTTCTGAAGCTTCTGGACGGTCCTCCAGGCCCTAGCCACCAAGTCAGCCAGCCCGACCTGGGGGTCAGCTTCGCGTTTGGTGAAGGAGGCACTGTGGACCCGTTCACCCTGCCTCCCCAATCGATTGCCATGCATTCTACGGGGATATGCTTCGTGCAGACCCTTCGGGACGTTCATATGGACGTTATCGAACACCGTGTCCGGGACGTGTATGCCGGCAAATACAGCCCGATCACTTTCTTGGGCACGCCCGTCTGGCTGGAATAGCCCCTTTATTTATGGATCCCGCCGGGCCCGGACCGCCCCATTGCAGTAATGCCGCATTACACCAGTGGGTAATGTTACCTTACGTTTTCTGTAAGCCGCGTTGACGTTGTTAACGTAAGAACAGCGCGCTGCGCTCCGATTCGCCTGGTAGCTCAGAGATGGCATGCGCCTTGCTCTAATAGGGGATGAGCGCCACGGAGTCTGGGCCGCTTAACCATGCCGCAATCATCGCGGCCCAGACTCCCGGCGTTCGAAACGAAGCATTCAAACGAGGAGAAAACACATGCGCGCGGAAATGAAACGAAGAATCTGGGTTGTTGTTCTTGGACTGACGATTGTCCTGACGGGTTGCGATTTTGGTGTTGGAAGCGAGAGCGACTTGCCCATCGCACCGGTGGAAAACACGAACAACAGCGTTTTGCTCATGAACAAACCTGTAATTCAAGCCCTCAACATCCCCGCGTGTATGTTGGACGAAGGCGGCTGCGACAAGCCGGCCGACCCGCCTGTGGTGTCCAATCCACCGATCATTAATCCCAACGTAGAAAACGTGGGCGAGCTCTGCCCGACCTTGAGTATCGACAATGGTGGAACCAATGAGTCTTTGCTGGCGTACGCCAATGCTGGGGAACTCACCCTGGTCTATGAAAACGGCGACGTGGTGCACGTGGCTTTGCCCAACTTTGAGGCGGCCGCCGGGTCCAAGATCTGGACCAAGGTCCAGGCGAAGGGAGACTACATCCTGGTGAAGCGCGATTGGCGCAAACCCGGACTCAAGCACATCCGCGGGGTGGTCTATACGATGTTGGATCGCGACGGAAACCTGGTGTGGCATGTCCACCAAAAGGGAGTCTCAGGCGATGCTCGGGTGTTGGACAACGCCTCCGCGGTGGGTCAAACGACCTACTATCCACTCCAAGGGGATCACTATCGTCGCACGATGACGATCGATCCGAGCGGTGCTGTGAACGAGTTTGATGAGGATTACAGATTCCTCGGTGCCGCCGTTCGCGTGGAGGGTGACAATCCCCACTACGAGATGCCCGTACGCTTGGGTGATGATCAAGACCGTCAGACGGGTTGGCTCAACCTGGCCGATGGGACGTTCAACGCCTTCTGGTTTGGCGATGACACCAACGACGTCAAACTCTTCGGAAATCACCTCTACCGCTTCACCGCGAGCTGTGGCTACTTCCTGGCCGTGAGCACCGCGGGCGGGACCTTTGATTTTCAAGGATTGGAGTTCTACTTCGACATCTACCAGAGCCGAATCGTTGCGACCACGTCCACCGGTTGGGTCTTGTTCCAGCACAACGAGACGGGCGAGTACACTCGTCTGCGACTGCACAGTGACGGTGAGACCCTGTCTGTGGCTGGTCAGCCGAAAGTGTTGAATCTGACCGCACCGGAGGGGTTTGAGACGGCCTGTCAGGCCCAGCCTGAGATGGACGACCGTGGCGGCGTACTCTTCACGTTCCGCGATGACTTCAAAGCGTTGGTGTTTCGCCAAGATCGAAACTCCGATGAATGGAAAGCCATCGGTGCTCCCATGACAAACGTTATCCCCGCGAAGGTAGAGACGCATGGTGCTTCGGTTGTTGTGAATACGTCTTTGACCAAGTGCGAGAGCAACTGTGGTGGTGCCTTTGAAGAGACCATCGATGGGACCTTACCCATCGACGGGGCCTCTGTTCAGGTGATTCACCCCCGCTCCGGCAACACCTTCATCTTGAACCCAGTCGGCATCGGTTCGGACCCGACCAACTTCCTGCCCAAATTCGACAAGACCGGGCAGTGTTTCTCCACGAGCAAGTGGAGTAAGGGCTCTTTCTCTCTGGAGGTCGTGGACGCGGTGCTCGGCACGACGACCCAAGTTGAGATTCCGGGTGTCCCCACCTGGCTTCCCTAGTCAACAGCAGGCCTCCCAGCCTTCGACCGAACCGGCCGAGATAACCCCGATGTATGGGGGTTGTTTCGGCCGGTTCTTCTTATTGGAGGAGGGAGCGCTCTCTCCGAGTACCCAGCCCAGGCCGCAACCAGGCCAAGAACAAGACGATCAATACCAGCGGCCAGGATGACGATTGGCCACCACTGGCGCATCCGCCCGACTTCCCGCCCTTGACGGGGGCAGGATCCGGGTTCGGCCCAATGATTACCTCGCTGTGGCTTGGGATATCATCGGAGTCCGGGGTGATGGGTCCGGCGTCGTCGATGAGCTCGACCACGGTGTTATCGGGGCTGATGTCTGGCACCGGCTCCGGGTTCGCTTCGGGTTCGGGTTCCACTGGTGGCGGCGGCGGCGGTGGTTCGGGAGTGATGTTCAGTTGGAGATCAAAGGAAAGATCCGATGAACCCCCGTTCGCTTGTTTCACCATCACCGCAACCACGTTCTGCCCTTTGTGCAGGTTGCTCTTGGCTCCCAGTTCTATTGTGGCGACGGTGTTGTCCGAAGACCCCGTGCCGTACACATCGAACGCCAGGCCGTTGACCATGTTCTCTTCCAGAACCAGATCCCCGTTAATCCACACCGCGATCGCGTCGTCGTAGAGGACCTTCACGGTTGCGTCGCTGACGTCCAAATCCAGTGCGAAAGTGTTTCTGAAATAGACCGAAGGGACGTTGGGATCTTTGTCGGCCAGTACGGTGTTCTCGTCGTTGTCACCGTAGCCCAATTGCCCAGCACCTTCTTTCCAACTGCTGTCATCAAAGTCGACCGCGAGCCAGGCATCGCCTTGGTCGGGTCCCTCGTCGAGGTAGCGCCACACGTCATTCCATGGGATGGCGTCGTAGGGCATGGGGCTGTTGATCCCGAAGCTGCCGTCGCTTTCATCCATGAATTGGCCATCGGTGCTTTGCACTCGAATCAAGGTTTGGTTGGTGATGACGGGGGGCACTATCCAGTCATGGCTGCCCGTATTCTCCATATTTTCAGCAAGTATGAGCCAGTTGAGCCCGCTGTCGTAGGACAGTTGCACTGACACGTTGGGTATCGATCCGACGGTGATCCAAGTGATGGTGGTTGCGTCGTTGGTGACGAAGGACTCACCCCCGTTGGGCGCCGTGACCAAGAGCCCGTCTCCTTTCATCAGGCTGAAGGTGTCGGAGATTTGGTTGTCGCTACGGATATTCTGGAGCGTCAGCGTCTTGCCGTGGACGTCGATAATGCACGAGCCATTGGCCTTTTCCGTCACGGCCATGATCGGATGGGTGCCTTTTTGACTGACCCCCGCGCCGCCGTGCCCGGCCACCACATATACCGTGCCCTCATTGCCGGCGCTTGTCTTGGTGTAGGGGCCGTCACCCTGGGGATCCCCATCTCCATTGTCGACGATCTTTCCGGTCGCGGTCGTGGGCGTGTCGTAGGCCCCGTCGATGAGGTAGGAACGCTCGTAAATGTGGGAATGCCCCCCCATGACCAAGTCCACACCAGCCGCCTCCAAGAGGGGTAGGGCGTTCTCTCGCATTTGGATGAGTTGACCTTCCTTGTCCGAATCGTGGCTTCCCTTGGTGTAGGGCGGATGGTGCCAATAGGCGATGAGCCAGTCCTGGTCTGTCGCGGCCAAGTCCGACACCATCCAGGTCAGCATGGCTCCACCCACGGACCGATCGGAGTCGTGGGAATCGAGCACTACGAAGTGGATGTTGGCGTAGTCGAAGGAGTAATACGCTTCTGTCCCAGACGCCAAGCCCCCGGCTTCGGCGCTGGTGGGGAGCACGTATGCATCGTAGTAAGGCCCTTCTTGCGTGTCCGAGTCGGAGGACTTGCCTTCGTGGTTGCCCATGGTGGGCCAGCAAACCGTGTTGCGAAGAATGCTGTCGTACATGCCGAAGAAATTGAACTGAAATTCCGTCTCGGTGCCGCTTCCGTACGCCATGTCGCCCATGTGTAGGTAGATGTCCGGCCGTGTGGCCCCAGTGACCCAGAGCATGGCATCTCGAACCGCCGCTTGGTTGGAACCGCCGTTTCCCGAGTCGCCCACAACCCACATGCGCCTCTTGTCCGTCGAGCCCACCGCGGGCGCTGTCTCAAAGAAGTATCCAGGTCCTGTGACTTGGGTGTTGTCCGTGTCGACCACGGCATAGAAATAGCGCGTGTCGGGAGCCAGTCCTTCGAGCCTCACCTCATGCTGAGTAACGCTTTTGGCCACACTCTGGCTCTCGGTGAGCGCATCGGCGCTCGTCCCGTAATGCACCGTGCTGGCGGACGCGGTGATGGTTCGCCAGACAATAGTCATGGCGTCGGGTGTGCCTTGCTGCAGATAGGGCCCTCGGCTGACCATGGCGCCCGCGAGCGTGGAGAAGGTCAACGCGGCGACGAGGCTTCCAAAAATGGTGAGTTGCTTCATGGAGAACTCCTTGCTTGCTCGAACCCTATCAGATCGTGTGAAAAACTTCGTCTCTTCTCCAGACTTTGGCGGCGAGTGGAGTGTGGCCTCCACTCAGGTCACCTTCTTGACAGAGCAATGCCCCGATCCATATCCTTCAATTGGGCTTCGAACGGGCATTATCCGACGCTACGACCCCGTGTCGAGAGGCGTCAACAGGCGAGGGACCGTGGATCGACGAACGTTCATGAAACTGAGTTCGGGCGCCGCGCTGATGGGCGCCGCAGGGATCGGGTGTGGCAAGGGCAGTGGTATTTCCATGCCTGGTGATCTTGGCGTGGGTGCGTGGGGTCAGGTGCCGCCCGAATACCGTTCATCCGTTCTTCTCCCTGGCCATAAAACGCCCGAGGCTATGCTCGAGATCTTCTGTCTGGGCGGCGTGACCCCTTGGGAGTCGTTTTATACCATCCCGGAGTACTGTGATCCCACCAAAGGTGGTGACTACGCCGGACAACAATGGTGGAACTTCCAGAAGGCCAATTGGATCTCCGTCCCCGAGTGGTTCTCCGAATGCGGCGGCGGTGATCGGCCCCTGATTGAACCCTTTGGCCTCGACGCGGCCGGTATGATGGTGAATTTGGGCCCCTTTATTTGGCCGCTCCGGGACCGACCCGACATCTTGAAACGTATGCGAATTTGGGTCATGCACCATGACGTGGAGCCCCATGCCGTGGCCATCCCCTTTGCGGTGGCTGGGCATGGAGTGGGCAATCCTCGCATGGCGGGACTGGGGACTCATCTGAATCGGTATTTTCAGGACCACGATCCCAGCAATCGCCCGGAGCCCTTCGCCTATTCGCTCTTTATGAGTTCGTTCGACCGCTCCAACAACGGCACAGCGTCCGCTGCACTGGGTTTGCATCCGGCGTCGGCCCGTTCCACAGTGGTTCAATTGGGCAAGGATCCGCGTCTGCCAAAGCTGTTGCCCCGTCCGGCCACCGTGGGGTACCGCTACGAATTGGACGCGCTGGTCCGTTACTACGCGGAGCAGTTCCGCGAGGAATTGAAGGTGTCGTCGCTCGGTGATCTGCGCAACCCAGGCCTGAAGAACTATCTCTTTGCGCGGGACGCGATGGAAAACCATGAGGCCCTAGCGAATATGCTGCCGGCCGAGCTGATGCAGTCCGAGTACCTCACCATGTGCCAACCCGACCCAACAGGTCCTGTGACGGACATCTACGACATGTTGGACGAGACCAGCACAGGCATGCAGTTGGCGCGGCATCTGATCACCCATCCCGACACGCCCGCCCGTTATGTACAGCTCATGGACGCGGGCATCTTCACGGACCCGCAAGGGCAGGGCTACGATGCGCATGCGGCGCACGTGCTCATGCAGGGCCCGAACTTACGGCACATGACCGACAAGCTGTGTGCCATTATTAATAAGCCGGGCGAAGACGATCCGAACAAGCTCGACTTGGACAAGCATTTTGTGCTGATCAACTCCGAGTTCGGCCGCGCACCTTATGCGGAGTTCACGCCTGCCAATCCCAATGGGGACGGCACCAATCACTGGCCTCAGGGCTATGTGGTCGTGGGCTTTGGTGCTTTTGCAGATGAAGAGCGAAGTGGGGTGGTGGGCGCCATTGGTGAGAACTCCGTCGCCACGTATGGGACGACCCCTACGGAGCATCGCGCTGCCATGCTGTTGGCCATGGGCGTGTGGCCATTTACCGCCGAATCCTTTGCTGTGGGCGATATTCGAGGCGTGAACAGCGAAATCGAGGCGGCCCTCAAGCTGAGAAAGGAAGTGCTCGGATACGGGTCATGAAAGTCTTCCTCCCAGCTTCGATTGCGACCCTGCTTGTGCTCACCGCTTGCCAGCAAGTGGCCCAGGCGCCCGTGGAGCCGGTGGCCATGGCGCTCACGGCATCGCCAGTCCCCGGTGTGCTGGAAGATGGTGAAATCTGTGACGCCGGTGACGAAAACTTTGTACGACGGATTGTCCCCTTGTTGCTGGGGCGGCGTCCGGCCTCGGTCCGCGAAGTGGCGCTCTTGCTCTCTGTGATTGAGCAAGGGGGGCGGGAAACGTTGGTCCGAGCGTTGATGAGAACGGAAGCCTTTGCTCTTCGGTGGCGAGAGCAGATCAAAGATCTATTGCATGTGAATCGAGTGGGTGAGCGCACCAACGACTGTGGATCTCAAGAGGGGTATCTGTGGAAGTACACGGGGGATCTGGCGGCCTTTGTTCGGGACCATGCGCCGGATAGATCGGATCAATATAGCGGTGAATGGAATCTTACCGACCTCATCGCTTCATCCATTTACCTGGACGACCTGTCGCCCATCTATCGGGCGCAGTTCTTTGCGCAGCTGGGATCCAAGATCATCAACTTGGACAATCCGGATGCCAATACGACCTGGCGGGCGGTGTACGGCGATATATTTGAGCGCACGTACTTGAATCGACGGATGGGGTGCTTGGGTTGCCACAACTCGGAGTATTCTGTAACCGGTTCGGAGGATCCTGCGTTGGACCGAACCTGGGAGGTGCCGGGGCTCTTTGAGAAGGCATTGTATGGCGACAGCACCGGCCGGCCGGTCAAGGATCTGGCCGCGTTCTTTCGGATTGAAGGGGTGCTCTCCATGCTCTTTGTCCCCGAAGGCGTGAGTCCGACAAACTTTTGGACCTACGGCGTGGGGCACAAACCTTGGGGCATCACGTCGGGATGCGGCGAGTTCATTCTACCCGACGACATCGAGCCGGATCCTGAAGAGTGGACCGCGTACTTGGGCAAGGAGTTCAATGACCGACCCAGCATTTGGGACCTGGAGAAGATGCTTCACAGCGGTTTTGATAAGTTGCGAAGTGGTGGGCTGAAGCTGGCCGAAGATGCGACGGTCGACCCCGAAGAGGCCTTTGCCTATTTGACCTGTCAAACGCTCGCGGAGAAGGTGTGGATCGAGTTGACAGGGCGCCGGCTAACAGCGCCCCACTTCTTCCCAAGAAATCGCTATCAGCGCGATCTCCTGATGCATCTGACCAGCACGTTTATAGAGAATGGATTTTCACTCAAAGAGCTGATCCTCAAGGCGACCTTACATCCCTATTTCAACCCGGGGCACCCATCGCAATGTGATGTAGATAAGACGTATTTCATGGCCCCCATTTATAATCCTTGGTCCGTCAATCATGACGTGGAGGCGTTGCGGGGCAATTCGGTCGGAGACATTGTGGAGCGTTTGCCGCCGCGTGTGCTGATTAACGCCGCAACGACCGCCATGGAATGGACGTCCATCTCCGATCCGAACGTGGAGGTGACTACAGAAGACGTGATCTTGGAGCCGATCACCGCCTTCCAGATCGATATTGGGGTCTTCTTGTTGGACGGGGAGACGGGTTTTCGTGGACACAACGTGCTCGAGAGCCTGTCGTGGGAGATGGCGATGGGCGCATGTCGAGACCCCTATCCGGACGACCCCAATGAGACCAAGTCGGACTGGATGAATCGTCTCTTGGCGGCGGCGTCACCGAGTAACACTCTGGAAGACGCGATTGCTACGCTAAAGGATCGCCTGATGAACATCCCCCGCATAAAGACGAAAGAAGAGCGGGTGTTGATGGAGGCCTTGACGGGCGTGGCGTTGGACACCCAACTCAAGCACGTGCTGGATGTGGACGGTGTTCTGCGCCGTGTCTGCGCGGCGTTCTTGGCCAGTCCAGAGTTTACGCTGGCCGGTGCACCAGTGAGCAACGAAGCGGGTCGTGAGCCCCCCATCACGGTTCCGGGCAACACTCAATTTGAGATCTGCAATCAGATCCGTGTGCAATTCTTTGAGCCTGGCAAAGCGGACTGTGACGCAGCGGGAAACCTGAGCCTACAAGCCAATTAGCCACGTTATTTGTTGCGCGCCTTTGGGACACAGAGATTGTCGGGTGGCGGCTCAACCGCATAGGGCAGGCGGATGGTTATCTGTTGGTTTCCCTTTCGGATCGTGACGGCACGACGAACGGGGGGCTTGTGGGGAACATCCACTCGAACCGTGACCCGTCCGGCATGGGGTAAGAACCGGTCAAATCGCCCATTCCCTTCCTTGCCGTCTTTGGTGTAGCGGGTCATCCAGCGTTCCCCTTCCCGAGTGCGGATGCTGTCAATGGACACGGCCGCACAGACGCCACGGCCATTCACATCGAGCACATGCCCCGAGAGGGAAGGGCCGTCTAGGAAGCGATCGAAGAGCCCCTGCCAAATCGGGCGTACCGCGCGAACGATGGCGTTTCGTTTGGACGAAGAGTGAGGGGTTCGGCGTGCGCCTTCCACCAACAACGCCAGGGTTCCATGGGTGTGTCGGTGCCAATCTTGGTCGGTCCCATCCACAGCATAGAGCTTCCGTTTGACCTTGATCTCGCCACGTTCCGGATGGCTCGGCAACAACCTGACGAGCTCCTCGGCTATCCGCCATGCCTCGTTCGTAGTGGGGTTCTTGGCGCCGTCAATGGTGTAGGGCGCCAGCAGGGCTAGGGTCCCCGTGTGGTAGGTGAGCGAAGCCACGAAGTGCTCCCGATCGGCCAGCGCCATCATGGCGCGCACCTCGGGCTCCGAAGCCGGCTGCTCTCCGCGGTAGTAGCTGGAATGAATCCAAGACTGAGAACCTCTTTCACCCAAACTGCCCCAGCGATAAGGATAATTTCTGTTCAAGTCCACACCCGAGGAACGGGCGCCGCTGCGGTCTGTTTTGCGGCCATTCTTGCGGCCCATGCGGATGTCTCGCTCCAGGAAGTAGTACAGTCCGTCTGGGTTGACGACGGGTACGGCCAAGATGGTGTAGGCGTCGAGCCAGCGCGTGACTTTGGGATCCGTGCCGTTGCCGCGTAAGAGGTACTGGATGGCATCCAAGACAAACTCGGGCGAGAGCGCCTCCATACCATGATGGGCCCCGTTGAGCAGAATGGTCGGTTTGTCTCGGTGGGTGGCGATGTCATTGCTGATCCGGATGGCGCGAATACGGGTTCCCCGGTGCGAAGATCCAATGGTCTCCAAACGTGTCGTGTCCGGGAAGGTCTCATGCCAGCGATCCAAGAGATGATTCACGCAGGATGCGTCCTTGAGGCTCTTGTCTATGGCGAATTGCCCGGTCTTATCCTTGTAGAAGGGGCACTTTGAGCCCCGCCCGCGGAGCATGTAGCTGGCTTTTCCCCACTTCCATTGTTCCAAGTACTTCCACGGGCGATCGTCTGACACCCGCTCAATGGGGACGTTCTCACAGCGTAGGGTGACCACGTCGATTGGGTTCATACCAACGACCACGGTCCCGCGTTTGCGGCGTGTCTCTTGCATCTCCTTCAGGGAGGGGCTGAGCGCCTGAGCCCGTGCCAGCTCCGTTCGATTGAGCGTAAGGAACACCGGCGTTTGACTCTTGTGTGCGCTGGTCGACGCACTTGGGCAGCCCGAGTGATAGGCGAGGTTGGTAATGAGTGTGTTTGGCGTGGCTCTTCGTCCGTAGGCCAGCAGCGCAACCTTGCCCGACGAGGCCGTTTTGTCGTAGGCGTTTAGCTCCAGTAAAGGCGTGGAACGCCCCGCCCCCTTCCGTGTGGAGCCGCCATACGCTTGGACCACGATGTATGGGCCGCGGAAGGTCACTGTGAGTCGTAGGGGCCGCGTTTTGTCGCCCTTGGAGAAGAGCCGGCGGGCATTGGGAAACGATTTACGATCCAGCCGGCGCCATCGGCCTCTGTCCCGTACTTCAATCGACAAGCGTTTGCCAGTCAAATGGACTCGATAGCCGCGAGTGACGCGGGTTTTTTTGGCGTTCCATTGAACTCGGAACAGCAGGGATAAGTCCGTCCTCTCTTTCACTTTCAAGGCGAGGTTGAGCGAACCGTCCTCTACGGTGATCGACGACTTGGGCACCCAGAGTGCCCTACCGTTCCTTTTGAGTGCCCTTCCCAAGCGGACACCGCTGGTACCGGCTCGCCATGGCCCCCTTGTGCCCGGTCCAGACGCATTCCTGCTCTTGGTGCGAATGAGGTGTACTGTGGATGAGGGCGGGGCCCCTGTGGCGCCCGGGGAGGGGAGCGCAACCCACAGACAGAGAGCCGCGCTGAGAAGCATGTTTCTGCGCAGTGACCTTGTTTCTTCGGGTCCCATCATGGAGAGACTATCGCGATGTTATGCGCGATCCTGGGGAGGGGCGACTCGTTCGGATTCGATGATACAGGTATGCAGCGAGCATGATGATCAAGCCCAGGACCGGATACCATGAGCCAGGATTCGTGGATTGCAATGCCGAGAAGATCATGACGCCCAAAACGAAGATGCTGGACACCAAGTAGATGGCCGGCAGAATCGGGTAGCCCAAGGCGCGGTAGGGTCGTTCTGCATGGGGTTGGCGTACCCGGAGCACGAAGAGCGAGCCCACGGTGAACATGCCCGTGAGAATCATCGCCATGCTCACCAACGCGATAATTTGTTCAAAGGTGCCCGTCAGCACGAACACGCTCGCAAGCACCGCTTGGAGGACGAGCGCAGTCCTGGGGACCTGACGGCCCTCGTCCATGCGTCCCACGCGATCGGAGATAGCGCCGTCTTTGGCCATGGCAAAGGCCACCCGGGCGCCCCCGAGAATAGTTCCGTTCAATGCGCCCATCAGCGCGAGCGCGATTAAGCCCGTGACGACCAATTCGGCGGTGGGCCCACCGAGCTCTCGTGCGGTGGCTGTTCCGGCCTCTCCTGCGTGCCGCAACCCCTCCAGGCCCAAGACTTCCATGTAGGCGTAGCACATCAACATGTACAGGGCTGTCGCCGCCATTGCCCCGCCGATGAGCCCCAGGGGCAGGTTGCGTGACGGGCGTTTCACCTCACCGGCAACGTAGATGACGCAATCCCAACCGGAATAGGCGAAATATACGGCCAAATACGCCAGCACCAGGTAGCCGATGTTCAAGCCTTCGCCGGTGGGAATGACGTCCGTACCGATCGTGGTGTCAGCGATGCTCACCGCATAGACGCTCAATCCGGTCAGGATGATGATGGGTACGATGGTGACGATCGTTTGCATCACTGTTGATAAGCGAGTGCCCACGATATTTAGTCCCGTCAGAATCGCGATGAGGCCAACACCGACCACTTGGGCCCAATGAATGGGGAGGCCAAAGACGGATGCGCCCAGGTCGATTTGGCCGGGACTACCCCCGAACGCTTGGACCACGGGATCGAGCAACACGGGAAGTTGGTATTCGCAAAATGGAACGGCGATGCCTGCAATGGAGCCCGTAAACACGGCCCCAAAGAGTACCCAGCCGCTGGCGAAGGCCATGGATTTTCCAAACGCCTCTCGCTGGTAAACGTACCCGCCGCCGGCACGAGGGAACATGGCGCCGAGCTCAGCGCATGCGACGGCTCCAGAGATGGCGACAAGGCCTCCGAAGAGCCAAATCAGGTAGAACATCCACTCGGTCTCGACGTATTGGGCGACCAGTGGGGGCACAATAAAGATACCGATGCCCAGCATGGAGCCGGCCACGATGGACAGGGACCCCCATCCGCCGATTACGCGGCGTTCTCCGCCCTCGTCTTGGATTTGTGGGTTCTCGCTTTCCACCATTTGGTCCCGACCACTCTCATTCTGCGGCGTGGTAAAGCCCCGCAGTTCAAACCGCAGGTATATAGTGCGGATCTACCCCTTGTACACTCGGACTCTCGATCACGCAATCATCATCTCTTTTTCACAGACTTTTGACAGGTCTCGGAACCCAGGGCTATATCAAAACCGTGTATCGAATGAGCCGACTGGTCATTTTGGTGTTGGGGCTGGCGCACTGTGCTGCACCCGCTCAGAGTGTGGCTCCGCGATCGGTGCGGGACGCTGAGCAGGAGGTGTTTATGCGCCGGCTGGCGAGCCCCAGTGCGATCGAGGTGGCCGCTTTTGACGGGCTCTACATCCCAGCACACGGGCGTATTCGTAAGCGAGGCGGTTTGGTTCTTCCCTACTCGCTCAAGCGGGTCATGAGAGGATTCGGAAAGTGTGTCTATGGCAGACGGAAACACCCAGCCTTGGACATTGGTGGGGTGGGCAAGTGGAAGGGTCTGGGGACGCCCGTGCGTTCCATGGTACGGGCCAAGGTGACGATGATCGGCCGGCCAGCCGACGCTCCCGGGAAATTCGGGATTCCTGACATGCGGCGGGGCACAGTGAAGCGCACGCGGGCGACACTCCCGCGATCTCTTCGCTTGCCTAAGTATGGGCGTGTGCACTTCTTCACGAAGAACCACGGCTCGTGGCGCACGGGCACCATCGTCGTGACGCGAGGCCTGTCAGGACGGCTCAAGAATCACGTGATCCGTTACATGCACTTGGGTGCTGTGCACCCCAAACTCAAAGTCGGCAGCATTGTGCAAGCGGGGCAAGAGATCGGGGTCATGGGTGGGTCAGCCGTCATGGAGTCGTGGCCCCATGTGCACATCGATGTGGAGACACCAACGTGTCGACGTGTTGATGTGGCCTGGCTGTTGGGTTTAGGACCACGAGAGTCCGCTTCCTGTCCACCTTCGAAAGGAAGCAAGAGGAAGAAGCGCCGGGATAAGCGAAAGAAGAAGCGCTGCCGGCACGCTCGTTAGCGGGGTTATCCGCCGGACATCTTTTTTGCCTCCAACGACGGATTGGGCGGCAGATTGAGGAATTCTTTCGGGAAGAGATCGGCCATGCACAGGAGGATGTCACGTACCGACACCATGCCCATCAGTTTGCCGTCTGAGGTGACCACCGGGAGGTTGCGAAATCCACCTTCGTCCATCTCACAAAGGGTCGCGCTCAACAAGGTGGCGGTCGAAACCGTGCGTGGATCGCGAGTCATCACCTCGCTGACCGGTGCTGATTGCCACGACGGATCCGATAGATCCACCCTTGCCATTAGGTCGTTCTGCGTGAAAATCCCCGCTACGCGACCCTCGTTGTCTGTAATAACGAGCGACCCTTGTCCCTTTTCATTCATCCGTTGAACGGCTTGCCCGAGGCTTGTCTCGTGCTGGCCGACCGCTGGTTCGCTAAGGCGGAGGCTTCCGGTCGCTATTTTTCCCAGTACGCGATTCATGGTTCAGCCTCCACCAATGTCGATCCAGCCGGGTAGATCGGTCTCTTGGGTGGTTGGCCCCGCTAGCTCCGCGAACACCTTCGAGAGGTGTTGGACCACATTACGAACGCCTAGCAATCCAATGGGCTTGTGCCGATTGTCGAGGATCGGAATGTTGGAAAACCCCCCAACGGCCATGGTGTTGATCGCGTAGGCAATCGAATCTTTGGCGCCCAGCGTGATGGGGGTAGAGGTCATCACTTGTGAAACCACAACCTCGGTTGGGTTGAGACCCTTGCCGGCGACTCGAGTCAACAGATCGCGCTCTGTGAAGATCCCCCTGACGCGGCCATCGCGCAACACAACCACCCCTTCTGAGGGAGTTTTCAACATGACGTCGATCGCTGTCGCGATGGTGTCGTCCTCAGACACCACGGGTAGGGTGTCGGTGATGACTTCACCGATGGTAGTACGGATACTATGCATGATACTTCGCTTTGTGCGGGGTAAATTCCCTTTTCAAAATATAGCACAAAAATGGGTGTGAAGAGCGGGTTTTTCTCAAACGACCCGCTGGCTTAATCGACTGAAAGGCCTGAGGAGTTGCCCGAATGAGGCGTCCTCTGAGATTCTTTTTTTGGGCGATGAAGGGGGCGGCCTAATAGCGATAGCCAAGCAGCAAGTTACCCTCTCCAACGAATGCCTTCTTGTCAAAAACGTTACTGCCCCCGTCACCAACCGAGTCGAGGAAGTACCCCGCTCCACCCGCCTTCAGGCCGAGAGTGAAACCTGACGAGTGGACGTATTGGACGCCCAACCCAGCACTTAGGCTGGCTACTACCGGGATATGAAGGAGAAAGATCCTACCCACACGGGCTTACGCATAGGGTGTTAAGACGCTATCAAACCAATACCAATTCAGTCCGATCGAAAGGAAGCTGATGATGGCCCGTATTTCCCCAGTCAGGTCGATGGAAGGCGCCATGTGTTGCCCGACTCGAAACCCAAACAGTGGTGCGTAATCATTGTTGTTAACCGCCAATCCGCCCATGCCTAAGACCGAATGGATGTGCTTGGCACGAATGGGATCCTGGTTGGGCCACTCCGCGACGGTCATGCCGCCGTTGGGCGGTTCTGGATTGGATGCATCAGCACGGCCGTCTTGGGCAGCACCAGGAGCGCGAAGGCTAAGCTAAGCTAAGCTAAGCTAAGCCCTACGACCATCGCGAGCCGTTGTTTGTGATGGAGTGTCCGTTGCATTG
>Ga0114996_10002367_pt1 | contig 24450 bp, 22 predicted proteins | sample ArcticOcean_MG_C_4_FD_87039 | JGI IMG/M metagenome (GOLD analysis project Ga0114996, IMG submission 87039) | Marine microbial communities from western Arctic Ocean - ArcticOcean_MG_CB4_134 | ecosystem: Environmental > Aquatic > Marine > Oceanic | place: Arctic Ocean: Canada Basin | collected... | reverse complement strand
TCGCCCTCATCAATGTTTACCGCCAGATAGCGGGGAGTTGGCTGTTCACGAACGATCTGCCATTTTCTCCCAGTAGGAAATCCCGCCCCACCTAAACCTCTAAGTCCACTGTCGGAGACCAGCTTAACTAGCGCTGACTGGGTAAGCGTTCCGTCAATACATTTTTTTAGTGCGGTGTAACCACCAGATGCCATGTAAGAGTCAAGTGTTTCGTAGTCCGGTATTTGAGCGACGTATAATTTACAATCTAAGATATTTTCAGCTGTTGCCTGTTTAATTACCCTCTGTCCGACGACGGCGATTGGGGCATGCGAACATTGGCCGACACAAGGCACTTTTTCGAGTCTTATGTCGCTTGAAATGTTCTTTTTTAGTTTTACGCTTAATTCTTCAGAGCCGAACATTTTACAGGTAAGTGACTCACAGACGCGGATAGTTAAACTTGGAATAGTTTGTTCATCATCTCCTACGAGATTGAAATGGTGGTAGAAGCTAGCAACCTCGTAAATCTCAGCAGGTGATATTTTCAGGCGGTCGGCTAAAGCTACAAGATGAGCTTTCGATATGTGATTGTAGTCGTCTTGAATGAGGTGCAGATATTCGATCAAAAGGTCACGCCTCAAAGGCGAAGGGCCTAGCAATGTTTTGATTTCTGTCAATACGGTTGGTGTAATAGCAAGGCCACGAGTAAGGTGTTTTTTCGACTTCATGGTTGTCTTTTTTCCGATTGGTTGTGTCGCAATGAGCAAGAGCCTATAGTCGTCAGCACCTTTCTAACACTCCCATTTCTACTGCAAAGCTAAATCTTGGCTATTATATACGTATATTTTTATGGAATAGAGGTATTTGAATTAGTTATAACAAATTTTGTGGAGGGTATAAGGGCTTTAAACAAAGGTTTGGCTTTGGAGTAACTACATCTTGTAGAGCTTTGGCTCCATTCTCATACAGTGTAAGGCTATTGTTTATAGCTCGTCTTTCTCTAATCCCAGTTGAGCGCTCCTCCGGTTTGGTACTCAGTCACTCTAGTTTCGAAGAAATTTTTCTCTTTTTTTAAGTCCATGACTTCACTCATCCAAGGAAATGGGTTTGAGGCATTTGGATATTGTTCCGGGAGACCAATTTGCGCACAACGCCTATTTGCTATGAAGCCTAAGTATTCTTCAAACATATTTGCATTGAGGCCGAGCACTCCTCTGGGCATAGTATCGTGAGCGTAAGCTATTTCTAGTTCTACTGCTTCACGAATTAGGCCGGCCATTTGTTCCTGAAAATCGGGGGTCCAAAGGCCTGGATTTTCTACTTTTATTTGATTAACTACATCTATTCCGAAATTAAGATGCATAGACTCGTCTCTGAGTATGTATTGAAACTGCTCAGCAACCCCAGTCATTTTGTTTCTGCGTCCCATTGAAAGCACTTGAACGAATCCTACGTAGAAAAATATACCCTCAAAAATGACGTAGAAGGCGATAAGGTCTCTTAGTAATCGCTGGTCATCCTCATGTGTTCCTGTTTGGAAGTTCCGGTCACCTAAGCTATCGGTGAATTGCGTTGCCCAAGCTGCTTTAGCATGTATAGATTCGATTTCTCGGTACATGTTGAAAACTTCCGCCTCGTCAAGGCCTAAACTCTCTATACAGTACTGGTATGCATGCGTATGTAGTGCCTCTTCGAAGGCTTGTCTAAGTAGATATTGTCTACACTCAGGGTTAGTGATGTGTCTGTACACAGCGAGTACTAAGTTATTAGCGACCAGAGAATCTGCTGTAGAAAAAAACCCTAAGTTTCTTTTTATTAAAACTCTTTCATCTTCGGTCAAACCATTAGGATCTTTCCACAACGCTATATCCGCCGTCATGTTAATTTCTTGTGGCATCCAATGGTTCGCGCAGCCATCAAGATATTTCTGCCATGCCCATTTATATTTAAACGGCACCAGTTGGTTAACATCAGATCTGCAATTAATCATTGCTTTGTCATCTACAGCGAGTCTATCGGCTCCAAACTGGACTTCTTCAAGGCCTGTTATTCCTTTTTCACTGGGCTGGACGTCAATGCTGCGCTCTTTATCTGCTACTGCATCTACCGCTGTGTCTTTTTCTAGTGGTGGTATCTCAACCTTCACATCGGTGGTCGTTAATGTCGGCGATTGCTTAAACTGTGCTATAGGGTCGTCCCAATTTAGCATACTGTTCTCCTAATTTTCTGCTTGATTATTTCCATATCATTTACTGGCAAGCCTCACATTCGGGGTCTAGAATTAAACATGCTTGTGGGGCTGTAGATAGGCTAGGTGTGTTCGTTTGTTCGACAGCGTTTAGCTTGCCATCGGCGAGAGTGCTTTTCTCTACATGAGTAGCGCCCATAGTCCTCAAATAGTACGTGGTTTTCAGGCCTTTCACCCAAGCTAATTTATAAATATTATCCATTTTTGCACCGCTAGGTTCGGACATGTATAGGTTGAGTGATTGAGCTTGATCTAACCATTTCTGTCTGCGAGACCCCGCTTCAATCAGCCATCTAGTGTCTATTTCAAAAGCTGTTGCATAGAGTGTCTTGAGGGAATTAGGGATCCTATCAATTTGTGAAACGCTACCGTCGTAGTATTTCAGATCATTCACCATGACGTCATCCCATAGATTGGCTTTTTTTAGATCTTCAACGAGATACATATTTACGACAGTAAAGTCCCCAGACAGGTTAGATTTGACAAATAAATTCTGATAAGTCGGTTCTATTGATTGACTGACACCGCATATATTTGAAATAGTAGCTGTAGGTGCTATTGCCATACAGTTGGAGTTCCTCATTCCTATCGTACGAACCTTTTCTCTCAGACTATCCCAATCTAGCGTTTGCTCACGGTCCATTTCTAAATAGCCGTTCCGTCCTTGTTCGAGAAGCTTAATTGAGTCAATAGGTAGTATTCCTTGACTCCATAACGACCCTTGGAAACTTGGGTATGTTCCACGCTCTTGAGCAAGATTGGCTGATGCGTTTATAGCATAGTAGCTGACGGTTTCCATTGATTTATCGGCAAAGCCTACTGCTTCCTCGGAGCTATAAGGAAGGTTGAGCTTATATAATGCATCTTGAAATCCCATTATCCCAAGCCCAACAGGGCGATGTTTAAGGTTCGACGCTCTAGCCGTTGGGACACTGTAGTAGTTATAGTCTATGACGTTGTCCAACATGCGCATCGCAGTATTAATTGTTTTTTCTAGTTTGTTAGAGTCGAGCGCGCCATCTAGAATATGCTGTGTGAGGTTTACGGAACCTAGATTACAAACAGCGATTTCCTTATCCGGAGAAGTATTAAGAGTGATTTCAGTACAAAGATTAGAACTATGCACCACACCAGTATGTTGTTGCGGCGACCTTAGGTTGCAGGCGTCTTTGAAAGTGAACCAGGGATGGCCAGTTTCGTATACCATTGCAAGCATTTTTCTCCATAATTCTATTGCGTGAACTCGTTTAAAGTTACGAATTTCTCCTAGATCTGCCTTTCTTTCATAATCGCAATATAAAATTTCAAATTCTTTTCCGAATGCATCATGGAGGTCTGGGGTTTCATCGGGTGAAAATAATGTCCACTCCTGATCTTCGCATACACGTTGCATGAAAAGATCTGGGATCCAGTTTGCTGTATTCATGTCGTGAGTTCGTCGACGGTCGTCGCCTGTATTTTTTCTTAGCTCAGTGAATTCTTCTATATCAATATGCCATGATTCCAAGTAAGCACACATAGCCCCTTTTCTTTTCCCTCCTTGGTTAACAGCTACCGCTGTATCATTTGCAACTTTTAGGAAAGGAACGACACCTTGAGACTTTCCATTAGTTCCCTTTATGTGTGCTCCCATACCCCTCACTGGTGTCCAGTCATTGCCTAGTCCTCCAGCGAATTTAGAGAGTAGGGCATCGTCTTTTATCGCCCCGAAGATGCCATCAAGATCGTCAGGTATTGACGTAAGATAGCAAGATGAGAGTTGCGGTCTAAGAGTCCCTGAGTTGAACAAAGTTGGAGTTGAGCTCATAAAATCGAATGATGAGAGGAGATCGTAAAACTTTATCGTCCACGTTTCAGGTTCTATTTCATTTATAGCTAGGCCCATTGCTACTCTCATAAAGAATGCCTGCGGTAGCTCAAACCTCACGTCATTGCTTTGTATGAAATATCGGTCGTATAAAGTTTGTAGGCCTAGATAGTTAAAGTTGAAATCTCTTTCGGGACGTAAAGCCTTGCCTATCTTTTTTAAGTCGTAATTTCCTAGCCTTGAGTCGAGTAATTCTAAGCTAATTGCTTTTTTAATATAGTTCTCGAAGTAGCTGGGATATTGTTCAGACATCTCTTGCTGCGTTGCCTCTTCTTTACTTCCTCCTACGAAGGTCAAGGCTTCCTGTCTAAGAGTGTCTAGCAAGACTCGAGCAGCGACATAAGTGTAATTAGGTTCACTCTCGATAAATGTCCTTGCTGCCATTGTCGCCGCGTTAGAAACGTCAGATTCAGCTACTCCATCGAAGAGAGCTCTTCTCGTTTCTTTCATGAGTGCTTTTGGGTCTGTTCCTTGCACCTCACTGCATGCTTCTTCCAAAATCTTTCGAAGCCGTTCCATATTTAAAGGCTTCTTGGTGCCATCTGCCACGGTCACGTGCAGTGTGTTGGTTTTTAGTTCAGATGTGGTTTGGGATTCTAAAGTTAAAGCTCTTTCTTTTTTCCGTTCCTCCCGGTAGAGCACGTATGACCGCGCTACTTTATGCTCTCCTGCTCTCATTAGGGAAAGTTCGACGTGATCTTGGATGTCTTCTATGTGCATCGCTCCACCAGACGGCATACGACGAGTCACAGCAGATACTATTTCATCACCAATTTGGTCGACTAAGCTATGGACACGATTAGAAGCCGCTGCGTGGTTACCCTCTACCGCTAGAAAGGCTTTAGTGATCGCTACTTTGATTTTCCCTCCGTCGAAGGAGGTGACCTTTCCATTTCTCCTTATCACACGATATTCCCCAGGTGCGGTGGCTGCTATCCCCATGTTGTCATCGCCGGTGGGTTCAAGTGCTGGAGACTTCTCGTTTAGAACTTCGCTTTCGGTTGTAGTCTCTGAATTCATGTTGTCTCCAAACATCCTTAGGTTTCGGCTGCGCTCTTACCTAGGTTTCTTATAAAAATCTGTAAGTCATGGTATATCACCACCACTGATTGTGGTCAAGTGAATATGTAACCACTACATAATGTGTGTATAGTGTTGATGAGTTACTCCTTGTGGACACTTAACTTGGTAATAAACTGTTGATAACTTTAATTTAAACAGCTAAAACAGATGTTTACGACTTCCAGCTTGGCGGAGACTGGACTTCCCATGAGTGCAAGTGTAGGAAAAATAAATTTTATGGGCCTGCTCACAGTGAGAACGCTGATATGAAAATAGTTCAAATAACCGACACGCATATATTTGAAGACCCTGATATGCGTTTTGAAGGCTGTGATACTCGTGCTAGCTTTGAGGCTGTTTTTGCTGAAGTTAAAGCCTTGGGTGGTGTCGATCTGATTGTTGGTACAGGAGATATGAGTATGTTGGGCGGTTGTTTATCTTACCGCTTTTTAAACTCTCTTTTGTCGCGCTGCGGGATACCTTTTCTATCAGTGCCCGGAAATCATGATGAGCCTGATGTCGCTTCTCGGGCCGCCAATTTTAATTTCTTGACTGGCACTACTATGAGGGATTTTGGCCGGTGGCGCTTGCATTTTTTAAATACAAAAAAAAACGGACATGAGCAAGGCGAAATAAGCTCTAGGGGCTTAACAGAACTGTCCCAGAACATCCTTTCTGCTGGAAAAATGCCTCAGATAATATTTATGCATCATCCACCTCTAGATGTCGGTAGTGCTTGGCTTGATGATATGAAACTAGGAAACTCCGTCGCTTTTTGGAACATCTTGAAGCAAAGTCAAAGCATAAAGGGTGTGTTCTGCGGGCATGTTCACCAAGATAACGAAATAGCCAACACTCGGGTACGAGTAGTAACAACGCCATCTACCTGTGTTCAATTCAAACGCCACAGTCAAGTTTATGAGATAGAGCCGCTTAATGCCGGTTTTCGAGTTATAGAACTTCAGGAGGATGGTACATTTTTCCATCGGGTGGTCAGATTAGAGTGATTGTGGGATTTTAGCGTTCCCCCTGAACAGGGCTGCGAAGATAAATTGGCATTGATTCTACTGGTATGAATTTCGTGTTACTCTCAAGCGAATATCTTGCGAATTTCGCAATTGGAAGTGCACTAGGGTAATCGCAAGTAATACGAGGTAGCGCCCTGATATGGGATGAAAGAAATTTTTCATACTCAACCCATCCGCTTGAGACAACGCTCCAATTAGATCCCTCAGGCGCCGAAACGTCAGCGGGGCTAGTGCATTTGTGTTCGACAATAATCTCTTCAACCTGATTCCGATCTGAAAGCTTTAAACAGCTCCAGTAGACCTCATTTTGGCGCGCATCGGAGATTACCAATACATTTTTGCTAATGGTGAGTTCCGGAGTCATGGCTAACGCATGAAGAGTAGAGCAGGGCACGATATCGATACCTTGAGCCATAGTTACTCCATGCGCAAAAGAGGCCGCCACTCGGATGCCGTTGAAGGAACCTGGGCCGCAACCAAAAGCTACGGCATTCAGATCACTTTTTATTAAGTTGGATTCTTCGAGTAATTGCTCAGCCATGCTTATAATGAGAGTAGCTTGACCTTTTGGAGCAATAATATGCTTTTCTATTTCAGTAGTCGCGGTTATTAAACTGGCTGAGCATCTTTCGGTGGACGTTTCAACTGCAAGAATATTCATAATGTTTACCGTCAGTCGTTCCTTATGGCTTAAAAACAGTATCTTTCAGCTATAATGATGCCACCATGAGCCAGGTTGCATCGTTAATTATCGGAATTCGCTATATATATGCTAGGCGCGGTAATCATTTTACCGCATTTGTTTCTCTGGCAGCTATAGCAAGTATCACCATTGGCTTAATCGTTTTAATTACTATTGCGTCGATCATGAATGGTTTTGAGGATGAATTGCGAGATCGGGTGTTGGGTGTCGAGGGACATGTGGTGATTGATGTCAGAGGGTTGCAACACAAGGAGTTGGCACTGCTTCACCTGAGCATCGATCACGGCCAGAAAGGATTTTCCGTTTGGCCCGTCGTTACGAAGGATGTTTTGCTGGAACATAACGAGCGTGTAACTGTCGTTAAATTGATGGGCGTTGACGATAATTTCTATTCAGTTCTGGACGGAAAAAGATATGGCCCAAATAAAAACAACTTTAAGACTCTTGTTGATGGGAGCTTTAATTTAGTTATTAGCAGTGGGCTTGCTGCATACCTTGGTTTATCGCTGGGAGATAAGCTTATCGTCATGGTTCCCCAACAGAGATTTACCGCGCTTGGTGCTATCCCTCGCTTGAAAAAATTTACTGTGTCTGATATTTATGAGAGTGAAGGTGACACATATAGTGAAGAGATTTTTGCACATTTAGCGGATGTGTCAAAATTGTTTAAGTTGGGGCAAGCCATAGATGAGCTGCACGTGCGTATCGAGCATGCTGAGGAGGCAGTAGCTGTAGCCGACCGAATTCGCCGCACTTCAAGAAGAGACGTCACTGACTGGAGCGATACTCACTCAGTTCTCTTTAGAGCCTTGAAAACCGAGAGGTTCCTAATGTCCTTTATCCTTGTTTTAGCGACCTCAGTTGCTATGTTCAGTGTATTTGCAATTTTGTCATTGGGAATAGAACAAAAGAAGGGAGACATATCTATTCTTTATGCAATGGGTTTAAAGTCGACCGGCATCATGTCAATTTTTTTGATACAAGGCGCATTGACCAGTCTAGCTGGTATCGTGTTAGGTGTGAGCTTGGGCTGTCTGTTCGCTGCTAATATAGGAGATATAGTCTCGCTCTTTGAAGCGGCTTTTCATTTTCATGTTTTCTCGCCGGAGATTTATTATGCCAGTCGAGTCCCTTCGCTGGTAATTTTAGAGGATGTTCTTTTATTTGCAGGGATTGCCAGCCTTGTGGCGGTGGTGGGTACGGTTTATCCTTCTCTAGCGGCATCTAGGGCCGTTAGGGCAGTTAGGAGCTAGGGATTTCCATGGAAGAGGTAATAATTTCAGCGGTGGGCCTTTGTAAATCCTATGACGAAGGCTCGAGTACGCTCGACGTTCTTATTGACATAGATTTAGATATCACCCAAGGAAGCACGGTGGCGATAGTGGGTTCCTCGGGCTCAGGAAAAAGCTCTCTACTTCATTTGCTGGCGGGTCTGGACGTTCCGACCAATGGGGAAGTGATTTTTGGGGGGAAAGAACTGGCAAAAATGGGAGATACAGAATTATCTAGGCTGCGTAACCAGGAAGTTGGGTTTGTCTATCAATTCCATCATCTTTTACCTGAGTTTACAGCCGATGAAAATGTAGCAATGCCCTTAATGATAGGAGGGGGCTCGTATAAAAAATCCCTTCGAGCAGCAAGATTACTACTTGAACAAGTCGGCTTGGGATCGCGCATCAATCATCTTCCATCCCAGCTTTCTGGAGGAGAGAGACAAAGGGTGGCGATTGCCCGTGCATTAGTAAACAATCCTCGGTGCATATTTGCTGATGAACCCACGGGTAATTTAGATGCTGACAATGCATTACTTGCCTCGGATTTATTGAGAGATTTTTCCGAGAAGCTTGGTGTTACTGTAGTAGTCGCGACTCACGATCCCATTGTCGCAAGCAGTATGTCTTCTTGTTATGAAATCGCAGACCGAAAGCTACGTCTTTTTGTGAGTTAGCTTTTTCTTTTTCGCTGCGAGAAGATTTAATCGCCAAGCCCACATCACCACGGTATAACTAGCTAAAGCGGCTAGTAGACCACAGGCTATTGAACCCACTATGAGTGGAAGCCAGATGTCTTCTGCTACGGACATAAGCCAGTCAACGGATACCGAAAAATCTTCAATGAAAAATTGATCACTTCCTCCAATTATTAGTGAGCCAGCTTTAAACGTCAAGAGCAGTATCGGTACTAAGGTTAAAGGGTTACTCAGCCAAGTCGCGGCGATTGCTACCGGAAGATTGACGCGAAAAAGAAATGCCAGAGGAGCCGCGAGTAACATTTGTGTTGGTACAGGAATAAATGCTAAAAAAAAGCCCAATGCCACACCGCCGGCTACGGGACGTCTTCCAAAGTGGTAAACATTTCTTCCGCGCGAGATCTTATTTAACAAGGTGGGTGATTCCGAGTTGGATTGCTTGATCTCTCCGGCGAAACGCTTGATTAGACGCTTACGAATATTCATTTGTCGGATTTTAGTGGTTTTTTGCACCGTGTGAAAGAGAGCGGTTCCTTATTTGATTTGATTAAGGAAAGATCGGTTCATTTTTTTGTAGCGAGAATTTGTGCGCGGACATAGATGCAGTCATATTGCCTACTTATAATCGCAATGAGTTGTTCTAAGTGTCTCACCGCGGGTGTGCACCTAGGGTAGTTAAGTTTAACCATATGAGAATTGGTACTCCTCTGTTAGTATCTCATGTAATTCATCTATCTAGGAACTGAAAGCTAGTGATAGAAATTTTTAGAGCTGGGGGGTGGATTATGCCGCTCATAGTGATTTGCTCAATCATATCAATGGCTATAATTTGTGAGCGATTTTGGTCTTTGCAAACTAAATTAGTGGCGCCGAAAAACCTCGTTGATCAGGTATTGCATTGGGCTAAATCTGATGTCTTAGACGAAAAGAGGATTGAGCTGCTGCGTGCGCGCTCTTATTTGGGACGGGTGCTGGCGGCAGGGTTGATCAACCGCTCCCAGGATCGTGATGCAATGAAGGACGCAATCGAAGAGGTTGGCCGGCATGTTAATCATGAACTGGGTCGTTATTTGAATGCCCTGGGAACAGTGGCCTCTATTACTCCTTTATTAGGCTTGCTAGGCACTGTAGTTGGCATGATAAAAGTGTTCGCTGTCATTACGTCAGAAGGCACAGGGGATCCTTCGGTTTTAGCTGGTGGCATATCTGAGGCGCTAATTACTACTGCAGCAGGGTTGTCTGTTGCCATTCCTGCTTTAATGTTCTATCGATATTTTTTGGCGAGAGTTGAAGAGTTGGTGATTCTAATGGAGCATGAATCTTTAAAGTTAGTTGAAGTGTTGCACGGAGAGAGGGTTATAGAAAGAAATCCTCTGGAAAAAGGTTAGCCCCCAAGTGAACTTTCGATCTAGAAAGCAAAAAGAAGTTGAATTGAATTTAACTCCTTTAATTGACGTGGTGTTTTTACTTCTTATATTTTTTATGGTGTCGACAACTTTTCAGACAGAATCCGAGATGAAGATAAACTTACCTTCGGCTAGTACTGCAGTGAGCGCAAGTCAGGGTCACGAGGTAATAGAGATTAGCCTTAGTAGCGAAGGGTACACTCAGTTTATGAAATTAGAGCCGCGTATAATTTCACTCATGGAGTTGAAACAGCTTTTATTGGACGTTCCGGTTGGCGATACTTTGCCTACCGTGGCTATAAGAGCTGATGCTGAGGTAAGACATCGTAGAGTGGTGGAAATTATGGATGTCGCGAGACAAGCGAGCTACAACAAAATAACTTTTAGAACCAATGAAATGGCGACTCGTTGATGCCCAGATATCGCCTCCGCTTTAAATTGGCAATACATCGCTTCGTTGACGAAATTTGGTACGAAAAAAATTTTTGGCAATATCTCCTGGTTCCCTTTGCGTTTGTTTATGGGGGGCTTGTTCGTGCTAGAAAGCTAGTTTATCAATCGGGAGCTTTAAGCGTCTTTCGCGCAAGCGTACCCGTACTGGTCGTAGGAAACGTGTCTATAGGCGGAACGGGTAAAACGCCGTTAACAATTTGGCTTGCCGCCAAGCTTACGGAATTTGGTTTCAAACCGGGAATTGTTTGCGGCGGTTATCGTGGCCGCGCTAATTCATGGCCCCAGCAAGTGCGGGTGGATAGTGATAATTATGTCGTGGGTGATGAGGCCATAATTCTGGCGGCCAACACTTCTGTTCCGGTGGTGGCAGGTCCTGATCGCGGAAACGCGGTGAAAGCGTTGCTCGAAAAGTATGACGTCGATTTCGTATTAAGTGACGATGGAATGCAACATTACTCACTGGCTAGAGATATAGAGATTGCAGTGATCAATGGGGTCAGAAGACTGGGGAATGGGAAGATCATACCGGCAGGCCCTTTACGAGAGAGCGGGAAGCGTTTAAAAGAAGTCGATATGATTGTTTGTAATGGAATACCTGCAAGAGGTGAGTTTGCGATGAACTATCGGGCGGAAGAACTTAGGAAACTAGGTGGTGCTGGGCATGCTATTCTTTTGCAGAGTTTTAGTGAAAAACATGTCCACGCAGTTGCTGGCATAGGGAATCCTGAAAGTTTTTTTTCTTTACTTGAAAGTTTAGGGTTCTTGTTGGAAAAACATGTTTTCCCTAACCATCATTTTTATGAAGAGCGGGATATAGCATTTGATGATGGTATGCCTATAGTGATGACGGAAAAAGATGCGGTTAAGTGCGTAAGATTGAAAAATGAAAACATGTGGTATCTCCCTTTAAAAGTTGAGTTATCCTTAGCATTTGAAGAACGTTTGAAATCTATTTTGAAAGGATTGTTTAGTGGATGAGACTCTTTTAAGAATTTTAGTATGTCCGGTAACTAAGGGGCCGCTTATTTACGTTAAAGAGAAGAAAGAGCTGGTCTCTCTTGACGCGAAGTTGGCCTATGCTGTGAAGGATGATATTCCAGTGATGCTTGCGGATGAAGCGAGGCCAATTAGCGAGCAAGAGCTTGAGAAGCTCAAAGGTTGAAATTTAAGGTTTATATTCCGGCGCGATATTCATCGACTCGCTTGCCGGGCAAGATGTTGGCAGATGTCTGTGGTTGGCCTCTTTTAAGGTATACCTACACAAGAGCATTAGAAAGTGGGGCAGAGGAAGTGATTGTTGCGACTGATGACGATAGGGTTTTTTCTGCGGCCGAATCCTTTGGGGCTACTGCTGTAATGACATCATCTCAATTACGCTCTGGAACCGACAGGGTTGAGGCTGCAGCGCGAATTCGTGGCGAGTCTGCTGACACAATAGTGGTTAACCTACAGGGTGATGAACCACTCATGCCTGGTGCCGTAATTCGTCAAGTCGCTGCATGTGTTGAGAATGAAAGCTGCAACATCGCCACTGTTTGTGAGCCCATTGTGATAGAAGATTTATGCAACCCGAACATAGTAAAAGTAACAAGAGATAAGAATCACAATGCTCTTTTTTTTAGTCGGTCCGTGATTCCTTACTGTAATAAGTCACTCGCTGAGAACGAATCTTTGACGTCGAGCGGCAAATTATATCGAAGACACATAGGTATTTATGCTTATCGGATGAGCTACTTAAGTCGCTTCGTGTCCTTTCCTCTCGCAGATTATGAGAAGTCCGAAAGTCTGGAGCAGCTTCGAGCATTATATCAGGGCGACAGTATTTTGGTTCCTGATGCGATGCTACCTTGTGGTAATGGGATTGACACTGCTGAACAGCTTAATGCTCTGCGGACGAAGCTAGGGGCTGAGTAATTACCGGAATTTAGGAGTTACCTTGCCCTGTAGGTGATTCTGCCTTTTGAGAGATCGTAGGGGGTCAACTCCACTGTTACCGCATCACCAGTGAGTATTCTTATGTAGTTTTTGCGCATTTTTCCAGATATATGTGCTGTTACGACATGTCCATTTTCTAGTTCAACTCGGAATACTGTATTTGGCAGGGTGTCTACCACTTTCCCCTGCATTTCAATGTGTTCTTCTTTTGGCATAAATTTTTGTTGATCCTTGCTTTACGTAATTTAGCAGCTCGTTTTAATTCTCTGACAATATGATTATGCCTTGAACATGGGCCTGCGGCAAAACATTTGCGATAAACTATCGTAATAGCTTGTCGGCCTAAGCCCTATTAAGAAAGTATTCAATCGGAAAGTAGCCATTTTCGCAACTCATCTTAGCAGAGTTTTTTTATCCAATAGCCTAGATATAAATAAGATAGATCATTTTTCATGGCTATTTCTATCTGCGTTAGAATTGCCAGTTGGCCTAAGTTTCTTTGGGGGACGTTGGTTTTGTAGAAAGTATTGACGGCCTAGAAGGCTACTAGGTAGTTAGTCCACAATTGACAGAGCGACTAGTTTTTTTAACCTAAATTCGACAAATATTGTTTGACACCATTTGTTGACCAAGAAACTCATATACTCGCTGGGTGGTATGCTTGCCCGCTCAGAACCATGTCTTTTCATTTGATGTTCCTTGTAAAGATCAAAACACTTAGCGTCGAAATGCGGTTCTACTTGGGATATATGTTATATCTGGGTTGCGTTTGAGTGCTTCCCGATGACGCTTTCCCCTATTAAATGCTCTAATCGGAAGATGCACGGGAACACAAGCGGTGCAACTTCAGCAGACACGTATAAAAGTAATTTTCGCTGCGGCGGGGGCGGGGCTGTTCGGATAATTTTGAATATACCCGACTGGCGAACTTCTCATTTGGATTCACGAATCGTATGCGTGCTGCTTCCTGAGGGAAGTACCGCGTGAGAATCCTTCAGACTCTCTGAAGACTAGGTTTTTTCTGCTATTTAACTTTATCGCCATGCTACGCTCGAAATGTGCTGTTTTGTAGCGAATTTTAGGCTGTCTGAGAAAACCGTTCGCTCCATTCTTTCTGCGCCTAAGCTTAGCATATGAGCACTTTCCACCTGACAATCTATAAAAAGATACCCCCATGACTTTCCGACTGAACACAACGTGGCTAAGGCTACTTTTGACGCATCTGTGTCGAGGGAGAACATCGATTCCCCATAGAATATTTTACCTATAGATACTCCGTATAAACCGCCACATAACTTATCCTCACGCCAGCATTCGATGGAATGAGCATGCCCATGACGGTAAAGATTTTCGTAAGCATCTTGCATTCTCGGAGTTATCCAAGATGATTGCGACTTTCCCGATCTTGGCATAGAACAAGAGCGTACCACTTCCGAAAAAGCAGTGTCAAAACTAATGTTGAAAATACCTTTCCGCAAAGTTTTATTTAAACTACGAGATAGTTTAAATTTATCAAGATAGAGCACCAATCGCGGGTCGGGGGACCACCAAAGAATTGGTTGACCTTCCTCAAACCAGGGGAATATTCCTCGAGCATATGCTGTTAAAATAGTTTCTAATTCTAAATCGCCACCCGCCGCTAAAAGGCCATCAGGCGAAGATAGGGCAGTAGTTATGGGTGGGAATTTATCTGTGTATTTCTCGAGACCGAACGAGTATAGGTTGGCAATGTCACGACTCAAGGTAACGCGGTATGACTCCTTAGGGAGTCACTTCCTTCTTAAAAGCAGTGTGGCCATCGAGGTTGGCGATGTACTCATTAATAGCTCGTGTTTCATGATTGAGAAAATTTTCCACAGGCTTTCTAAATGATAGCTCACGGAGCCAGTGGAGTGACCAGGTTTTAACGGGGAGAAAACCTCTACTAATTTTGTGTTCTCCCTGTGCCCCAGCGTCAAGCTTCTTCAGCTTATATCGGATACAGTATTCAATCGTTTGGTAGTAGCATAGTTCGAAATGTAAGCTATCGTAATTCTCAATGCAGCCCCAATGTCTGCCATAGAAAGTATCTTTACTGGATAGTCCGAATGCTCCTGCAACGTACTTTGCATCGTTTTTAGCTAGTATTAATACTGCACAGTTTGGTATATGGGCATTGAGACTTAAGAAAAAATCTAGAGTAAGCCTTGGCTCTCCCCATTTTTGATAAAAAGTTGAACAGTAAAAAGCGTAGAACACTTTCCAGTGTTCTCCAGTGATTTCCTTGCCGGTCAGGCACTCTATCTCTAAGTCCGATTCTGATACTTTGCGTCTTTCTCGTTTAATGTTTTTCCTTTTTTTCGAGCTTAACGCTGCTAAAAACTCGTCGAAAGTAAGATAGTTGTCATTAAACCAGTGGTACTGGCAGCCAAGCCGAATCAGGGTCTCATTATCTGCAAAAAAATCTTTCTGGGCCGCATCGAGAAATAGGCAGTGCCACGACGAAAAATTATTGTCGCGGCATATGCTTTTAACAGCGGTTAACAACAAAGAAACCATTTCTTGAGCTTCATTGTCGTGAGAGCTGATCAGGAATCGGCTGCCTCCAACTGGGCTAAAAGGGATTGCAGTCACTAATTTTGGATAGTACTTTCCTCCAGCTTTCTCGTAAGCTTCTGCCCAAGCCCAGTCAAACACAAATTCGCCATATGAGTTGTCACGCAAATATAGCGGTAGAGCTGCCCGTAAGACATTCCCCTCCCACAAAGCTAGATGGTGTGGATACCATCCTTGCGGCTCTAAGCAGTTAGTGGATTCTAGTGCATTGAGAAAACCATGGCTTAAAAATGGATTGTCTCCTGCAAGGGCGTTCCACTCATCTTTGTCGATCTCGGCGAGTTTAGAGTGTGTGCTCAGTCTCATCAGGAACCCATTAAATTAAGTTTCGTTTTAGGGAATCCCATAAAATTTGAATTGAGTCCAGTTACCATTGGCTTAACCTGACTCCGATATCCCATTTCCAATAATATTTCTTAAGTTTTTCAAGTACTCATTTATTTGGGTTACCGTTACTCGGAGAAAAAATCGGAAAATTTGTAACGTTTGTCGTTTTATCGTCTGGAGCTGTAATTTTGCTTTGGCCAGTTTCTTCTACTTCGTCAATGCGAATAATCGCCTGCATTGGTATGTGGGTACGCTTCACTCCATTAAACTCAGATTTAAGGTGTTCTTCGGAGGGATCGACCACCAACGATGATTTTGCATCAAACACAATGTCTTCAATCTGTATGAAGCCGAACAGATCGCTTTGGATAATCTGTTTCGCGTAAATTTCGTATATTTTACCTTGATTGTGGAATTTAATTAGATATTGGGTGCTTTTCGTTGTCATTATGGTTTCGCAAATAAAGTTGAGGAAGTTGCAACTTATCGTAGCACATTCGCTCGCTACCTGCGGTGATTTTATCAACTAAGATTTGTCCCGTTTTAACACTCTATCTTTGGCATAAATCGCTACATTAGGAATCGAGCTGTGTGTGACGTTGTAAAGTACAATTTTAGAATTCAACCTACACTAGGTGAGTACGAAATAATTTTTATTATGTTGCAATTTTCCATTATTTTTATATAGTTAGTGCTTAAATTATACAAATTAGTTCAAGTTATGGCGCAGGCAAAGATCAAATCACAGCAGAATAACTCATCCACGATCAAGCTAGTGCTAAGATTGAAGGAAGCTATTTTGATCGGTTTTGGAGCAGCCGGATTATTTTTTCTACTGTCGCTATGGACATACCATCCTCACGACACAGCATGGTCAAGCGCTGGAGTAAGAGAAACCGTTCAAAACAAAGGCGGTGTTGTTGGAGCCTGGATTGCCGATATTTCACTGAGTTTGTTCGGGCAATGCGCTTATTGTCTACCGATCTTTTTTTTCGCATTTGGGCTGACTATTTACCGGCAAGGCAAGGTTGGGTTATTTGATAACCCAACACAAATAATGGCTCGTGCTATTGGTGGATTGTTCACTATATCTTCGGCCTGCGGGCTATTTTGGTTTCGTGGACAATCACTATCGCCGTCTATTCCCCAAAAGGCAGGAGGAATTACAGGGGACCTGTTTGGCACGTTTTTGGTTTCTTTGTTCGGCGGTACCGGCGGACCCATGATAATGGTCACATTACTACTAGCTGGGATAACGCTGATGACCGGCTTGTCTTGGATCATGGTAATTGAGAAGGTGGGCATTGGAAGCCTGTTGTTAAAAGATCATGTTTTAGAGTCGTGCATAGCGCTGACTGATCATATCAAAGGTCTTAGAGCAAGGCGCAAGCGTCTTGCGGTAATCCAGAAGGAAGCCGTGACTAAAAGCAAAAGATTGCCGCCGCGGATAGGACAGAGAATTGCGACACCACAACCAAGTGTGCGAGCGGAAAAAGAGAAACAGGCCGTCTTGTTTGATGAGCCTTTACAGACTGATTTGCCTGAGCTCAGCTTGCTTGATGTTGCCGGTCCCACAGGTAATGGCTTTTCTGCGGCTTCGCTCGAAGCAATGTCCCGACAGGTAGAGTTGAAATTAAAAGACTTTGGAATAGAGGTCGAAGTTGTGGCAGTAGAGCCTGGACCTGTGATTACTCGGTTTGAGCTAGAGCCAGCTCCAGGAATCAAAGCGAGTCGTATTACGAATCTGTCGAAAGATCTAGCGAGGTCTCTTTCTACAGTTAGCGTGCGGGTTGTAGAAGTCATTCCAGGTAAAACCTGCATTGGTCTTGAGATACCTAACGAACATAAAGAGATCGTATCTCTTGGAGATATATTGAAGTCTGAAGTTTATGAGCGCAGTAGCTCTAAATTAACTATGGCGTTAGGAAAGGATATTTCAGGTAAGCCCACTGTAGCGGATCTTGCCAAGATGCCACATTTGTTAGTTGCAGGAACCACTGGATCTGGAAAGTCTGTCGCGCTAAATGCAATGATATTAAGCTTACTCTATAAATCTACGCCGGATGATGTCCGTTTGATAATGATCGACCCTAAAATGTTAGAGCTTTCCGTATACGAAGGTATTCCAGCCTTATTAGCCCCAGTGGTCACGGATATGAAAGAAGCTGCAAATGCGCTGAGATGGTGCGTAGTCGAGATGGATAGACGCTACAAGCTGATGGCTTCGCTGGGGGTGAGAAACCTCGGTGGCTATAACAAGAAAGTCGAAGGTGCCATAGCTGCGGGGGCTCCTATTCCCGACCCTCTCTTTAATGTTGAGCTAAATGGCGATATAGCTCTCAACTTAGAAAAAATCCCACATATTGTTGTAATTATAGATGAGTTGGCGGACATGATGATGGTTACTGGAAAAAAGGTAGAAGAGCTGATTGCCCGTCTTGCGCAGAAAGCACGTGCCGCTGGAATTCATTTGATCCTAGCCACTCAGCGTCCCTCTGTAGATGTAATTACTGGTTTAATAAAGGCCAATGTTCCTACACGAATTGCTTTTCAGGTGTCATCTCGAATTGATTCGCGTACGATTCTTGATCAGATGGGGGCAGAGGCGTTACTAGGCCATGGGGATATGTTGTACCTGCCTCCCGGAACAATCTTACCTACTAGGGTGCACGGGGCTTTTGTTTCGGATGATGAGGTACATAAAGTTGTTAGTCGTCTTAGGAAAAGCGGTGCTCCTCGCTACGTTGAGGAGATACTTTCAGGCCCGCGTGATGGATACGATAGTGGCTCTGGTAGTTTTGGTGGTTCTAAAGACGGTGATGGTGACGAACAGGATGAGCTTTATGATCAGGCGGTTGCGGTAGTGACAGAAAGTCGCAGAGCTTCTGTTTCTGGGGTGCAAAGAAGACTGAAAATAGGTTACAACAGAGCGGCTAGAATGGTTGAAGAAATGGAGAGAGCTGGCGTCGTGGGGGAGTTGCAATCTAACGGCAGCCGAGAAGTTTTAGCTCCTCCGCCGCCTAAAGATTAAAAATGGCTGGAAATTGTTCTTGTCGGTTTCTGTTTGGAGCTGTGGTCTTGGCTCTTCTATTCGTGAGCAGAGTTTCTGGTGATGAGTTGCCGATTGTTACTTACTTTAGAGCCCTCGAGTTTTTTTCTGCGGAATTTGAAGAGCAACGGTTTTCCCCACAAGGGGATCTAGTGAGCTCGTCGCAGGGGAAGTGCAGGATTCACAAGCCTAGAAAATTGCATTGGGAATACTCTGTCCCCGCTGAACAACTTATTGTCAGTGACGGAGATACGCTTTGGATCTATGAGCCAGAGCTTGAACAAGTAATCATTAGTTCCATATCGACTATGACCTCGACTGCGCTGGGCCCATTGTTAGGGACTAGTGAAAGCCTAGATAAATTGTATACCTTTAAAGCTATGAGTAATGCAAATTGGTTTCAGTTGCGCCCTGTTTCTGGAGCACAACTTAGTGATACAGTTAAAGCAGATATCAAGTTTATGGATGGACAGATAGATGAAATCAGGCTTTTGGATGGGTTAGGTTTTGTGACTAGAGTCATTTTTAGTAAAGTCGACCACAAAGCTTTTGAGTCTGATATTTTTCACTTTGTTCCTCCGAAGAATGTAGATGTAGTTGGTGCCGCGTTTAATAGAAATAGGGGGTCTGCGGATTGAAGCCTCTCGCCGAGAAGTTAAGGCCGGCATCTTTAAATGATTTTTATGGTCAGGAACACATACTTGCTAAAGATAGTGCTCTTCGAAGAACGATGGAGGGAGGACATTTGCATTCGATGATTTTTTGGGGGCCACCGGGCACGGGTAAAACGTCACTAGCTCGAATGATAGCGGGTTGTCACAGCGCTAATTTTATTTCCATCTCCGCGGTGATGAGTGGTGTAAAAGATATTCGGTCAGCGATTGAGTCTGCTGAGGCTGCAAAGCTTCAAAATCTTCAAACAGTTGTCTTCGTTGATGAAGTGCACAGGTTTAACAAATCACAGCAAGATGCTTTCCTTCCCTATATTGAAAGCGGGCTGATATATTTTATCGGAGCGACAACAGAGAATCCGGCTTTTGAAGTCAATAACGCATTACTCTCTCGAGTGCATGTATATCTGTTGAAGCCACTTAGTTCGCAAGCCTTAACAGGGATATTTCAAAAGGCTCTTGATTTGAAAAACGAGTCCAGTGACCTCCGTATATCGAGTGACGCACGTGAATATTTGATAAATCACGCTGATGGCGACGCTAGAAGGTTGCTTCAAAGTTTTGATCTGGTTTTAAATAATTGTACGAGTGGGCAGATTGATTGTGAATTTGTAAAGCAATCTCTAGCTGAAAAAACTGTCAGAAACTTCGATAAAAATGGAACAATATTCTATGATCAGATCTCTGCTCTCCACAAAGCTGTGCGAGGGTCCGATCCAGATGCGGCACTTTATTGGTTTGCCCGCCTTTTGGATGGGGGTTGTGATCCAAACTTCATAGCAAGAAGAGTATGCCGAATGGCCTCTGAGGATATAGGAAATGCAGACCCGCGTGCGTTAGGTTTGTCGATAGACTGTTGGGAGGCTTGGAAACGACTGGGCTCTCCTGAAGGTGAATTAGCTATTGCTCAAGCCATCGTGTACTGCGCCTGTGCAGCTAAAAGCAATGCCGTTTTGATTGGTTTTACGATGGCTCGAAAAGAGGTTGGGATTAATGGATCGATGCCAGTACCCACTCACCTACAACAAAATCCCGTCCATTTAGGGAGCAACACAAAGTCAGCTTATCGTTACGACCATGATGAACAAGGGTTCGCTGTCGGGCAGACATACTTTCCAGAAGATTTTGGGAACAGATGTTTTTATACTCCTACAGAAAGAGGACTAGAAGGCCAAATTAGATCAAAGTTATTAGGGTTGCGGGCCGATAGATATGACGAAAAGGCTAAAGGCAAATGATATATCATATTTTTCTGCTTTGTTTTGGAGCCAGCATGGGAGTTGTTTTGCGGGATCTCACTACTCGGGCTGTTACTGACATTTTTGGCACTGGGTTCCCATTGGCTACTCTCTTAGTGAACGTTTTAGGTTCAGTGTTAATTGGTTTCTTTTTTATTACCTGCTCCGAAAGAGGCACATACGACTCGTTTTGGCGGCCATTGTTGTTTGTTGGAGCATTAGGTGGTTTTACTACTTTTTCAACATTCTCTCTTGAGACGTTGCAGCTTTTGGAAGATGGCATGGTTTTTAAAGCGGGTTATAGTGTTTTGCTCAATGTTGTGTTGTGTATCGGAGGCTGTTGGATTGGTTGCGTTACGGCAAAAGGCATACTGCCAAGTTAGGTATACTATTCTTCAGTTAAATACAGTTCTTGTTAAAAAAAAATTGTTAATCCCATCCAACTAGTAAGATAATACATCTATGTTAGACCTCCAAATATTACGAAAAAATCCTATTCATGTAGCCAGCCTGTTAAAGCGAAGAGGTTTTGTGTTAGATGTTCCGCAATTCGAGGCTTTGGAAAGCAAAAGAAAAGAGCTTCAAGTGGCCACTGAGTTACTAAGGAGCGAACGTAATAAAATCAGCAAAAGCATAGGCATAGCAAAATCAAAGGGGGGGGATACAAGCTCACTTCTTGGAAAGGTTGGACAGATAGGAGACAGTTTGGATGCTAATGAGGAATCTTTAAAGTCGATTCAAGGAGAACTTGATCAGTTCTTTTTGGGGTTGCCTAATGTCCCTGAGGATAAAGTGCCCGATGGGGCGGATGAGTCTGATAATGTTGAAGTGAGAAAATGGGGGGAGACCCCCAACTTTTCTTTTGAGCCGCGTGACCACGTGGATCTAGGCGGTTCTACTAAGGGTATAGATTTTGAAGCTGGAGCAATGCTTTCTGGGAGTCGATTTTCAGTGCTTCGTGGTAATACTGCAAGAATGTATCGCGCACTAGGCCAATTCATGTTGGATAGGCATACTAGGCGAAATGGGTACACAGAAGTGCATGTTCCGTTTTTAGTCAACGAAGAAACCATGACTGGAACTGGGCAATTACCCAAATTCAAGGAAGACTTATTTGCCATTTCAAATGGAGACTATTTTTTGATTCCCACTGCGGAAGTACCTGTGACCAATTTGGCAAGAGATACTATTTTCAACGCAGACCAACTGCCCATACGATTAGCCTGCCTGAGTTCTTGCTTTCGGAGTGAGGCTGGATCGTATGGTAAAGATACTAAGGGGCTTATACGTCAGCATCAGTTCGAGAAAGTAGAGCTTGTGCAATTTACAAAGCCCGAATCGTCTTTTTTTCAGCTCGAGGAATTGATGGCGCATGCTGAATCGATTCTTCGAGAACTAGAGTTGCCATATAGGGTAGTAACTTTGTGCGCGGGGGATTTAGGGTTTTCTGCTTCCCAAACTTTTGATTTGGAGGTGTGGCTCCCTGGGCAGAAATGTTATCGTGAGATTTCTTCATGTAGTAACTTTAGGGATTTCCAAGCTCGTAGAATTGGCGCTCGGTGGAGAAATCCTGAAACTAATAAAACAGAGCTAATTCATACAATCAACGGATCAGGCTTGGCAATTGGTAGGACTCTTGTCGCTATTTTGGAAAATTACCAGGATGTGGAAGGGAGCGTAGCAATTCCGGGTTCTTTGCGGCCCTATATGGGCGAAGACACGCATTTATAATAACAGTTGTCCTATTTTTATTGACTCAAACGGCCAGCATCAACAGTATTATGAGTCCAGCTACGCAAGCTAAGGGCAGTAGAAAGCTCAACCAGTCACCTGGTTGAGCCTTAGGGCTGTTTTTGAGCCATGTTCTCGCCTGCGGGAGCATTAGAAGAAGCATCATTCCGAGAAGTAATGCCGAACCTATTTTAAGCCACACATTGGCGCTCCCAGTTTCGCAAAATTTAGTTTTATCAAGTGTTACTCGCGGTTGGCAAAGCCTAGGAGGTGAAGAAGACTAATAAACAAGTTAAAGATGTTCATGTAAAGCTGTATTGTAGCTAGGACATAATTATCTATTCCTCCATTTACCATTCGACTTGTATCAAATAATATAAATCCGCTCATTAGCATTACGATAGTGGCGGACAAAGCTAAAGAAAGTGCGGGAATGGCCATGAAGATATTCAGTATGGCGGCGCCAAGCACAACTAGTAAACCCACAAACAAGAACCCGCCTAAGAAGCTGAAGTCTTTTTTAGTTGTCAAGGCATAGCCCGACAAGCCTAAGAATATGACGCCGGTCCCCCCAAGAGCCGTAGCGACTATTTGTGGCCCATTAGGTAGTGATAAGTACATATTCAGTATGGGGCCAAGAGAAAATCCGAGGAGGCCTGTAATCAGGAATACAACTCCAATACCAGAAGAGGAGTTGGCTGTTTTAGGAAGGACAAACCACATTAAGACCAAAGCTCCGCCTATGGAAAACAAGTAAGTACTGGGCGGCATGCGCATCAGGACGGAGATCGCCGCGGTAAAGGCGCTAAACAGCAACGTCATTGACAGCAAGATATATGTGTTCCGTATCAATTTGTTGGTGGACAAAATACTTTGGGTATTGCGTCCAGTGATCACATTGTTAAGCATAACAAGATCCTTACGTTTTGATTTTCTTAAGTATAGGTCTTTGGCAGTCTATTGCTAGTGTTAATGCTGATTATAAGCCAGTTTTCGGTTTTTTGTTGAGCGGTTAAGCTTTGACGCTGTCTTCGCTTAAATTGTTGGTGGTGGATAGGCGATTGCTCTAAACCTTTGATAATAATCCGCCTTAACTAATTACTTACGTCAATTCATTTATTTTAATCTGATTAGGGTTTTCTAATGCATTAATGCCGATATTCGATACAATAGCGAGCAGTGGAAGCGTGGCAGAGCGGTTGAATGCACCAGTCTTGAAAACTGACAGCCCTTCGCGGGGCTCGAGGGTTCGAATCCCTCCGCTTCCTCCAACTAACCCTCCTATAAAGTCAAATAAAGTCCATAAACCATTATAAAATATACATATTTATGCTATACTTGGTTCATTGGCGTCCAGGTAAATTCGAAGAGATACCGTCAAATAGGCGGTACTTTTGGCGGTACCGCTTCTAATTAGACTCAGAGATACCGCCAATATGTTCGGGAGAGTACGAATGCAGGTTTTGTCGGCTATTGCAGTCAAACAAGCTGCTTGTAAGGATAAGCCATACAAGATAACGGATGGTGGCGGACTTTACGTACTTGTTAAAACAAAAGGGAAGTACTGGCGATACAACTATCGATTTGCTGGGAAACGAAAAACCCTAGCATTAGGGGTGTATCCGGATATTAGTCTTGCCGAAGCACGTAAGCGTCACCAAAAAGCACGAGAACAACTCGCTGATGGTATCGATCCCATGGCAGCTAGAAAGAGTTCTAATCTACAAGGAACGATTGCGGCAGGGGACACGTTTGAGGTTGTGGGAGAAGAATGGTTTGACCTCAAGATGCTCGATAAGTCTAAGGAGCATACTGAGCGGGCAAAAAGGATGTTAAAAAATGATCTCTATCCAGTCTTTGGGAAGAGACCGATTATTCAGATAAAGCCGACTGACGTGTTGTCAGCGTTAAGGAAGATTGAGGCGCGTGGAGTAGACGCATCCAAAACTCGCTCATTAGTGGGGCAAGTATTTAAATATGGTATTGCCACTGGACGTTGTGAAAACGATCCCGCTCGCGATCTAGCAAGTGCACTGAAGTCCCATCCCAAGAAACATTACGCAGCAATCATCGATCCTAAAGAAGTGGCTAAATTATTGATCGCGATCAACGAGTATGACGGCTCAGCAGTAGTGCAAACAGCCCTCCAAATTTCGGCATTAACTTTTCAACGCCCTGGTGAAATA
>Ga0114996_10002365_pt1 | contig 24466 bp, 14 predicted proteins | sample ArcticOcean_MG_C_4_FD_87039 | JGI IMG/M metagenome (GOLD analysis project Ga0114996, IMG submission 87039) | Marine microbial communities from western Arctic Ocean - ArcticOcean_MG_CB4_134 | ecosystem: Environmental > Aquatic > Marine > Oceanic | place: Arctic Ocean: Canada Basin | collected... | reverse complement strand
GGGATACCGTTTCGCTTCACCCGCAAAAGCCAAACGCCGTTGCGAGACTTCGATGTGATTTTCATTGGATGTACGACAAGTGAATATCTAGGATCTCCTCAAGAACTGAAAGAATTTGTCAAGCGCGGAAAAGTGCTTTATGTTTCCGATCGCTCTTACCCATTTATCAGCCTCGCGTTCCCCGACAAGATTTCATGGGCTGCCAATGGAGGGGTCGGACGCATTCAATGCGAGGTAATTGATCCGCACCTCCAACAAGCGGTTGGGAAGAACATTATGCTGAACTTCAACGCGCCGGCATGGGCGTATCCCGTGAATATGAAGCCGGAGGTGCAGACACTGATAAAACACAATGGGCGACCGATTACCGTTCGTTTTAAGCATGGTAAAGGCCAGGTTATCTTTACCTCCTTTCACAAGCATGCAAACGCAAGTGATAAAGAGAATCTTCTGCTCTCGAAGATAGTTATTGATCCATTAAAATCAGCTAAGTTGGGGGTAGAAAAGAAAAAGAAGACCGCTGGAAATGTCACATTAGGTGCTGCAGTTATTCAAGATAAATCGTCACAAGAATTATTATCGGCGCTGTCGAATTGTGATAAACAAACGCAAAAAGTCATCTTAAGAGAACTACAATCTCGTAAAGGCAAAGATGCCACGCAGGCATTAGTTTCCGCTGTGGATGCGGTAGGTGCGGATCTCCGCAGCGAGGCTCGAACATTGCTCGTCAAACGATTGACTCGCCTGAAAGCCGTTACGCTGAAAAAGTATTTAAAGGATAGTAATCCGACGCTGCGATTGGCAGCTATTGGAGCGGCAAAGTCCAAAAAATCCCAAGAGTTAGTCGAGCCCTTAAGTGCGCTGATTGCAGATTCCGACAAAAAAATTGGTGTAGCTGCTAATCGGGCACTTCAGGAGATAACAGGGCAAGATTTCGGGTCGGTTGCGAATGCGTCGTTTGTGAAGAGAGCGGGGATACAAAAAAAATGGGAAACATGGGCGGAGAATAATTAAGCGTGGGCAAAAAGTTAGAATTTAACGATCGATCGCGCTTTGGACTCATTTGTCGCGTGACACTGATTTTGACAATTTCTGTCTGCGAAATCGATGAATCTCATGCGGTCACTAGAGGACAACGGGAAAAATATGTTCAGGAGACTTGTCTTCATATGAGCTATCTGGTGGATGGCGTGCCAATCTCGGGGTCCGGGGTCGTCGTTCGCATCGGTCGTCTAGGGCCTAAGTTTCTCATCACTAATTATCACGTGGTGGAAAAGGCGATTGATAATGAGGTGCCCGTAACCTTCCGTTCGCGCGGAAAGCCACAGGTCTCGGGTGTGGCCTCAGAAGTTGCAGGATGGCATCATCACTTTGTCTAACTGCTTACCCGTTGCCAGCAAGCATGCAGGAATTGCGCGGTTTAAGGCTTTCGTATGAGAGGCTTCGGCCCGGTACCCGCGTAGGCACCTACGGCTTTCCGCTCGGCAACTTTTCTAGAGCCATAGGAGAAATTGAGGGCTTATTGCCCGTTCATGTTTCCCTTGGTTCCGAAGACGCCGGCAGCGGTTACGTGCTGAAGTACGTCTTTAATAACAAAGTGAACTCCGGATCGAGTGGATGTGCACTTGTTAACCGCTACGGACACCTCATGGGAATTGTTTCCCACGCACTTTATGGAAGAGACCGGTACGGTTACCAAATAAGCATTGGAGGAGCCGCGACTCCTTCCTTTGTGATTATACGATTAATCAAAAGCGCGATGCGCGGTGGTTGGTCACCTAAATCCTTGATCGCAGAGACATCGAATAGTGATACGGTCGACATAGCCGCTTGTGCACCGAGTGATCTTGCTGAACAGATGCTACAAGCAGATATCAACTTACAAGATGCAATTGTCCTTGAGCTTTATCAACGAAAAGGTAAAGCGTCGACGATGGGTTTACTTGCGGCCATCAATAATATGTCGGGGCCTCGTAAGGACCATGCTAAAGAACTGCTGGTTCGCCGTCTTCGAAGGATGAAGGCGAAGACGCTTGCGAATTATCTTAAAGATGATGACGCGCTCTTGTGTTCGTCGGCGGCGAAGGCAGCAGCGTTGAAGCGGGAGAAAAGCCTAGCGACTGAACTCATCGAGCTTCTCATTCACAGCAATGATGCAGTAAATAGTGCCGCAAACGACGCACTGCGAACGATATTCGATCAGGATTTCGGCGATACGGCCAATGCGTCGCCAGTTCGCTGTTTTTCAATACAGCGTCGGTGGAAACAATGGGTCGACCAGAACACTTAATCTCCACACATTACTTCATCTACAGACCCGTATCTAGTGTTTATGGGGTGACGAAAGATGTTGTCGACGCGGGTGAGATAGATAAAACACTTTAGAAGCAGAGGACATAGTTATGAGCGTTCAAACATTTCACTTTGTCACCGGCGTGGTGCAATTTGCCTTATCTTTTTTCCTTGCGATTGTCTGCACCTACGGTTCCTTTAAGTTTTTTGATTTATTGACTAGGGATATCGATGAAAGTGCTGAGCTAAACAAAAATAATGTAGCAGTTGGCTTATTGCTTGCGGGAATCCTGCTGTCTTCGGCGCTTATTGTTCATTCGGTTACTAGTCCCGCTGTTTCTACATTTTATACTTACTTTAACGAGGATGTGACGCTGCTTTCCTGGATAAAAATCATTGCCTACTTCGTCGGATATGTTGCGGTTGCCTTTGTCGTTGCGATGGGAAGCATCTGGATTGCGATTGCTGTTTTCATTCGTATGACACGTCGCATCGATGAGTTTGCTGAGATAAAAAAAGGAAATGTTGCGGTGGCTATTTTGCTCGGAACAGCCATTGTGATTATGGGGTTCTTTATGAAATACGGTATTAGGGCGTTACTGGAGGGTTTTGCACCAATGGTCGATATGGTGGAGGTCGACGAGTACTAGTCCTCAGTTCACCCCGTTACGATTTTCCAGAAACTTGTTTGAATAACGAATCAATCTCGCGTGAACGTTATCGTTGCAATATGCAGTGTGGCACCCTGCGTTGCAATGCTCTGACGATATGTTTTTTTTGGCTTGCCATCGATTTGGATGATCACCTGGAATGGCGTTTCTATTGTTCCACCTTGATAAGCATAATAATTTACACTTACCTGGTAGACTCCTTCGGGCGCTGTTCCCGAATTCCAGAATATGTTCTCAACAGGCCTTGAAATAATTCTGCCTCCCGCATTCGCGTCGAGGTCTAAAATTCCCCCATCGGTTGAGTTTGGCCTTCTAAAACTGATAATCTGACCGCTAGGGGTCTGCACATGCAAGTCCAAGTCATTGCGACCACCCCAGCCCAAGGAAAATTGAATATCGCCCGTCCCGGCGCCTGCGGCCTTTAACGCACCGATGAGGTCTTCGACGGAGGCTCCGCCCCCTCCCCCCGCCGCGCCAGCCCCTTCACCGGCACCACTACCTGTTCCCGTGCCTCCGCCACTGGATACCGGCTGCTTGGCCTTCAGTTGGGCGATCGCGTCGCTCGCGGCACTCTTCGTCGCGGGGTTTGCTCGGGTAACAGCGGGTGCATCGACAATTTGGGACGTCACTTGCGTATCGGCAGCGACTTCTGCGTTTTCTACGACCTCTGCCTCTTCGAACTCCCCTTCTTCTGTAGGGCGTGCCACCTCAAGTACCGGTTCGCCACCGCCAGGATCCACTCCATCGCCCGGATTCGGTTCCGGAGCAATACTAATTAATTCTACCTCAACGGCACCTCGATCTTTATTCGTCGGAGCGGTTAACCACAATCCAAGTAACAGAATAAGCAGAAAATGAAAAAGACAAGAAACGCCGGAGGAATAGGAAAATTCGTGATTGGGAGAAAAGCGATCGGACCATGATCGATTGGCATATTGTTCGGCAACGGGGTGCTCTGGACTCGAATTAGCCATAATCTACTCCTTTGAATGCGCAGTCGATTGTATCACACGATGCAATCGGTTACCAAATGAAATAGGTTCTAAAACGCAGAGGTTATCCGGTTATTTAACGTCTCTACGCACATGCTCCTAGGATGCGAACAAGACGAGATAAGTTCCCAAAAAAATAAATATTTTCAGCAAGCTGTAGAATACTCATTGCTGGGCCGTTCATGACCAAAGGTGCAAAGTTCGCTCAAAAATACGATTATCGTCATCGATTGCGTGCGTGACGCATGGCAAGCACAACTTCTCCAATATTCCAGTTGCCTCATACGGCCGTCAGGTTCAATCCAGGAAATAGACTCACAATTTTTGGCCGCATTGGGGACACTTCTTTTGCGTATCACTGGCGGCGTTTGGCGGGAGACCAAAGGAAGATTCACACCGAGGACAGAAAATCATCCTCAGACCCCCACTCGATGCCGTAGAGGGCTCCTTTAACTTTTTGCCACTTGATTTTGTTTTTGGACGCGAGGTTGCAACTTGAAACTCTTTTTTACAGACAAGACATTTTATTTTGCCCTTGATGGCAGAGGCTTCGATGAGCATATACTTCTGACACCCTTTATACGGGCACCGAACTTTGAATGGTTTTTGCGACGGCATGCGACTCGTTGGATGAAATGTGAACTGAGGGTCAATCTTACAAATTAGTGAATAGCGTTATTGAATGGATAGTGATTCTACAAACTGTTTCTCTCTCTCAATCTCAGCATCGCTTAATCCATCTTCACGTCGAAATTCTGCGTTGGCGTAGCTGCCACCCGTCATTTCCAGCGCATCAACCGTCACGAGGCCATTCGTCTCAAAACCCAAACGGACCTGCACGGGGGAAAATTTCGGCAAACCGGGTGCTAAATCCTGCACTTGGCAAACCCCCATTAAAGTGCAATCTTCTGCCAAAGGAGCCTCTCCTTCAAGCACTTTGACCGCAACCGATCTCTTGTTCGCCTGTGCCAGATGAAGGACTTTACTCGAGGCATAGGGCAACTGTGTGTTCTTCGGGATTATTTTTGCATTTGTCACCTTTCCCTTGTGTAGTGCCCCCACGCCCAGACTGTGAGCGTTCACATCCTGCACGACCACACCTGCCAATTCCTCCTCGAGATCATCGGCGATCACAAGATCTCCATCGTGTTGCTTTGCTGCGAGTACCGCACCAAATATTGCTGCGCCATGCGACACCACCTGGTCTGGGTCAAGGGAGTCATCCGGATCAATTCCGGTTACGCGCTTCAGCATCTTGGCAACAGCTGGAATTCGCGTCGACCCTCCCACCAGCAAGACTCGATCAATTTCCGCCCATGTCAGTGCGGCCTGTTTGATGACTAAATGGGTTACCATTTCAGACCGCTCAAGCAAATCCTCGGTAAGCTCTTCAAATTTATCCCTGCTCAGGGACGTTTGCAGCTGATTGCCATCGTGAAAACACTCAATCGGGGCCGAAGGTAACTGACTGAGCAACTTTTTTGCGGTCTCAGCCATATTTGCAATGGTTGCCCGCCGACCAGGGTCTTTATTGGGATTGACGCCAAATTGTTCTTGAAAAGCTTCGCCAACATAGTCGATAATTTTTTCGTCCCAGTCTCGTCCTCCTAATTGGACTTCTCCGTCGGTGGCTAAGGTCTTCAGGTCTTTATTGTTTAATTTCACGACCGTTACATCAAATGTCCCGCCACCTAAATCGTATACAACCGCGGTCATCGACTCTCTCGGAGCATCCACTGAGCCCGACGCAGAAGCACCAAGTCGACCGTTGAGGGCAAAGGTCATTGCCGCTGCCGTTGGCTCATTGACAATATCTAACACATCCAAGCCAGCAATAACGCCGGCATCTCTCGTTGCTTTTCGGCGTGCGTCATCGAAGAATGCAGGGACTGTAATCACCGCCTGGCTTATTTTACCGATGCGTCGTTCCGCATCCTGTTTTAATTTCTGCAAAATAATTGCTGAAAGTGTCTCAGGGCGATACGTTCTGCCATCCACCGTTTTGCTATAAGCTGCCTGGCCGATATCGCGCTTCACGAGCGTGGCCACTTTGTCAGGATAATGCGAGGCGGCTTCCTTGGCAGCTTTGCCGACGATTACATTCGAACCGTCTACGTAGATGGCACTTGGAGTGAGTGGTTCGCCTTCACGATTCGGTATTGATGCTGCAACGTAACTCGAATCCAAATGTGAAATCACGGACATCGTGGTGCCAAGATCAATACCGACGATCGAACCGATATCAGACATCGCGATCTCGTTTCAAAATGCTCATGGTTTAATGTAAATGCAGACCGATTTGTTGCTTGAGGCAGCGACAACGGAAAGTTTCAACTCAAAGGTTCAAGCCAGTTGTGATGTATTCGACTACCTGCATCACCCCACCTATGCCCCGTGCTAAACGCTAAATCACCTTAAAGTTTAATTGTTCAGAAAGGATTTCACAACCGAAGCCCCGATTCCACGGAGGGCGATGGGGATCCTCTTCGGTCCTATGGAGAACGAACCGCCATCGCGAGGGCATCTCGGCTCAAAGCAGGGATACAGCCCGTATCAGCATTGTCCGGGGATTCGTCGGCATCATCGCTTTCTGGCGGCGCGGCTGCCTCTTGACAATCAACTCTTGCATTACGGGCCTCTGCCCTGATTTCTTTAATCAGATCATTCTTATCCTTTAATTCATCTATATGGGCTTGCGATTGTTCCTGATCGGAGATTGCACTTAGCATATCGAGCATAAACTCATCACATTCCTCGCAAATACATCCTACTTTTTGCAGAGTGTATGTATCGCAGTGTTCCTGCAGCACTGCGATATATTTTTTTTGTTTGAGCTTTGGTAAGTGCTCCTCGATACGGTCTGCATCGTCTGCATTCTGTAGCATTTGAATCACAAACTCTCGTGCCTCACGATGATCATCTCCCTTCACTCGCCATACCTCTTCCATTTCTTCTATTGTGCGCGATAACTTCTCTATTTGCTCTGCGTAAGCATCATCATTCCCTGTTGCACCCGTTTTTGCTGCGTTCTGGAATTCATCTTTCGCTTTTTTATAATGCTTGAGGGCCTCTTCGACGTCGCCGCAATCGGTTTTTGCCTGGTTACCCAGTTCTTGCTCAGCTTCAGCCCGCTGTTTCGCAGTATTATGCGCGATCAAGTTTTCGATTATTTTCACCCACTTCTGATTCTCTTGATTGATCGCATCTTGTTTGGCCAGGAAATCCTTGACACTTTTCCATATTTTTTTCTGCAATTGCGGCGCATCCGCTGGAAGCGGGCCAATCGCCAAATAATCACTTCGGATGGTGGCGGCACTAACTACATATTCGTCAGATAGCTCGCGGGCCGACTGGAGTGCCTTTTCAAACATTTGGTCTGCGTAATAATGCTTCGATTCTTGCTTGGTTGTTTTCTGATATCTAATCAGACTATTGACGACTGAATTGAGTCTTCTAAGAGCCTGGGCGAGGTTGATGCTCTCTGCGCCATCCCTGTCTAAATCGACCTCTCGGCGGAGTTGTACATTGGCTTCGATTAAAGGGACGGGAAAAGCCTTTGCCAGCCTACCTCCTTGTTCAATTTTCACAAAGATAATATCGCGGTACAACGGCGATTCATTAACATTTCCATTATTTAGATCGGGGCTTCCTAGAACCTTACTGCCGCTTGAGTCAAACTCTTTATTATCACTTACTCTCACAATGCAATTGCTCGCACCCCGTCTGGTTTTGCGATCGACAATTTGCAAACGCACGCTGCCTTCCTGTGTTGGAAGGCTGATGCCTTCATACTCTGCATTGGGATACACAAATATATCTGAGTAACGAGAGAGCACCTTGCCCGTACCATCTGTATTAGATGGATCGAGATACAGTACGGTATCGTCAATCGGTAATCTCGTTACGGATCCATTCCGGGCTTTTTCTTTTCGATATATTTTAAAATATGGATTCTTATCGAGCTTGCTCTGGATGCGATTCATACGCACCCCACCCTTATATGCAACGGTCGCTAGCTGCGATCCATCGTTTGTCGTCAGTTTGTTCAAGGTGACCGTTACGGGAAAATTCGCCAGGAACATTTCGCAGATAACTTGGGCCACCATCTGCCGATCGGGGATTCGGCGCGTACGTAAAGGGGATATCCAACCGGTCTCGACATCCGCCACCTGCAACTGAATGCGATAGGCAGACTGGGCATAATCAATATAGGCAAATCCTACTTTTTCAGAGGCAACACTTTGGTTATCTGGAAGCCACGCGGGCTTGATCTCAATGCTTTCGTCTCTGGAGGTGCGTATTGAGGTACGCATTTTTTCAGCGAGCCAATGTTCATTGCTCGTCGAGATTATTTTGCAGTCCGCGAGAGGGCCAAAATAGCCACTCAACTGTCCAGTGACGTGTCGTAACACGCCTGATTTATAGAGTGGTGTGAAAATGGGGCTATCGGCAAACGAAATGCAGATGCGGATATTAAAAACAACATTTTCTTTTCCCTCGCATGGGGCTGCCACGTTCAAGGCTAGAACAATGCACAATACTGTTGCCATGCCAAACTGTTGCAGTCGTACATGTCGGGTTGTCGGCGTTTTCTTTATTATTTGCATAAAACGTAAGGTTCTTTGTTGGCTTTTATTTTAATTCCCAGGATTTCACATCGCGAAAAGGATATATGGGGTCGATTTCTCGATCGCCCAGGTCGACTCTGTTAGAGAAAGCTATGAAAGTATCCAACCGCCAGAGGGGAATTACCGGGAGATACGAGGCAATATGCTTATCTATTTCGCGCGAAGTATCACGTAGGCCCATAAAATGCTTGTGCGTTCTAAGGTTTGTGAACAAGGCGTGGAGATCGTAATATTCATCGTACTGTTCGAGATTTGATTGAGTTTTAGCATCAAATAGTGAGACGCATGAAAATGTTCCATCAAGGTACTCGTATTTCCAGTAGGCAAGGTCAAACGAATACTCGTCGCCCGCTAACCCTCGTTTTACAAGGGCATCATATTCATTAATTGGACAAGGCTTCAGTAGAACTTCGATTCCTTCGCCAGCTTCATTGCTTATTTCTTGAATCCGATTTTTTATTTCGTTGCACGCCTGTTCCACATCACCTCGATCTGGAAACGTGAGGGTTAGCCTTTGGGGATATTGGTTAGACAATTCTTTTTTTGCTTCCTTGAACTGCGTTTTAGCACTCGCATCGCTCGAATTATCCTGAAGTTCCGGATGACTCGCCCAGGAGGTTTTTGGGAAAATGCCCTGCAAGGAAGTGTGCAAGTCGGCCTGCCCGCCGGGGCGGAAAAACTGGTTCAAGATATCCTCCCGGTTAATTGAATAAGAGATGGCTCTTCGCAGTGCTAAGGTCTTAAGTGAATTTGAAGTTGACCTGCTATAGTTGGGAATGAGCATGTACACCACATTGCTCTTAATCGACTTGACGTCAATGTTCTGCCGTTCGAGCTGCTCGACCTGATCTTTGCGAACATCGTAAAGCAGATCAATCTTTCCCTCCGTCATCTGGGTTAATGCTTTGTCTGGCGGCAGCTGCTTAAAATGAACCTCTTCAATCGGTGGGCGAGTTGGATAGTGTGGATTTACGTGAAAACGGACTTCGTGTTCGTTACGGGTGTTGTGATCAAGCATATAAGCCCCCGTACCGACGGGTTTTTCGTTAAATGCTTTTAACTCCGCAGGATTTGCTCCCAAGTTAGGGAAATAGTGCATTGGCAGTATCGGAAACGTCATCAATGTCAGTGGTGACCAGTGATCTTCCTTAAGGCCTATTTCAAAGATAAATGGTTCATTTTCCGGGGTCAGAACTTGGCCAATGATTTCTTCCCAAAAAGGTGGATATCCAGCGGGGTGGAATTTTTTGACTAAATCCAGTGATCGCCGGACATCATTTGAGTTAATCACTGAAGCATCAGACCACCGACGTTGTTTCAAGCGAAACTTGCGACCTTTGGCAAGGGGTTGTGGTCGCCCGTCAATGAGTTCTGAGGTGAAGCAATTACCAAAAGGTTCGCGAGACCAGCGTACGAGCCCCTCAAATAGCAGAGACACCGCATGGCGATCGAGCGAGTTTTCTGCACTGAGAGGTGAAAAGTTTTTTGGGCACTCATCAATAAAAACACATTTAAGAACTTCATGATTTTCAGATGCATCTCTAAAAGCCTGCGATAGATTTGGTAAACCGGGGGACAATGCGATTGCCTGGGCCAATAATTGTTTTGCGTCTTTCGGCCGCTTTTCTTTTATCGCCTTCTTCCCATCTTTGAATAGCTCTTTGGCTTTTACTTGCACCTTTTCTTCAAGCCCCTGGTACATCTTTGACGGAAAAGAAGGGTACAGTCGTGATCGCAGGCGTTCAATTTCGTCACGTACTTCTTTATAACGCTCTGCCTCAAATAAGGATTGGGACCGCGCCAGTGAAATCGCTTCATACAACTGATGGATACGCTTCTTATGCTCCCGATCCGGCGCGTACTCCGCCAGCCCCTCGCATAGTTCTTCTGCTTCGTCAAATCGCTGACTGTCTACAAGTTGGTTAATTTCCATCAGCTCCATCTCGACCAGCGCGTTGAGTAATTTTAGTCGGAGGGGTGCAAACGCCCGCCCGTCGCGTAAGGCCTGTTCAACCAATGAATCATGCTCTGATATGCCTGCCTTAAGCAGTCGCTCCGCCTTCTGCCACTTTTGCTTCTCTACGTTACTCTGCGGCGTGCGTAGACTGCCTTGCGCTATGTTTCTAGGTCGTTCACTGTCGATAGAAATTAGCTTAGCCGCGTCGCGAAAGGCCCTTTCCTCAAAATATTCGATCCCATAAAAAAAATCTTTCTTAACCGGGAATGGACTTTTGTCTCTTTGAAGACCATTTCTATAAAGGTAAAAACGGAGCTGCTCGTCTTCAGAATTGGTTGCCTGTTTGTGTGTCAATACTAGCGAATCTACAGGGAATACCCTCTCCGTTCTTTTCGGTGACCCTGCAAACCGGCGAAACGTAATCACATCACAGGGCTCAACGAGTGAGTCGGAAGATGCTGCGTCTGAGGTGTTATTGCTCTCAGATCCACTGTCTTCTTCTTCTTCTTCTTCTTCTTCTTCTGAGTCGCCCGCATCATCGCTGAGAGTCGCGGTGCCGTCTTGGGACTCCTCCTCCTCCAATTCGTCAACGTCGTCCTCCTGTGCCAAGAGAGTGACGCTGCGCCCGGATAAATCAAAGTTTGTCAGAAATAGAAATACAAGCGCCAGGAGGATGGATTTCAACACATCCCAATAACAGAAGTATTTACCTTTAATCATCTTTGCGCTTGCTCCTAGTTTCTAAGCCGCAAAATAACTTTTGCATATTCTCTTGCCTCGCTATTCATTTCAGACTCCTCGCATACTTCCCGCATGTGTCTGATGATTTCCACTGCGAGCCGTCGGTAATCGTTCGGATTTGCTTTCAATTCACTCAGTCCCTCTCTAAAAAAAACGCACGCCCACTCCGGTTTATTTGTAGTTGCCAAATAGGCAGCAAGATTGTTAAGTATTTTTGCCCTTTCTCCAGGATCCACCGCATACTTGGAAATGCCCTTCATCATGCCGACCATACGCCGATCCTTGATTGACAGTGTTCCGTCGGCTAAATAATCTTCTATCGCGAGGTTGGTTTTTTTTTCTTCCTTGCTGTGAAGGTTGTACTGGGAGCGAATGTTCCAGATTGCTTCTGCTATTGCGTAGACATCACCCACATTAAACAATTCGGCGAGATTTAGCTCTCGCTCTCCTGCCAGAGTATCTCCCTCAGCCAACAGTGCTAACGCCAGATTCAGATGCGCGGGACCGAAAGTCGGATTCAGTCGCAACGCTCGCCTCCACTTTCTCATGGCTTCCGGGCGTTTTTTTTGTTTTGCGTAATACGCCCCATGGATATTCAGTAAGAAGGGTTGTCGATACGCATCAAGTGCATCCCCGCACGCCTCGAGAATGCGGTCCTCATCGACGGATTTTGGTAAACCATAATGACTGCGCAAGCGATCGTAAAACACCCGAAAGTGCTCTGGAATCGTGACCTTAACCGGTTTCTCATCGGGTCGAAACTGAATCCAATGTGTGCCTTTTGGCAACAGTAAAAAAGGAAATGCGCTGTTCTGCAGTTGGCCCACATCTTCGAGAGGGAGGACGAGGCCATTGACTTCGATCATCGTCGCCAACGGGGGGATAAGCACACCACATCCTCCCACGTCGCGCTGCTCGCTTTGAACCTGCCAGCAGCGGTTGTCCTTAAAGGTTTCTCCCGCGACAGGTGAGTCGATTGAGGTGCAGGCTGTGATAAATATCAGGCCCAGCACGATTGTCTTTGATGGCAGCATAAGGAGCGAAAGATTCATTGAAGCTGATGATTAGAAGTGATTGAGGAGGAGAATAAACACGTCTTGCGCGATATCCCGATGGCCAACAAAAACGATTTCAGGGACATTTGAAGTCGGATTCATTGTCATATCGTTGGGCGAGGTACATACTTTGGGATAATCAACAACTGCGGTATCCCCGGAATCAATATTCCTTATGACAAGCGGATAATAGGCCGCATCACGGTGTTGCTTTGAAAAATACCATAATTGCGATGCGTCCGGATTCCAGCACGGTCCTAGCGTCGTGAAATCAGCATTGACGATAACATCGTCGTCGATCATCGTAACACTAAGTGCTTCAGCAGAATTCATCGGTACGACTTGAATGGACCACTTTACGCTTCCGCTTTCCTCTTTTACATAGCAGCTGACGAATCGCTCATCTGGTGACCAACTCGGGCTTCTTGCATGATCAGATTTTGTTCCAAAATACTCGACATCATTATCTGAGATATCTGCGACTGCCATTCGGCTCGTCGTACCGCCCGTTGAATCCCGTTCAATGGTTAGTAGGTGGCGACCATCGCGATTCCAACGCGGCGTCTGCCCCGCGATAACTTCGCGAGCGCTTGTTGTTTTGCCAGGAATTCTTGAAGCCACGCGTAGCACTTTACCCGCTTGATCAAAAGCAATCCTAGCGATTTGATCGGTGCGAACGTAAATGGATGGATTCGCATATAAGTTGCCACTAAGACCTAAGTCGCGCGCCATCGAAGGAGCAGGCGAATCTGACCCGAGTATTTCACCGGTGTTGAAATTCCCCAGAAACTTAACGTTACCGCCCTCTGTTCCGAGCCGGGCAAAGATAAAAGCCGACGGACTACCGACTCCCCAGCGGAACATGTAGTCGTAAGCTCGCCGTTGATTGGAGAGTAAAGTCGGCTCTTTCATCCCCAGGTGGTCATAGACAAAAATCTTACTTGTATTGCGTTTGGTGTCGACTTTTTGGAACGAGAGTCGCTTCCCATCGCTCGACCAATTTGGATTAACTACGTTGTCTTCTGACTCGACTAGTCGGAACATCAACGCGAGCGATATGTCATCTCGCTCAGCATACTCTTCAAATTCGCTCACTGTAGGAAACGAGTCCCGATTGATGAGTTCGCGGCCAAATTGAATGTTTGTATATTCACCAGTAAGCTCGGAGTCGCTTGCGATCGCGATCGAGTTCAAAAGCATTGTCAAGCTAATGATATAGATTGGTTTCATATCAATAAGGCGATCCGGGGTTGGGGTTGGCGACCGGCTCATACACCACGGATGCTTTTTTCGGATCATGATTATGGTCTTTGGAGCGGATTGTAATTACATAATTGACAGGACCCTTGCCCTTGGCCACTACGCGTATTAAAGATCTTTTTCGTTGGTTGCCGACTGCTTGAACTTGCTGGGGTTCAATCAGCTCTGCTTTACGCTTACCGTCAAATACGATCGCCAAGCGGTTCGTATCAAAGCCCGCGACCTCCCACCAATCGGCCATGTCATTTTTACTGGGGCTGAGAGTTCCCCGAAGTTCGAGATTTACAACAGCAGGATGTTTAAAACTAGCCGGAACTGGGGAGGCGGCTTTGATCCACGAATTGGGGTCAGCCGGGTGTGCGAGCGGCCACATAGAAAATTTCCATTGAAAGGTAATCTTATCTAGGACCACATCTTTTTCCTGCTTATTAAGTGCAGCATTAAATCGCTTTTTATTTCGCACATTCGCCCCGAAGCGACCATTTAGCCCAATCTGGAGTGCATCGATCTTTTGCAGTAGACGTTGCTCTTCTTTTACCGGATCAGCAGGCATTGTAACTCCTAGTCGATCGAGATACGTACGCACAGAATTTTGCCAGCCGTCATCGTTGAACTTCTCTGTCAGTCCGTTTTTGATAAGCTCAAGACTATGCAGTTCAAGGTACTTCCGGGCGAGTTCCTCCGATGTAGAGTTTTTTGCAAGAGCGTTTTTGTTTATCTTCCATGCCTTTTGGCGTTCAGACATCAGGTCAATCTGCCTGATAATGTCCCCTCGCTTTTTGTCATAGCTCCACATGCGTATGCAGAGATCCCGAATCTCTTGCCTATTAAGTTTGTTTATCGAGATCTTATTGTCTCTCAGATACCGCACAGCCTCCTTGCGATTCTCTTTAGGATCTCGATTCCAGGATTTCTGTATATCGTTCCGGGTTTCGTTGTAGTAAATATTGTGATGTAAATCCTCCTTTGCCTTCGCATAGGCATCGAACGCTCCTAGAATCGGATCGATTTCCCTCGCTATAGCTATCCTATATCTCCCCTGCTGATTGTCGTTAATTATTCTAGTGATCTTGCCGAGGGACTGGTTTTGTTTGACCACCTGAATGTCACCCGGCAGCGCAAGATTAAACTGCACCGTCCAGGGACCGTTTCCAATCATGGGGAAACTATCCTCTCGAACGATCTGCTTATTCCCCGCTGGGATATCCTCGGTCATGTCTTGTGCCGGTGCCTGCCAAGCACCCTGGCCATAGGCAGCAGTGCAGAGGCACTGGAGGACACAAAAACCTGGAATCACAAGATAAAAAATATGCAACCTCACGCGAGAACTCCTGCTCAAGTAAGAATTAATTTTTAAAATCTTTTTATTCACGATGAGTTATGCTCGCCCTTGCTGCCGGGTCGTCCAGGAATCTTTACTTGTACAAATGATCCATCTATCAGCGGAACCAGTAAATGATCGTCTCCAATGGGCACGGCTGCAGCAGACGGAATCTGGCCCGGGCCTAACTTGATGGCTTCGGCCCAAACCGCTTTGCCATTGCGGGCGTCAATCGCTGTAATCTGTCCACTCAAATCGGTCACGACGACATTTCCATTTAGCATCATTGGCTTGCCCACAATATCGCCCTGGAGAGGATTGCTTCTCCATTGGATGTTGCTTTGGCGATCGATCGCATGCGCCATGATGCTCCGATCATCCAAAGCGACACAAACTAAAGAGCCACATTGCGAAGGGTCTGCCATCAATGATCTTGGAAGTTGTTCGCTACGGACCACACTGCCGTGATCCAGATCAATCCAGTTGAGCGTATCGTCATTGCAAGCAACACAGACATCGCCATCCCGGGAGATTATGGGGGATCCCTTTACCTCAGCGGAAACTTGCACTTCACCGTCCTGCTGAAAGTGTACGCCTCCTTGTTCCTCAATGACCGAAAGGCCACGAATTTTTTTTCCGTGAACCAGAACCAAGGGGTCGGAAATTTTACCGCTGCTGGAGCCTATAAATACGCTGGCCGTCGTGCCTTCTTCTTCATCAATTACCCCATTAGAATCCCACTGAAAGGGCTGGGTCCTCTTCGCTGCCTTGTCAGCCCTGAAATCGCAAAAATAAACTAAGCCATCTTCACAGGCGGCAACCAGCTTACCGTCTCGAATTACAAACTTTCCGAGTGGCTTATACGGAAGCGGGGTATGGTACCAACCGCTGCTGCGACGGCCTACTCGCTTGGCGTAAAGCGACCGCTCTGATTTGGCGTATCCCACCAGATAAAGATTCTCTCCCTTGCCACGGATCAGCTCCATGTCTTCTCGTTTACATGCCGCGGGAATCTCTACTTTTGCCCCCAGGGGGGGTAGAGATAAAATATTGCGGGCGACTCCAGGTACAAAGTCTTGCTCCGATAGCTTGACCAGAGCACCACTTTGATCAAGCAGCGCAACAGATCCATCCTCCAGAGGGCGGGGATCACCAAAAAATTTAAGGCCCAGGATCCGATGCCAAATAACGGTTCCTTTCGCAGCGTCGACTGCAGTGAACTCAGATTCAGAATCATTGAGATCGGCAGAGGCGATGTAAAATGTAGTGGACCAATCGTCAGCCTGCGCTTTATGCAGCGGATATCCCTTTACGGGGCTCTCCTCTCCCTCGCGCGGCCAGATCTTTTTGATCTTCTGGTTACGTACATCAAGAAATAAGTGCTGCATCTCTCCATTTGCTAGAATCCAAGCAAATTGCTCATCAGATTGCACCACCATTGATCTGGAGTTTTCGAGTGCGGAAACAGAATGTACGCCACCATCCTCACTTTCAATCAGTGGATACATAGCCTCGGTGATATTATCGAGATTAATTCCGTATATCCCGAGTTGACCCTCATCGGTGATGACGGCAAGACGATCCGGAATGCGTGCGGGTTCAAACCAGGAGAGCCCATTCACCGTAAACTCTTTAAGCGGAAGTTGTTTTATTTCCGGAAAGACGTCGAGTCCCTTGACCGGTTTGTTGATTTCAAACGCCCGTAACTTCATCCGTTCGAGATCGGCAATTTCAGCTGTAATCAAACACGACCCAAGCACTGATGGCGGTCCTCGTAAAGAACCTGCCGCGTGATTAGTGTAAAGCACTGAGGGCGCTGCCGGCGTCGGCTCATGGGGTCCAGTCGCCAGGCCCTGGGCAATCGCCATCGGGCTAATTGCAAACACACGCTTGGCATCCGCGGCGAAAAACACATGTCCCGTCTCAGGATCCCATGCCCCGCTTTGAGACAACGGATGGCCTACTTGATAAATGCCAACAGTTCGACCTCGATTCAGCTCCAGTACGTGGATTTGACCCGTTGCCGTTGGCAGAAGTCCCACGATGTGATCTGGCTTGTTCGCGGCGATGGCGGGGACGCGTATCACAGTTAAAGGAGCGAGAAGATTCTGATCAAGATTTACCGCGTACGTCCAGTCAACCTCTCCCGTTCGTGCGTTGAGAGCCAATAGCTTATTTTCGATCGTAGAGACCGCAACGACTCGTTGCGGTGCTGTGGTCGTTGCTGGAACAGAAACTGGCAGGGTATAGGAGTCTAATCCAAGCCGCCGCGCCCAGAGAAATTTCCCCTGGGCATCGAACGCATACAATACACCACGCGCAATACTGAAGTAAACTTGACTATTGCTTGCGCCATTCAATTGCGTTCTATCATCCCCGCGCACGACAAAAAGCGACTCAGCAATATCGGCGACTTTTTTTGATGGATCATGAGTTGTTAGGATGACTGGAGTTGAAATTTGTTCGGCGTGCCGGAAAGGCATATAAGTGATCCGCTGTGCCTCTCTCTTATAAGCTTCACGGAGTAATTCATCGGTCTCTTTCTGCCATGCATCAATTTGCTGTATGTTCGGCGATGCTACAGCTTGCGCTCCGTCCACACCTGTAGTCGGCGGCGGAACTGGCAAGGTGGACTGTAGCTCATCAAGCCCGCCATTGATCGCGTCGTAAAGTTCATCGAGCTGATTGGGGCCAAATTGAGTATTTACATTAAGCAGCGTTGCAAACTGCTCGAGAATGCCAAAACGTTCTTTCAGATATCTCGTGAGCCTTCGTTCGCTTTCGATATCTCGGCCCAGGTTGCCGTCTGTCGCCGGTGGCGCTTCTGGCGGGGCCGCCTGATCCCCATCCTCCACACTTGCGAGGCTTACATTCTCAAGATGATCTAGTGTTTTCGTAGCAGTGTTCAGTCGCTCACTCGCCTCCTGCAATTTGTCTCGTTGCGTTTGAATGTCTGCATTCGTCTGATCATGATCAATAAATCCCCCCGAATCATTCAATTGGATGACGTCTTTTGGTGTGATCGATCCGACTTGACTATTGATATCTCTTGCCTGGTCAACAAAGGTATTTTTTAACTCTTCGATCGCCTCGCGAAATCTGTTTGCATACGAGGCATAGGCGGGGCTTTTTTGATGGGTTTTGTAAATGTCCTGTATGCCTTTCCATCCTCGGTCTGGATTACCGGTACGTGAAAAGATGTCATCACCTGCCTTACACATGTCGATGAAAAAAGGTATTTCCTGCGCTTGATCGCTTTCTGGAAAATTATCTCCATAACGACTGAAGGCCCTTTTTGCCTTATTCCATTTACGCTCTTCATACAGTCTGACGGCGTCCGCCCAATCGGTAACCGCATTGGGTTGTGGACGAAGGATAATGCTTGCAATAATAGCACCGACTCCCACCACAAGCACAAATGCTGCAATCCGCTTCATCCGTCGCTGAAGTGTTTGCTTTTTCGTTAACGTCGGTTTCATAGGAATTGGTGGTTCAATGCCACCAACGCGGATGGAGTCGTCCTCGCCCGGAAAAGTGCCACCGCTTTTCACGGGAGACTTTGAATCGATAGTTTCGTCGTTGATAAAGGTGTCCAGCTCTTGGGGCCCGGCTCCTGAGTCAACCTCATAATTAGAATGTGGTGTGACATCCCCAGGCCAGTCTGTCGGTTGGGCATGAGGATCTTCCTGATTTGGTTCAGGATGAGTCGGCAAATTAGTGACTGGATGCGACTCGAGAGGAACTGGTGACTCGTCGTCGGTGGGGATATGGGTCTCGAGCGAGATGATGCCTTCTGCTGTTGCGCCACCATCGAGCGTGTCGGTGTTTAAATCACCTTCTAACTCTTTGCCCGGAACGTCGTAGTCTTCATTGTCGTTCCGTGGCGTTTCCGGAGAACCCCCCGACGGATCCTCGACTTTGAAACCATGTCTACACTGGTCGTTTTGGCATTTCCACCAGGTGCCGATACTGCTGGCCAACAGATTGTAGGTTTCGCCACAATAAGGACAGGCGACATTGACCCGGTCGTCCGACATATATCGTCCTCAAATATTAAATTATATTCGCCCACTCACTGCGATGTGTGACTCCCCAGGGCGATTCACTGGGTTGCATCCCCACCATCTGGCCTTGCAACCAGTAACACTTTATTCACCTCTGCGCCAGCGGCCGCGTCCAGCACCGCGATGACGTATTCATGCTTCACATCATCCGGTGCATCAAGCACCATTTCGCTATTGTCCATCTCGCTGATTGCATTTTTCAACACATCCAGTAGCGTGTCGTAACTTTCGGGCGCAATGGTTTCGTCGTTTACTTTCACTGTTCCATCGGTGGATAGCACCACAAAGACATGCTCATCCTTCAACTCGCTCTCGGTGGCTGCGGCACCCTGCTGCTGCGACTTCTGGTGCGGGGAGTCGAGAGTTTTTTGCACCGTGAGACTCGCCGCAACCATAAAGAAAATAATGAGCTGGAATACCACATCAATCATGGATGTCATATCAGGATCTACTTCATCCTCTGTAGCAGCGTACGCTCTGGCGGGGTTTGAGATTTGTTGACCCCAATAGGGGTGGTCTCCTAGTACACACCACTGAGTCCGGTCTGCAGGAGAAACCTCATCTTCGGCAGTCAGTACACCATCTTCTATCCACCTCAGCCCCTCGGTTGCTGATACGACGACTCCCTCATCGCGATCACCCTCGCGGCGAAATCTCCATTGCTGTATTTGTGGATTAAGCACTGTGCGTCTCCATCCTCGAATCGTGTGTCACTTCACTCTTTCTTGTGCGCGACGCCCAGATTGATCTTTCCCACATTTTCTAGTTGAGAAATCTCTTCCGCAACTTTTCTTACGTTACCGTGGTCCGTGCCCGGATGCGCATCGATCACGACCTCTAGCCCCTCTGGCGCATTGAGTGCGTTCTTTGTGACCTCCGCTATTAATTCATCCATTCCGTTTACTCGGTTTTCATCCGCCGCCTTCTCGCCCAGAAAAAATTGGCCCTCCTTGTCAATCAGAATCATCTGCATGCCCTCCGGGCTGAGTCCTTTGCCGTACATTGCTTCCGGTAAATCAATTGGCGGCTTTGCATTGAGCGTATGCGTAATAATGAAAAAGATAAGCAGCAAAAAGACGACATCAATCATCGGAGTCAGGTCAATATCCGAATCATCCTCGCGGGATTTTCGCCGCCCAATTCTGCCAAGGGGAGCGGCAGACTCGAAATCACTTTTTGCGCGCATGCCATCGGGACTGGCTGACCTGGGAGCGTGTCCTTGACCGAAAGCGGCGGGAGATGCTTGCCCCGCCACCGTCTCAACGGCTGCCGTAGAACCGCTCGTTCTTGAATCGGGCACGTCAGTAGGTGCCTCGAGGGCACGCTTCAATCGTTCGACTTGCAGAACGGGCACATAATGCTCTTGGCCATCTAGACGTACCAGATCATCGGTGGCGATTAACCCTTCGCCCGCCATCCTGACCAAATCGTCAAGATCGAGGTCTTTAAAAACCTTTTGATCGCGTAATCGATAGTAGTCCATAAGGGATCATTTTTTTGCGTAATGGGTGTATTGGACCCTAGGGCTGTTTAAAGCATTTTGGAAACAAATCCAGCGCCGCGTACCCGGCTTTTTCTAGATCGACTTCCATCTTTTGCACCTGCTGCCGAAAGTAGGAATAAGCGAAAAGTGCAGGAATCGCGATGATCAACCCTTCCGCCGTCGTGAATAGTGCCATGCCAATTTGGCCCCCCACCTTATCTGCGGAATTTTCACCGCTGGCCAGTTGCTCAAACGCACCAATCATGCCGACGACCGTACCCAAAAGTCCAACCATCGGCGCTATCTTTGCCAATAGAAGAATGTAGGGCAGCAAGAAATTTAGAGCGGGCATCAGCTCTAACTCAATCTTCTTTTCAATCGCATTTCGCGCAGCGACGCGTCCCTGTTTCCCCGCCTCAAACATCGTTGTAAATATTTTTGCAATCATCGTGTCTTCTGAATTGCAATAATCGTATGCTGCCTGAGGCCCCCCGCTATCGAGTGTGGATTCTACCTGCACCAGCATTTGCTCTAAATCGCTCTTCGCAAACATATTTAAGAGGAATCGCCAGATGACAAGCGAGACACCTGAGAGACTAAGAAAGATGAAAACCGTTAAGAAGAACCACCCATTTGAATCAATTACTTTCCCTAGCATTTGAAAATTCCCTTCCCAATGAACCGCACTGTTTTCTAGTTCAATGAACGATACCCATTAGAACTTTTCCCGCGTTGTTCGCATAGAACCTTCGGGAATGCTATTTATAGCAGTCATCCGTTCGAATTGCCCGGTGCGCTGCTCTCTTGAAGCTTCACCTGACCAGTCGTTGTGAAATGACAAACCATTCCGAGAGCGGATGATTTATAGGACTCTGTACCGAGTGGGCAAATAAAGTACTCTCCAGTTGCGTGCCTACCAGTTCCTCTTCCCAGGATCGCATCAGGTCGATCTGCTTCCCGTCACCTTCCCGCTGAAGATACAAACGATAATGGAATGCTTTACCTTTTGCCGGACGCAGGACTTGAGCGCCGAACTGTTCGGCACCCAAAATAGTATTCTTCCATTTGCCAGCAAGTCGGTTGTGCCGGGCCAACTTTAGATTTACTTCCGCCATCAGACCTTCTAAATGGGTCAGCGTTTGTAGCCTCTTTGCTGACGCCCGTTGACGCTGAATCTGGCGAAACTCGTTTTGAATTGAGTCCCTCTGTTTTTTAGCATTCTGCAGTTTAGCAAATTCAACCTTATATTTTTTCATAAGCTGCGAATCGCGTTCGTGAATCTTGTCCATTTTTGCTGGAATAGTGCCACCCCCGATCGTGATTTGCAAATGCTGCTCTAAAATAATCTTTGTGTCACCGCCATTTTCTTCCTCGTTTCCCTCGGCGAGTGATTTCAGTTTGATTTTCCATTTTGCTGTCAGCCGCGCCACACTGTCTACATCCTCACCCGGCAACTTAATTATGACCGGCGTTGGAAAAGACTTTGTCTTAATACGTCCATCCGGCAACTGAACTTCAAGCAGCAGCATCCCCTCTGGAAGCATGCCATCGACGGTCGTTGACCGGCGTGTTACCGCCGCCTTGTTTTTCTCCTCCGCCTCGTCGTTGAAGGTCCATGTAAACGAGTCTGCGGCTCGTGCGTTGCGAAGTGCCACACGCTTCTCATGCGTAGTCGATTTAAAGAGGAGAAAACCATTGCGCAGCGCATCGGCGTCTGTTTTAGAAGCCTTCTTTGCCCACTCCCAAATCAATCCATCCCCCTCGCGACGCAACGAGGCCACTGGAACGTCCGTACCTTGGTCTGTAACCACAGCCCATTGCCCATCGCCCTCCTCGCGAAGCACTATTTGGGATTTCGGGCCCAGACTTTCGTAGGAGACCGATACAGGTTGTCCGGCAAGGTGAGTTACACCGGCCAGGCTTGTACTCTCCTCACCGATACGCGGCAAATCCACTCCCGAAGGAAACGATTGGAAAGGAACCCAGTCGTCCGGAGGGCCAGACGGTTCAGTAAGGCTAACTTCCGGTTCCTGATCTTCAGGTTGTTCTTGCCGGTCCGCTGTTTCAGGTAATCGCTCAGATTCAACATTACCTTCCGCGTCTGTTGTTTCAGGTGAGGTTGGGTAACTATTTTCGGAGTTATCTACAATTTTGGGGGGCGGGGTAATTATAGGAATTGGGTTGCCAGGTCGATGCAATGGAGGTTCCGGTTCCTGGGAGACTTCGCGATTGTCTGCCACGCGATCGGGCCCACTGCCTGTCATAGCCGCAATCAATAGAATTACGAAAATAAAACCCGTTAACGAGACAGAAGCGGTAATCACTTGTGTTTCAGTAAAGGCCCCGAAAATCTTTTTAGCAGATTTCATTTGCCTTGTCGCGCGGGGACCAGAAAGACTCCGACTGGTAACATCGACTCGACGTGAACCAGGCTTTTTTTGAGTTTTCGCATCACGTGTCTGAGCGACTGGTTCATCCAGCGACTTCTCTGCCTCTAACCCATATTGTTCTCGAAGTTGTGCATCGTATTGTGATTTTCGCGACGGGTCGCGCAACACAGTCTGTGCTGTCGCTAGTTCACTCAATAACTTTTGACAATCTTTTGCCTTTTGGCTGATTTGAAACGGCCGTACTTTTTCGATGCGGTTTAACGCAGCTTGAAAAATTATACTAGGGTCTTGCTCGAAGAGAGGAATGGCGAGCAGCGCGTAATGATTGGGAGGACAATCATCCGGCGAGAGGTCGAGCAGTTGGTAATGTTTGGTTTGAGCCATTCAACCGAACCGAGTGCGTGGCCGCACAGAGCAACAAATGACACGAGTGAATTCTTAGTGAGCGACTACCTTATGAAATGCCCTTCTGGTCACATAATCTTAACACATTTCGAATGCGGTAAAAGACTGTTTTTTGATGGTGGGTGCCCTCCATAAGCGGCCTGCTCTGCGGGGAATCGTCGATGTCCGTGACGACGAAAACACCGGAGTGTCGAAAAGGCTGCAGAAAACCACAATGAAGGGTCAAACTGCGTTTCTGTGATGGAAATACACGTAGGGGATGTGCTGCTCTAGGAGATTGCCAGGGCCGAATCAATCCGCACGCTAAGCTCCCTGGCTTCTGCAAGAAGATGGTCAATTTCGGGTTCTTGCAGGCCCGATTTCACGAGTTGTCCACCTGCCTGTTTTAAGGCCTCATTTAAAACCCTTGCTTGCGAGGGGAAAGGACGTCTGTCGATTTTTAGCTGGCGCCAGTTCGATTCAACCGCGGAGATTGCTTGGTTGCAGAAGTCCTTCATTTCCTTCAGCTTCGCTTGGTGCTTTTCCGCCTCCTTCCGGTAGTCCAGCAGTTTATCTTGCATCACACCAATTTTATTTAATTCTGCTCGTGAAAGTTTCTTGACCCACTTATACGTGAGGGAAGCAATTTTGTTTTCACCGGCAAGAATCTTACGGCGACTGGTCGAAGATGCGCCCGCCAACGTTAAATTGTCTTTCAAGAACTTTTCGATTTTATTCGCCCGGTTTATTGAATTTTTATACTTCCCTGCGACTTCCCTCACTTTTCGGCCGTTGTTCACGACACTCTCAATGTTTGCTTTTGCCTTTTGCAGCTTGATCGCTGCATTCCATTCCCAGCCCTTCGTTGTCCGGGTCAGCCCTAGATTTTCCAGGTAGGTGGTCGCGCTGGCGGTAGTGAACTTTTTATTCGGTTCGTCTGCGGTGGGTGCGGGCGTGGTTCGTCGCTCGGGCTGCTGGGCGACAGTCGACTGCCGGCCACCCATGTTCTCATACCAGGCGATCTTGTTATCGCTCCATGAAGCACTCAGCACATCGGTGTCCCCATCGCCGTCGAGATCCGTGGCATAGACGCTGGTTGCCCCCTTCGCAGAGGTGGAAATCGTGTGGGGGGTAAAGTTCGCCTCGCCGTCGTTTTCATACCAGGCGATTGTAGCATCACCAGCAGACGCCGAAAGAACGTCCATATCCCCATCGTTGTCCACGTCGG
>Ga0114996_10002358_pt1 | contig 24492 bp, 21 predicted proteins | sample ArcticOcean_MG_C_4_FD_87039 | JGI IMG/M metagenome (GOLD analysis project Ga0114996, IMG submission 87039) | Marine microbial communities from western Arctic Ocean - ArcticOcean_MG_CB4_134 | ecosystem: Environmental > Aquatic > Marine > Oceanic | place: Arctic Ocean: Canada Basin | collected... | reverse complement strand
GAAGACGACGGTTACCAGAACGAGGAGGAACAACTGGACGGGCGCGTCAGGCTTATGGCGGTGGGCTATCCACCAGATGACGAGTCCAGCCGTAACGGTGGAGAGCACCATCAGCACGCCCAAAGTTTCGAATCCTGCGATGCCTATGACGGTCCCGAAAACGACCGCTGCGCCAATGGCAAGCAGGGGTCCGTTGGAGAGCCAACGGGCGCCTGCAGTGAAGGCCCGTGCCGGCGGTGCGCTGCGCCAGCGCTTGAAGACCTCCATGACCAACCAGGAGCCGATCAGGAAGAGCATGAGCCCGTGGATGTTGGCGTATTGCCAGAACTCCGTGCGCCACTCGGTGGCACGGAAGCCGCCAAAGGGTGCCTGGTAGTTCTGATGAAAGGGCAAGAACGCCAGATAGGCAATGCCCCAGATAAGCGCAGACCAACCCGCCCAGTGCAGTAGGTGTGTTCGATGGAGCTGTCCCTGCTGTGTCACCAGAACGATGGCGCCGGATGCCAGGGAGATGAGGGCGTAAGCCGGAACGTTCCAGGTGTTGATGGCGGCTAGCGCGCCCACGCTGAAGGCCAACAGGCCCATCCCCGGCATTCGGGCTGGCCACCGTTGTCGTTCGCCGCCGGAGAGAACGAGGTTTAATGCGAGCCCCAGGGTCAGGAGAGTGAAGGGGATGGCGATGAGGTGAGCGTGGAGGTCTGCGAATAGGAATGTCCAGAAAGGAAATTCTGTAATGCTGATCTCTCCGGGCATCAACCGGCTGCTCTGCCAGAAGTCGAAAGTGCCGAAGGAGCCTCCGCCAAGCCAGCGAAAGACGCCGCTGATTACTTGGCCCGCGCCATCGAGATTGCCTAGGACCACCACCATCATGGCCGTTGCGAGTCCGGCAGCCAGCGTGCTTCTCACGGGCAGGTGGGGGTAACGTCGCCGCCGCAGGGTCTCGGTGAGGTTGTAGCCGATGCTGAAGGCGGTCGTGAGAGTAATGGAGAAGAGAAGTGGGATGGTTAGGTTGTAGGCCACCGCGGGAACTATTCCTGTGGTCTTGATGAGGCTGGCCATGATGAACTGGCCGAAGTAGTAGTAGTTCAGGTAGCCACCGGCGTACCACGGGTCGAAGGGCGGCATGCTGGTGGACTTGACCACCGCCGTGAGGTAGGCCAGGTCCATGGGCTTCTCGCCACCACGGAAGGGGTGCCAGAGGTCGGGGTTGGCGGCCCGGATCGCCAGGAAGGCGAAGAAACCGACTAAAAATAGCGCTTCGACACCTACCAGGTAGCGCCAGTTCCATCGGGCTAGCTGGAGTATGGCGTTCCGCTGGCGATAGAAGAGCACGGACGAAAGGACACCCAGCACGAGCACCGAGGCCAGGACGGATGTGCGGCTAAAAGACCACCAGCCCACGCTGGCTCCCATCCAGGTGAGCCACGCCACCAAGAGCAGACCCAGCGGGCGCGCGAGCACCACACCTCGATCGGGCAGCCAGCGGAAGGTAGTGATCGCCAGAGGCAGCGCAGCCAACGTGATGGCCTCCACCAGGAGCAGCCAGATCAGCCACGGAACGCTATTGGTCAAGCCATCCTCGTGAAATAGGGAAGCCCACGTGCCGCCGGAGCGCTGTTCGTCCCAGGCCGCATCGGAGAGCAGCAGCCCTTCACCTGGAGAGGGAATATCGCTGAAGAGGATGCGCTCAAAGATAGCATCAGGGGTGAGATGTTCCTGGTTTCGGAAGAGCAGCACCAGCGGGTGGTCGTAGTTGGTTACATTCTCGTCGGCGTAGCCAAGATTCAGCGTCAGGACACCATCATCAACGCCATGCAGCGCCGCGGGCGCCACCACCTCGGCCCTAGTGAAGGGGTCGTGGGTGAAGGAGACGCCGAGCAAGCTTGGGTAACTGGCGAAGGCGCGCTCTAGCTCGTAACCGAGATGTCCACCGAAGAGCTGCTGGTAGTAGATGCTGCTGAATGGGTAACGCTGCGGTAGCCGGGCGATGCTCCCGAAGGGGCGGTTGCTGTAAATCATGAGGTAGTCGGCCTTGGCCAGGGAATCCGAAAGGTTTTCGAACTTGGCGAGGTCGTCCGATTCGTACATGGGGAGCTGGGATACGGAGTAGTTTCCCAGGCCGGGGAATCCTTCATCCCAGTGGTTGTCGGTCACGATGATGGTACCGGTCCGAACGTTGTCCTTAACCCACTCTGCAGCCTGGACCGCGGGGTGGGAGTTGCGGTAGATGTTGGAGAAGGCCAGGGCGTAGAACACCGTAGCGAACAGCACAAAAGCGATAGTACCCGTTGCCAGCCAACCGAGGAGGTATGACCGCTGCGACGCCCACCCGTAGCCGGTCACCAGCCAACGGCTGCCTAGGAGCACCATAACCGGGAGGACCGGTGCGATGTAGCGCAGGAACTTCACCTCGAAGAGCACCAGGGTGAGAACTACTGGGACCACCCAGGCTAAAAAGAGCACGTCGCCTAGCCGTGGCCGCCACCAGACCCGCGCCATTGTGAAGAGGAGACCCCCCCATGCGGCGAGACCTAAGGGTAGTCCCAGCGCCCAGAGGCTGGTCTGGCGGAACTCGTACAAGCCGTTTAGCGGCGTGTCTACATACTGCTGCGTGTAGGGCACCTGTCCCGCGGTGCGGGCGATGCCGCTCTCCCAGGAAAGGTCGGCGAAAAACTTCGAGAAGTCGAGAAGCGCGTAGGGCTGGAGCACGGCGAAGACCAGAAAAGCTAACCCGCCGGCGGCCAGGCCTCTGCCTGTAATCTGGACCACGGCTACCACGGCTACCATGTGAGGGTAGAAATTCCAGGTCCGCCACGCCATGATGCCGTAGGTCACTGCCAGAGGCGCGAGGAGGTAAAGACTGCTGGCCTTGAAGGCGAAGCTGAGGCCAACCATCACTCCTAGCCACAGGTGGTCGCGCCAGCGTCCTCGATCCAGGACATTGAGCATGAACCAGAAGGTGGCCAGCGTTAGGAGTACGATGAAGGGCTCGGGCCGGTAGAAGTGGGCCAGTTGGATATTAATGACAGTGAAGGTCCCCAGCGCGGCGGCCAGCAACCCCGTGGCGCGGCCGTAGAGACGGCTGCCCAGAGCGAAGAGCACCAGCACACTTGCCGTGTCGGCGAGGGCGGTGAGGGTGCGGCCTACCATGGCCAGGTCTTGGAGCGACACGGAGTCCATTAACAGACTGAGTACGCCCCGGGCTGCGACGAGAATATAAATGAGGATGGTTCCCAGAGGGAACCAGTGGGGGTTCAGCGGGCTGCGGTCGGCATCGAAGAACGTACCGGGAGAGGGGAGCCCCGGCTCGTCCAGCGGAAAGTCGAGGTTGGCGCAGTTCTCCCAGCCAGGGGTGTCGGTGAGGGTGAGGTACATGCAATCGGCCCGCATGTAGATGGAGCGTTCATCAGGGTGGAAAAAGTTTCCCTGGTCCCAGTCCAGGCCGTTGAGCCGGAGAGCCAGGGCCGAGGCGGCAAGGACGATGAGCAGCAGCCCCAGAAGACCAATCCTGCTGAAGATGCTGCGTTTGCGTGGTGATGTGGCGGTGGCAAGCTGCATGAAGGTACGTATTCTACGTCGTGACGCTATCCAAAGGACACTACGCTCAGATACGACGTGCAGGTCTCCATACCTGTCTGGGATTTACAGGTGCGCGCAGGGACCTTGCTTCTATCGGGGCCTCTGGATGTGGGTGGGGGCGTTAGAGCCCCTGCTCCACCAGGAAAGCCGCCAAGTCGGTGGTGCGGCAAGAGTAACCCCACTCGTTGTCGTACCAGCCCAGCACCTTCACCATGTTGCCGCCGATGACCATGGTAGAAAGGGCGTCGAGGATGCAGCTATGTGGGTTCATCTTGATGTCGCTGGAGACGATAGGGTCTTCGGTGTACTCCAAGATACCAGCCAGCTCGTTTTCAGCCGCCTTCCGGAAGGCGGCGTTCACGTCGTCTACACTTACGTCCTGGGCCAGATTTGCTACGAGGTCGGTGATCGACCCGGTGGGAACGGGCACGCGCAAGGACATGCCGTGCAGTTTGCCGTTTAGCTCGGGAATCACTTCACCGATAGCGCGAGCGGCGCCGGTACTGGTGGGGATGATGTTCTGAGCGGCTGCCCGCGAGCGGCGCAGGTCCTTGTGCGCTTGGTCGAGGATCTGCTGGTCGTTGGTGTAGGCGTGCACCGTATTCATCAGACCGTGCTCGATGCCGAAGGAGTCGTTGAGCACCTTGACTAGTTGGGCCACACAGTTGGTGGTGCAAGAGGCGTTGGAGATGACGTGGTGCTTCGAGGCGTCGTAGATCTGCTGGTTGACGCCTAGAAGCAGAGTTGCGTCCACGTTGGTGGCGGGCGCTGAGATGATAACCTTTTTCGCTCCCGCCTCAATGTGTCCCGAAGCCTTTTGACCGTCGGTGAATATGCCGGTGGATTCGACTACGATGTCCACGCCTAGTTTACCCCAGGGCAGTTTGGCTGGGTCGCGTTCAGAGAGCGAGGTGATTTCGTGACCGTCTATGTAGATAGCGCCCTCGCCGGCTCGCACCTCACCGGGGTAGACACCGTAGTTGGTGTCGTATTTGAACAGATGGGCGTTGGTCTTATCGTCGGCGAGGTCATTGACGGCGACTACTTCCAGCGCGTCGGGGTGGCGCTCCAGGGTGGCGCGCAGCACCTGGCGGCCGATACGGCCGAATCCGTTGATGCCAATACGTGTAGTCATACTGCTGCCTCCTTTTCCTTTAACCGACGGCACTGAGTTTAGCGCGATTTCTTTAGGCCAACAAAGGGCCACGCACCTGCGTAGCGGGCTTTGGTGCCAAGCTCATCTTCGATGCGCAGCAGCCGGTTGTACTTGGCCACCCGCTCACTGCGTGCCGGAGCTCCTGTCTTGATTTGACCGGCGGCCGTTCCCACCGCCAGGTCCGCGATGGTCGTGTCCTCGGTCTCACCCGAACGGTGACTGATGACGACGTTCCAGTCGGCGCTTTGGGTTAGAGAGATTGCTTCCAAGGTTTCCGTTAGCGATCCGATTTGGTTCAGCTTCACCAGCACGGCGTTGGTTGAGCGCTCGTCGATACCCCGCTGGATGCGCGTGGTGTTGGTGGTGAAGAGGTCGTCGCCTACTAGCTGCGTGCGGTCGCCCAGCGCCGAGTTCAGGAGTTGCCAGCCGCCCCAGTCGTCCTCCGCGAGACCATCCTCAATGCTGACGATTGGGTATTTCTCGACCCACGCCTGGTAAAAGGCGACCATCTCGGTGCTGGTGAGCCGGGCCCCCTCCCGTTCCAGGACGTAATGGCCATCGTGGTAGAACTCCGTGGCCGCCGGGTCCAAGGCTAGGTAGCAATCGACACCTGGCCGGTAACCCGCACCATCGATGGCCTCTAAGATGACCTCGATGGCTGCCTCGTTGGACGGCAGAGATGGTGCAAATCCGCCCTCGTCGCCGACGGTGGTGGAGAGGCCGCGCTTGCCGAGGATGCTCTTCAGCGCCTGGTAGATTTCGGCGCCGCAGCGGAGCGCCTCGCGGAAGCTTTCGAACCCGGAAGGCACGACCATGAACTCCTGGAAATCGGTGGAGCTTGCCGCATGCTTGCCTCCGTTGAGGATGTTGAGCATGGGAGTAGGAATAAGGGTCGCCTCTCCCTTGGCCAGGGCCTGGTAGAGCGGTGTGCCCTGGCTTGCCGCCGCCGCTTTCGCCACGGCTAGCGAGACGCCCAGGATGGCGTTGGCGCCTAGCTTCGCCTTGTTGTCGGTGCCGTCCAACTCCCGCATCCGGTCGTCCAGCGGTTTCTGTTCCGATGCTTCCATGCCCTTGAGGGTATCGGCGATAGTGGTGTTGACGTTCTTTACCGCCTGGAGCATGCCCTTGCCATCGTAGCGGTTCCCATCGCCGTCGCGGAGTTCCACGGCTTCGAAGGTCCCGGTGCTTGCCCCCGAGGGGACGCTGGCGGTGCCTGTGGAGCCGTCTTCCAGTACCACGGTTACTTCAAGTGTCGGCGTGGCGCGGGAGTCGAGAATCTCATGGGCGCGGACGGTGGTGATACGGGACATAGAGTGCTCTTTCCCTTCGAGGCTGTACGTTGGGTCAACTGAACTGATTCGGTTCCGGGGGTATTCTTTTTATGTTCCCGCGGAGAGTGCGGTTATGAGTGGTTGCTGTGGGCCAAGGATAGCGCACATGCAACGGTTCGAGGGAGCTTGTTGTTCGAATGAATATTGCGTTGGGAGTATAGCAGGCCGAGGTCTCGGACACTGGCCCGCCAGTTAGGCTGCGGGTCTGTGCAAGGAGTCCCTGTCCACCCTTTCCGCCTGGTGACGCTGCCAGAAGCGGCGGAGGGCCACCACGGACCAAAGGGACTCAACTCCAGTAATTGGATACACCTCCGCAAGCGCGCTGTAGACCGCCGTGAAGGCGGAGGCTCCAGCGAAAAGAAGCACCAGCCATTTGGACCGCGCCTCCTGCCAGTAAGAGAGGAACATGATGCTGACTGCGACCGTGCCGAAGGCGGTAAGCATAGCGGATCTATTCTCCTGGAGACTAAGTAGCAGGGTTGAAAACGCCAGGCGAAAAGTAGCACCTGTGCTGTTTCGATCGGTGACCACGAGGTGGGAGCGAGGTTAGTGGCGGCTAGGGAACGAAGGGCGGCAGCGAGCGGTTGGCCACCTCAATTATGTCTACTATTGGGCCGGGGTACACGCCGATGAATACGGTGCCGGCCAGAAGGGCGATGAGCACCAGGGTGGTGAGGACGGGCACGCGCAGTGGGGAGGTTTCAGAGGGTTCTTCCACATACATCTGGCGGACAATCCGCAGGTAGTAGTAAAGCGAGATGACACTGTTGGCGATGGCGATGCCTACCAGCCAGAGGAGGCCCTCGCCCGCTGCGGAGGTGAAGAGATAGAACTTGGTGATGAACCCCGCGAAGATGGGGAGCCCCGCAAGGCTGAAGAGGGATGCGGTCATCACCATGGCGCTGAAAGGAGCGCGGTTTCCGAGTCCCGCGAAGTCGACGATCTCCTCCTTTCCGGTGCGGTTCTCCAGGGCGATGAGCACCATGAAGACCGCCAGGTTGGTGAAGGCGTAGCCGATGAGGTGGAGCACCAAAGCGCTGGATGCGGCTTCGGTCAGAGCGACCAGCCCGACCATGAGGAAGCCCACCTGGCCCACGCTGGAGTAGGCCAGCAGACGCTTCACGTTGTGCTGTGCGATGGCGGTGAGGTTTCCGATGGTCATGGTGGCCGCCGCGATGACGGCTATAGTGAGTTGCCAGTCGTCGATGGAGCTGGGTAGGGCCTCGGCGAAGAAGCGCAGTATCAGCGCGAATGCTGCCGCCTTCGAGAGGACGGAGAGGAGGGCGGTTACCGGCGTGGGAGCCCCCTCGTAGACGTCGGGCGCCCACAGGTGGAAGGGCACGGCCGCCAGTTTGAACCCGAAACCCGCCAGGAGCATGGCGAAGCCAACCAGGATGGTTGCGGTCCCAAGACCGAAGGCGAGGCTTGGTTCCATGGATGTGAATACGGTGCTGCCCAAAGTGCCGTAGAGAATACTGATGCCATAAAGCAACACGGCGGAGGAAAGGGCGCCGAGCAGAATGTATTTGGTACTGGCCTCTGCGGACCGTGTATCACCTCGGTGGAGGGCCACCATGACGTACAGGCTGAAGGTGAGGAGCTCGATGCCGATGTAGGCGGTCAGGAGCTCACCCGCGCTGGCCATGACTACCGCGCCTAGGACGGAAAAGACCAGCATCCCGTAGAACTCTCCCGAGTGCTTGATGCGCTGGCCCACGTACTCCACAGACATGAGTACGCTCACCGCGCCGACGGCCAGGAAGAAGGCTTTGAAGAGGAGCGCGTATTGGTCGACACGGTAGATGCCGTCGTAGAGGGAGGCGTCCTGCTCGTTCCATAGATAAGGCAACGTGAAGGCGGCGATGGCCGAGAGGCCCACGGCGGCGGTAGTTGCGCTGAGGACATTTCGCCGGTGCTCCGGGGCCAGCAGGTCGACTCCCAGAACGGCAAAGGCCAGTCCAGCCAGCATGAACTCGGGGATGAGGAGACTGAAATCAATGTTCATAGGCTAACCGCCAGGGAGCCCTTGCATAGCGACATCGACTCCGCTGTTGATGACTCGCAGGAATGGCGAAGGCCATATGCCGATGAAGAGGATGGGAACGGCAAGTACGGCTGCTGCGAAACCCTCCCGCTTCGAGATGTCGGTGAGGTGGTCCCATTGGGGGTTTAATGGGCCAAAAAAGACACGCGCAATGAGGCGCAGAATGTACACGGCGGTTACCGCCGCGCCAATGACTCCCAGCACGGCGAGGATTGGTTCCGTTCGGAAAGCGCCGATGAATACCAGCAGTTCCGCGACAAATCCGCTGAGACCGGGCAGGCCCAAAGAAGCCAGCCCAGCAAAGGCGAAGAAGATGGCCGTGATACCCATACGCTTGGCCAGTCCGTTGAGGACGACGCTGTCGCGAGTGTGCGCCCTGTCGTATATCGCACCGACCAGGACGAAGAAGAGAGCCGTCATCACACCGTGGGAGAACATCTGAAGCACCGCGCCGGTGACGCCGATGTGCTCCAGCGTGGCGATGCCCATGAGTACGTAACCCATGTGGCTTACGCTGGAGTAACCAATAACGTACTTCAAATCGGTCTGGGCCATGGCGGAGAAGGCGCCGTAGAGGACGTTTATCGTTGCCATGATGAACAGAACCAAGGCCCAGTGGTCTAGTCCCTCAGGCAAAAGCAGCATACCCACGCGGATGATGCCAAAGGCGCCCAGCTTCATTAGGACGCCAGCGTGCAGCATGCTGACCGCGGTCGGTGCGGCCACATGGCCGTCGGGGGACCAGGTGTGGAAGGGCCAAAGGCCGGCCAGCGTGCCGAAGCCTAGCAGTACCAGGGGGAAGAGGACCTGCTGGGCTCGGACGTCGATGGCACCATTTTGGACAGCCTTCTGCAATTCTATGATGTTGAAGGTGCCCGTGTCCGCCGCGACGTAGATGGCAATGATCGCCACCCACACCAGGACGCTGGCTGCCACTAGGTAGATGGTTAGCTTGAGCGCGCTGTATTCCTTGGTGCGGGAGAAGGTCTCGAAGGTGGAGCTGGAGCCCCAGACGGCGATGAGCAGATACATGGGCACTACTGCCAACTCGTAGAAGAAGAAAAAGAAGAAGAGGTCCAGGGAAACGAAGGTGCCGTAGACGCCCGCAACCAGCACGTAGAGCAGAACGAAGTAGTTCTTGTTCACCCGCTCGATGTTCCATGAGACGATGGAGGCGGAGAAAATGACCACTCCGGTAAGCACTACCATGGGTACCGCGATACCGTCGACCCCGAGCCGAAAGTCGATGCCCAACTGGTCAAGCCATGAGTAGCTGCGGAGCATCTGATAGGCCGGTTCGCCCGATGCGTAGTCGAAGGCGACGAAGACGAGAACCGACCCGAGCAGCAGCAACGCCCCCGAGCCGATGGCGACCAGTCGGATGAGATGGGCCTGACGGCGGGGGATGAGGACGATGACGAGCGCTGTGAGCATCGTCAGGTAAATCAGCGATTCAAGGATGTGCTCTTCGAAGTAATTCTGTGAGATGGGTTCCATCGGCTATAACGTCCGTGTCCACAAAGCTAATGCCACGAAGATGACCCCTATCACGATGCCTATGCCGTAGTTGTACAGCTTGCCGGTGACCAAGTAGCGGAACCGGTTACCCGCGTTGACCACCGTCCCGCCAAACCCGTTCACTCCGCCATCGTTCACTACGAGCCGGTCGAACACCGCAACGATGCGCGCGGCCCGGAGCGCCACCTGGTCGATACCCCACTGGTAGAGGTCGTCCAGATAGAATTTGTTGACTAGGAGCTGGTGGAGGGGAGAAAACCGCTTCCGGATACGATCCACGCGCTCCACAGGGCCCGCGTAGAGTACCCATCCCGTAACGAACCCACCCAGGGCCAGAACAATGCCCACAGGCGCCCACACGGCATGGAACTCAAAATTGTGGACGTGTTCGACGAAGAGGAAGTGGCCGATGCCTTCGAACCCTCCACCCAAAGGCAGGGCAACGAAGCCCAGTACCAACGTTACCAGACCGAGGACAATAAGCGGCACGGTCATCAGAGAGGGTGATTCATGGGCATGTTCAGTCTCCTGGCTGAGGGGGCCGAAAAACACAAGGCGCAATGCTCTTGCCATATAAAGGGCGCTTAGGAGTGCTGCGACCAGAAAGAACACGAGGAACACCGGGTTCAAGCCCTCCTGTACCGCCAGGAGGATCTCGTCCTTGCTGAAGAAGGCGCTTAAGGGGGGAACACCCGCTAACGCCAAAGCGCCTATGGCGAAGGCTGCGGTGGTGATGGGCATCTTATGGCGCAGGCCTCCCATCTTCCGGATGTCCGTTTCGTTGTCCATGGCGTGCATCACCGAGCCAGCGGTGAGGAATAGCATCGCCTTGGCAACTCCGTGGGCTACCAGATGGAAAATGGCCGCCGTGAAGCCGCCCGCTCCCAGGGCGAGTAGCATGAAGCCCAGGTGGCTCATTGTGGAGTAGGCTAGGATGCGCTTGAGGTCGGTTGAGACTAGGGCCATGCCCGCGCCCATCAGTGCCGTTAGCAAGCCTACGGACGCGATGAGGAGCGTGACGTTGGGTACTTCCTCAAAGAGGGGGAAGAGCCGGGCAACCAGGAACACCCCAGCCACCACCATCGTAGCTGCGTGGATCAGCGCGCTCACCGGCGTCGGACCCGCCATGGCGTCGGGAAGCCACACGTGCAAGGGGAACTGGGCAGATTTTCCGACGGCGCCGAGGAAGATGAGCACGGCGCTGCCCCAGATTGCCGCATTGCGAAGCTCCTCGCCAGGGGCAGGGTCCGTCACGCGCTGAAGAATTTCGCCAATGTCGAAGGTGCCGGTGCTGGTCACCAGGATTAGGATACCGATGAGAAGGCCCACATCACCGATGCGGGTGGTGACGAAGGCCTTTTTCGCGGCTTCCGCCGCCGAACGGCGCTCCCACCAAAAGCCGATGAGCAGATAGGAGCAGAGGCCCACCAGCTCCCAGGCGACGTAGAGCAGCAGCAGATTGTCTGCGAGGACCAGCGTGAGCATGGACGCCGCGAAGAGGGCGTGGTATGCGAAGTAGGCGTCAATTCTGGAGTCGCCCTTCATGTAAGCCAGAGAGTAGACCTGTACAGCCAAGGCCACGAAGGTTACCAGCCCCAGCATGGTGACGCTGAGCGGGTCGACGACTATGCCCCAGGCAACGGTGAGGTCGCCGGTGGTGAACCACTCCAGCATGAAGTGCCACTCGCCGAAGGTGTCGGGTAGGCTGCGGTCAAAAAGGTCGGCGAGCACGAACCAGAAGGTCACGAATCCCGCCAGGATGGCGATGATGGAAATGTAGACGCCCTTGCCAGGCAAGTAGCGTCCGACCATGGCGATGAGCACAAAGGCGGCAAAGCTGTATACGGGGATGAGCCAGGCCTGTTCCATTCCAATCATGGGTTAGCGTGTACCTTCCGGGGGCGACGGGAGAACACGTATGGCGAAGGAGAACGGCACATTTACCCTCGCATCAGATCAATTTCATCAACGTTGATGGAACTACGCTCTCGGAAGAGCCGTAGGATGATGCCCAGAGCCAGGGCGACCTCCGCGGCGGCGATGGTGATGACGAAGATGGCAATCACCATCCCAGTCGAAGGCTCGGGGGATCCGTAAGCGGCGAAGGCGACCAAATTAATGTTGACGGCGTTGAGCATCAGTTCGATGGCCATGAGGATAAGCACGGCACTCCGGCGTGCGAGCACACCGTACAGGCCAAGGCAGAAGAGAGCGGCGCTGAGTATTTCGAAGTGAAGAAGGGTCACGCCTCGTCACGGTCCCCTGTCCGACTGATGACGATAGCGCCGATTAGAGCAATCAGGAGCACCAACGAGGCGATTTCGAATGGTACCGCCCAGGTGGTGAAGAGGGCCGTTCCCAGCTCTTCGACGCTGATGCCCGAGCGAATGTTGGTGTTGAACGTATCCGCATCGCTTAAATATGCAGCAGCCAGGAGGACGAACAATCCTACGCTGGCAACCGCAGCCAGGGGCCATTGGCGATGCTCTGTGGTCAGGTGAAACTCGCGCTGACGGGTCAGCATGATGGCGAAGAGTATGACGATGATAATAGCGCCGCCGTAGATGAGGACTTGGACCAGGGCGAGGAACTCTGCGAAGAGCAGGACGAAGGTGCCCGCCACGCCGCCCAACGCCACCAGCAAGAACAGCGCTGCATACACGATGTTTCGGGTGATTACCACGCCGGCCGCTGCCATCACAACGACCGTGGCGATGATGTAGAAGGCAGGAAGCGTCACGCTGAAGACTCCTCCTTGGGGGATGGAGTCGCGGTGTCGCTGGCAGGTGTGCTTGCAGGGGCGTCCTTCTTGGCCAGGGCGATGCCCGCGACGTTCTTTTCTGGGTTCTTGGCCTGCCACGGCATCGCGGCTTGGAATTGACGGCCCAGGACAAGGAGGTCTTGCAAGTCGGCGCGGGCGCCGTTGCGGGCGAAGCTGGCGAGTTCATGTTCGTGGGTCATCTCAATGGCGTCCAGGGCGCAAACGTCTTCGCAGATGCCGCACAGAATGCAGCGGTTGAGGTTTATCTCGAAGGTTTCGATAATCTTTCGCCGGTGGCTTGTCCCCTCTTTGGCCTTGGGGTTATCGTGCATCACCGCCGTCATGCACTGGGTCGGGCACTCCCGCACGCAGACCATGCAGCCCGTGCAAAAAGGCTCGTCGGCCGTATCGTCCCAGAGCAGCCCGGGGAAACCCATGTAACGCTTTTGGACCGGCAGGTGCTGCTCCGGGTAATGGGCGGTGACCGGCTTTCGAAAAAGCCACTGTATGGTGATAAGAAGACCCTTAACGCCTGCAATCACGCGGATGGCTCCTTTACTGTTACTGTCCTTGCTACGGCACCGGTTTCAGCGATAGGACGCCGGGCGCGGTGGGCGATGGCCCGCTCCGCGTACATGCGGGCCCGTTCCATGGCGGGTTGGCGTTGGACACGTATCTGGAAGTAGACAGGGACGGCCAGCACGCCAAGCGACATAAGCGTCAGCGTCCAGGAAGGCCAACCATAAAAGAGCTGGAAGGCGGCGATGAGGATGTTAGCAAAAGACAGAGGGAGGAGCACCTTCCAACCGATGGACATCAGTTGGTCTATCCGCAGACGAGGGTAGGTGCCCCGAAGCCAGAAGATGAAGACCACGACCAGATAGGTCTTCCCCATGAACAGGGCGAGACCGGCCAGGGAAGGCAGGTCTCCGAAGGGCCACGACCAGCCCCCTAGGAACAGGAGGGCCGCCATGACGGCGATGAGAAATGTGTTGATGTACTCGGCCAGGAAGAAGACCGCCCAGTGGGCGCCGCTATATTCCACAAAGGGCCCGCCCACCACTTCTGACTCGGCGAAATAGATGTCGAATGGCGTACGCCCCACCTCGGCGATGCCTGCTAGCATGAAGAGCGCGAAGCCCAAGGGCATGATGGCAATGTAGGGCACCGATTCCTGGTTGGACACCACTGCCACTATGTTCATGGAGCCGGCTACCATCACCACCACGAGGATGGCCATGATTAGGGGGATTTCGTAACTCACCAGCTGGGCGGCTGAGCGCAGACCTCCAAGCACGGCGTACTTGCTGGCCGATGCCCATCCGGCCAGGACCAGTCCGACGATGCTCAGGACTGAGAAGGCGATGAAGTAGAAAAGTCCCAATTCCAGGTTGCGCACCACCCAATCGTTGGAGAAAGGAATGGTGATCCAGAGGACGAATGAGGGTATGAAGATCAACAGAGGGGCCGCCCAGAAGATGCCCTTGTTGGCCCACGCAGGTGACGCGTCCTCTTTGAAGAGGAGTTTAATTCCGTCGGCCACGGGCTGAAGCAGACCGAAGGGTCCAACCCGGGTCGGGCCAACCCGGCCCTGAATCCTGCCTAGGAATTTACGCTCTATCCAGACCAGCGATAGGACGATGATGGAGAGGCCGGTGAGCAGCGCGGTCAGGGCCGCGGCAATAACTGAAACTTCGCTGAATGTAACGGCGGTTAATTCCGTCACCGGTCCACCTCGCCTAGGACGATGTCCAAGGAGCCTAGCACGACGACGGCGTCGGCTATGTAGGAGCCCTGTACCATCTGGCGTAGGGCGACCAGGTTGCAGAAGGAGGGTGGCCTGACCTTCACGCGGTAGGGCTTGTTGGTGCCGTCGCTCACGACGAACACCCCGATGTCTCCCCGAGGGTTTTCACAGTGTGCGTACGCCTCGCCCTTAGGAGGCCTGGCGATGCGGCGCATTTGAGGCATGATGGGACCCGGCTCAAGCTGATCAAGGCACTGGTCAATCATGCGCAGCGATTGGTAGCATTCCTGGATACGCAACCAGTAGCGGTCCCAGGAGTCGCCGTACTCGCCGATGGGCACATCGTAGTCCAACCGGTCATAGATTTCGTAGGGGTCATCTTTCCGAACGTCGTAAGTGCTGCCCGACGCGCGTAGGCCCGGGCCGGTGAGGCCGCAGCTGATGGCTGTGGCGGCGTCGATCATGCCGACACCACGAGTGCGGGCCAGGAACACCTCGTTGAAGGTGAGGAGCTTATCGGTCTCCTCCACTCCCCGGCGCAGTTCGTCAATCAGCTTGCGGGTCCGATGTACAAAATCGTCCGGTAGTTCTTCCTTGATGCCGCCGATACGGATGTAGTTGTGCATCATGCGTGCGCCGCTCACCGACTCGAAGAGGTTCTGGATGCGCTCGCGCTCGCGGAAGGTATACATCACCGGCGTCATGGCTCCGATATCCAGCGCGTAGGTGCCAGCGAAGAGCAGGTGGCTCGCCACCCGGTTGAGTTCGCAGAGGATGACGCGGATGTACATGGCTCGTTCCGGAGGCTCTAAGTCCATGAGCTTCTCCACGGCGCGCACGAAGGCTAGTTCGTTGTTGAAATTGCTGACGTAGTCCAGCCGGTCGAAAAGGGTGATGACCTGGGCGTAGGTCTCGTTTTCCATGAGCTTCTCGGAACCCCGGTGGAGGTAGCCTATATGAGGCACCAAGTCCACCACGCGCTCACCGTCGACGGCGAGGACCATGCGGAACACGCCGTGGGTCGCCGGATGCTGCGGGCCCATGTTAAGCATCATGTCCACGGTCTCGGGGGTTTGCCCAGTGTCGTACTCGGTGGCCATCAATATTCCGTGTACTCGTTGAAGGGAAAGCTTTTGCGGCCGGGGAAGCCCTCGAATCCTTCGTACAGAAGGAGTGGGCTCATGTCTGGATTGCCCTCGAATCGGACTCCGAAGAGGTCGTGGGTCTCCCGCTCGTACCAGCCCGCGGCCTCCCAAAGCGCCACCGCTGAGTCCACCGTGGCCTGGGCGTCGTCGCCGGCGACGGGCAGGTCCACCTTCACCATGGCCTTTTGGTTCAAAGAGAGGGATGCCAGAATGTAGATGAGCTGTAGGTGGTCCAGGTAATCCACCGCGAAGAGTAGGTGCAGCATGTCCATCTTCGTTTCGGGGTGCTCCTTCATTAGGCTCAACACTTCGAAAAGGTGGTCAGGCATGACCAGGACCCAGGGAATGTCGTCCCGGCCGCCGCTGCTGGACGCCCGGGAGCCAACGACCCGTCCCAGCGCTGCGGCTGTGGCCTGGCCACGTTCGTTCAGCACCTCGGTTGGTGCCTCCTCCTCATGGGGGGGACGGCGGGCAGGGCGAGGGGGTACTTTGCCTCCAGCCTCTGGGGTTGGCGGGAAGCCTAAAGTCTTCTCCTGGGCCGAATCGTTAGGTTGAGGAGGCTGCTGCTCCATGGGTTTCCTGTTCCTCGGTCTCAGTTGCTTCGTTGGGCGTGGGCTCTTCGGAGCTGGCCACGATGGGCTGGGCGGACGGCCCTTCCTTGGCGTCGCGTTTGATTTTTTCCTGAAGCTTCATGATGCCGTCCATTAGTGCTTCAGGCCTGGGGGGGCAGCCGGGGATGTAGACGTCCACCGGCACAATGTGGTCTACCCCCATCACCACGCTGTAGGAGCGGTAGTAGGGACCGCCGTTGGTGGCGCAGCTTCCCATTGCGATGACCCATTTGGGGTCGGGCATCTGTTCGTAGAGCAGCTTGATGGGGGCTGCCATCTTTTTCACCACGGTTCCAGCCACAATCATTACGTCGGACTGGCGCGGCGAGGGCCAGGTGACGATGCCAAAGCGGTCGAAGTCGTGATGGGCCATGTGGGCGGAGATCATCTCGATGGCGCAGCAGGCGAGGCCGAATGTGAGGGTCCACAGGGAATTTGCCCTGCCCAGTGCGGCAAATTGTTCCAGTTTGCCCGTGATGACACCTGGCAGCCCACCTTGGGGCAGCATGTTTGCGGCGGGACGGTTGCCTCGTCCAGTGGAGCTTTCCCCATGCTCGGGGGAGTCCACGAAGTGACCCTGCTTCTCCCGGTCCCATTTGCTGGGCACGAATAGGGGCAACGGCTGTCCTTGGGGGTTCGATGGGTCGTTCAGCGCCACTGGAGTACTCCTTTACGCCAGGCGTACACCACGCCAAAGAGGAGCACTCCGATGAAGAGGAGCATCTCATAGAAGACCGAGGCGGGGACGTCTTGGAGGAAAATCAGGGCCCAGGGGAAGAGGAAGACCGCTTCCACGTCGAAGATGAGGAAGAGGATGGCGAAGATGTAGTAGCGGACGTTGAGCTGGGTCCACCGGTAGGGGGTGGGCTCGATGCCCGATTCATAGGGGATGGCTTTGGCCGCGCTGCGACGGCGGGGCGCTAGTATGGCATTGGCCAGGAACATCATTGCCATTGCCCCGAATCCTATGCCACCAGCTATGACGACTGCGGTCCAATTGAGGGCGTAGTCTGCGTCAAGCATCGTTTCCCCTTGGGGGTGGGATCATGAGAATGCTTTGGCATTCCCATCCAGCGGCGTTTCGCCCATTCACGGAGTCGGCCCGATTTCCTCAGGATGACTGTATCATCGGGAAAATCGGAGTGTCAAATTACGCTATCGGATGAGGTGGCGAGGGTTCCTTACGGGATGATGGCTGCGCGTCTAGTTCCATGATGGTGTGCATGTCTTTGTCTCCTCGTCCGCTCAAGTTAACGATAATGACCTTATCAGAAGTCAGCGAGGGCGCTAGGGTATCCACTGCGTAGGCCACGGCGTGGGATGATTCCAGAGCGGGGATGATGCCTTCCGTCTCACAGAGCAGCTTGAAAGCGGCCACGGCGCGGTCGTCAGTGACGTTGACGTATTGGGCCCGTTCCGAGTCCTTGAGCCAGGCGTGTTCCGGCCCGACGCCGGGGTAGTCGAGGCCCGCGGAGATGCTGTGGGTTTCCTGCACTTGACCGTGCTCATCCTGAAGTAGATAGGATATGAAGCCGTGGAGCACGCCGGGGCGGCCCGCTTCCAGACTCGCGGCGTGATGACCACTCTCCAGCCCCTCGCCTCCCGCCTCGACACCGATGAGCTGAACGCTTCCGTGTTGGATGAAGGGATAGAATAGCCCGATGGCGTTGGAGCCGCCGCCCACGCAGGCCACGGCGTAGTCGGGCAGCCTGCCTGTGAGATTGTTGAACTGCATTTTGACCTCCCAGCCGATGATGGACTGAAAGTCGCGCACCATCATGGGATAGGGGTGAGGGCCGACCACGCTGCCGATGAGGTAGTGGGTGGTCTCTACGTTGGTCACCCAGTCGCGGATGGCTTCGTTGATGGCGTCCTTGAGCGTGCGTGCGCCAGACTCCACACTACGTACCTCGGCGCCCAGCATCCGCATGCGGAAGACGTTGGGCTCCTGACGGCGCATGTCCTCGGTGCCCATGTACACCACGCACTCGATGCCCATCATGGCGCAGACGGTGGCGGTGGCCACGCCGTGCTGGCCCGCGCCGGTCTCCGCCACGATGCGTTTCTTGCCCATTAGCTTGGCCACAAGCGCTTGGCCCAGCGCGTTGTTGATCTTGTGCGCGCCCGTGTGGGCCAGGTCTTCCCGCTTGAGATAGATCTGCGCTCCGCCTGCAACGTGGGTGAGCCGCTGCGCGTGGTAGAGGGGCGTTGGACGTCCTGAGTAGGTGGCCATCAGTGTAGCCAGCTCGTGCTGGAAGTTGTTGTCTGTTCGAGCGGCCTCGTAGGCGGCGGCCAATTGCTCGACCGCGGGCATGACCGTTTCGGGGATGAATTGGCCGCCGTAGTCGCCGAACCGGCCGTGCTCGTCTGGAAGGGTGGGTTGAGTCTCGGGCTCACTGCTCATGACGAACTCCTGCTGAACAGCCTTCGGAGGCCCTTGGGTTTACTGGCCTTGTCGGTCCGGCGGACGGCTTCGATGAAGGCGCGGATGCGTACTGGGTCTTGCTGGCCATCGGTCTCCACACCACTGGAAGTGTTCACGCCCCAGGGGTGGGCCAGAGAGATGGCTTCGCCCACGTTTTCGGGGGTGAGGCCGCCCGCCAGGCTGAAGTCAAAGGACTCGGAAAGATCGGTTGCTAGGTGCCAGTCGAAGGTCTGGCCCGTGCCCCCGTGGGCGCCCGATACATAGGTATCGAGGATGGGATGGTGGCCAGCCAGAGTGTGGCGCTGCAAGAGGACCATCAGCGTGGGTAGGACCACGGAGCGCGGCAACGATGGGTCTATAGCGATGACCTTATAGAGGGGTACGGTCATCTGGTTCGCGTAGCCCATGCCTTCGGACCCGGTGAGCTGAACCGCGTCCAGGCCCAGACGATCCACGGTCTTGTTGACCTCTTCCACCGGCTGGTCGGCGAAGAGGCCGACGACCTCAGGGGCGGGGCCATTACGCCATTGCTCGCGACATTCGGCGAGTATCGCCGCGGCTTTGTCCAGGGTCAGGGTGCGCCGGACTGACGGCACGAAGACCAGCCCAACGGCGTCTACGCCTGCCTCGGCGGCGGCTAAAACATCCTCGGCACGCTGAAAGCCGCATATCTTGGTTCTAGTCATGGCGTACTCACGCTCCCGCTAGCTCCCGGACTTTGGCTGCGGTATCCGGCGCGGTCATAAGCGCCTCACCCACTAGGATAGCGTGGATGCCTGTTTTCTTCAGCGCGCGCACGTCCTGCGCCGAACTGATGCCGCTTTCCGCTACCACGATCTTGCCCGGAGGCACCAAGGCACGGAGGGTACCCGAGAGCGAGATGTCCACCGTGAAGGTCTTTAGGTCGCGGTGGTTGATGCCGATGATCTCGGCTCCCGTCTCCAGCGCGGTTTCCAATTCCCGGCGGTCGTGGACCTCCACCAGGGGCTGGAGCCACAGGCTTTGGGCTATGGTGTGTAGTTCCCGGAGTTGGGCGGGCTCGAGCATGGCCACGATGAGCAGCACCGCGTCGGCTCCGAAGCTGCGGGCTTCGTAAATCTGGTAGGGGTCGTAGAGGAAGTCCTTGCGTAACACGGGGATTCCCCGGGGTCCCATCGCTGCCTTGACGGCCCGCAAGTGCTCCAGGTTGCCCTGGAAGTGGTCAACCTCGGTGAGTACCGAGATGGCGGCGCCGCCGTTGTCTGCGTAGGTGTTGGCCAGGGCCACGGGGTCGAAATGCTCCGCGATGAGGCCCTTGGACGGCGATGCCTTTTTCACTTCGCCGATGAGCCGGACCCGCTCACCCAGAAGTGCGCCGCCTAGATTCAGCGGGGTGGGCATATCCTTAATGCGTGATTCCAACTCGGCTAGGGGCGTCTGTCGCTGGTGGTGTTCCACTTCGACATGCTTGCGTTCGAGGATCTGGTCAAGAATAGTACCGGTAATCATGGCCCCAGAATACCAGGCTGAAGGTTGTTCATGTTGCTTACCACCTGGTGTCGCTCTCAGTCATGCTTATCCTGAGCTTGTCGAAGAATGACAAGGGCAAACGCTTCTAGCTTAGCGCCTGGCTCAGGCGAGCCAGCTGGTGCAGCTTGTCCAGCGCTTCACCGCTGTTGATGGCCTCGCGTGCGGCGATGACTCCGGCGCGCAGGTCCGGCGCTAGGTCGGCCACGACCAGGGCCGCCGCTGCGTTCAGCAGGACGATGTCTTTCGGAGGGCTTTCGTCGCTGCTCAGGGCTTGCAGGAACATGGAGGTGTGGCTGTCGGGGCCCAGTGCCTGGATGTCGGACAGCTGAGAGCGGTCTAGCCCGGCGTCTTCCGGGCTCACCTCGAACCTGCGCACCCTGCTGCCGCGCACCTCCCACACCAAGGTTTCCGCCGTGGTGGTGATTTCGTCTAGGCCGTCGGTGCCGTGGATTATCCAAGAGTGTTGGGTGCCCAGCCGGTTCAGTACCTCGGCCATCTTGGCGCCGATCTCCTCGCTGACCACGCCGATGGTCTGGTGCTGCGCCCCCGCGGGGTTGGTGAGCGGCCCCAGGATGTTGAAGACGGTGCGGATACCTATGTCCCGGCGGGGCTCGGCGACAAATCGCATGGCGGGATGGAATGAGCGGGCGAACATGAAGCCAATCCCCACTTCGTCGATGCAGCGTTGAACGCCCTCTGGGCTCAGCTCCAGCTTAACGCCGTTGGCCTCCAGTATGTCGGCGCTGCCCACAGTGCCGGAGGCGGCCCGGTTGCCGTGCTTGGCGACCTTTACGCCTACTGCGGCAGTGGCGAAGGCTGCTGCGGTGGAGATGTTGAAAGTTTTCATATTATCGCCTCCGGTGCCAACGATGTCGACGACAGGACCGTCGGTGAGCACGCGTGACGCTTTCTCCCGCATGGTCTTGGCCATGCCAGTCATTTCGTCGACAGTCTCACCCCGCATCCGGAGCGCCGTGAGCAGCGCGCCAATCTGAGCGGGCGTGGCCGCGCCCGTCATAATCGGTGCCATGACCTCGGACGCTTGCTCCTGGGTCAGAGTTGCGCCGTCGACAACAGCGCGTATGGCATCTTGGACGTTCATGTGTCGCTCCGGCGCGGTTGCTTCTGTAGAAGTTTTGTCGCGTTTTCAAGTCCGGAGGCTTCAAGGGCGAAGCCTCTTATAACCGTCTCAATTTGGCGGTCCAGCCGAAGGGACGATGAGGGACCAGTTCCCAAGGCATCGGAGTCGTGCTCGTGAAGCCACTTCTCAACGTTCTCGCCGTCTACCGCAACGCCGATTCCGGCGTAGACAGTGGCCTTCATATCGCTGACGATCTTGCTCTGTCCGGAGGCCGGGTGGCTTACGCCTTCAAAATGGACTTCGACAAGGCGACGGAGTTGAGGGGCTGCTTCCAGTATCTGACCCATGCCCAGGCCCCCTAGGATGGTCCCTGCGAGGATGAGGCCAACAAGCAGGAGATTGGTTACGTCCCCACTGACTATCATCACCCCGCCCGCAATCCCCAAGACAATTAAAGCGACGATTAGTATCAGGCCACCGTTGGTGCGTTTGGAGTTCTTCACGGGCAGGTCTTGAGTTCCCTGTAGGAGGCCGCTAAAAGCGTCCGCGCTGGAGGGAGTCTTCGCGTGCGGCGTGGGTACGCGGGTCTGTCTCACCTGGAAACCGGCCCTTTCCAACAGACAGGCAACCGTTTGGTAAACCGGTTGGGGTGCGCCAACGCGTAGGGTGTGTTTCAGCTTTACGGGGTAGCTTTCGGGTTGCAATGGGAGACTCCTCAACGTTCCAGGAAGTTCTTGAGCAGCTCTTTGCCATTCTCGGTGATGATGGATTCGGGGTGAAACTGGATGCCCTCGACAGGGTGTGTCCGGTGGCGTACGCCCATGATGATGCCGGTATCGGAGTGGGCGGTGACCTCGAGCTCGCTAGGAAGGGTATCAGGCAGGATGGCCAGGGAGTGGTATCGAATGCCCTTCAGCGGGTTGGGTAGCCCTGCGAACACGCCTTTGCCGTCGTGGGTGATGCGGCTTGTCTTGCCGTGGACGATTTCCCCCGCGCTGGCAACGGTGGCGCCGTAGGCCGCGCCGATGCACTGGTGGCCTAGGCACACGCCCAGCAATGGCAGGCGGGGGCCGAAGTGGCGCACGACGGCTGTGGAAATGCCTGCCTCGGTGGGGGTGCAGGGTCCCGGTGAGATGACAATCTTCTCCGGGGCCAAGGTTTCAATTTCCTTCAAGCTTAACGCGTCGTTGCGTGCCACGTGGACTTCCGCGCCCAGCTCTCTGAGGTACTGGTAGAGGTTGTAGGTGAAGCTGTCGTAGTTGTCGATGAGCAGAATCATGATTCTTGCCGTGGTGGATGAGGCAGTGCCCGATTAACGCAGCGCGGTATCATATTCGACATCCCTCCTACTCCTTGCGCCTGTTACTAGCGAGAGTTCCTAATGTTCCCTCCGCCTCGGATATGGCCCGCAGCAGCGCGCCCATCTTCTGGAGGGTCTCCTGGTACTCTCGCTCCGGGTCGGAGTCGTAAACCACCCCACCGCCCGCTTGGAGGTAGGCCACGCCGTCCTTTACCACCATGGTACGGATGGCGATGGCCGTATCCATGTTGCCATCCAGGCTGAAGTAGCCGATGGCACCGGAGTAGACGCCCCGTTGCTCCGGTTCCAGTTCCGTGATGATTTCCATGGCGCGAATCTTCGGTGCACCGGAGACAGTCCCCGCGGGGAAGCAGGAGCGCAGGGCATCGTAGCAGCTGTAGCCCTCGGCCACGCGGCCGGTGACGTGGGAAACCAAGTGCATCACGTGGGAGTAACGCTCCACGTCGAGGACCTGTGGGACTTCGACGGTGCCGGGGACGCTCACCCTGCCCACATCGTTCCGCGTGAGGTCCAGCAGCATGATGTGCTCGGCGAGCTCCTTTTCGTCGTGGCGCAGGTCATTTGCCAGGGCGTCGTCCGCGGCTGTGTCCGCGCCACGTGGGCGCGTGCCGGCGATGGGGTGCATCTCGATGAGTTGGTCCTCGACCCGCACGAGCATTTCCGGTGAGGTGCCTACGATGTCGAAGTCGTCCAGATGGAGGTAGTACATATAGGGCGACGGGTTGACCGTGCGGAGCGAGCGGTAGATGTCGAAGGGGCTCGCCGTGGTGGGCCGCATCAACCGCTGGGAGGGAACTACTTGAATCACGTCGCCGGCGATGATGTACTCCCTGCTCCGCTGGACCATGCGGTGGTATTCGTCCTGGGTCACGTTGGCGGTGTAGCCGCCGTCGGCGCTTTCTCCTGCGCCCACGTCGCTGGGGGGCGGCAGTGGCCTTCCTAGGCGCTCTACTAGAGCGTCGATGTGCTGGAGGGCGGCGTTGTAATCCCGCTCTCGGTCGCCGTCTAGTCTGGCGTGGGCGACCACATGGAGGGTGTGCTTCAGGTGGTCGAATACCAAGAGGGTGTTGGTGAACATGAAGAGGGATTCGGGCAGGCCCAGGGGGTCGTGGGCGGCTTTGGGCACCCGCGGTTCGAAGTAGCGGATGCATTCAAAGCTGAGATAGCCAACGGCGCCGCCGAGAAACCGCGGCAGGCCGGTGGTGGGTTGGGGCCGGAACTGGGCAAGCTCCATTTCAACTAACGAGAGGGGGTCTATCTCCCCTTCGGGCTGGCTTGGGCCTGTCTTGACCACCCGGTAAGGCTCCGTTCCGATAAAGCTGTACCGGCCCAGGCGCTCACCGCCCTCTACGCTTTCAAGGAGAAATGAGTAGGGCCCTTGGGCTATTTTGAGGTATGCGGAGACCGGCGTTTCCAGGTCGGCTTGGACCTCCCGATGGACGGCCACCAGGTTGCCGTCCTTTGTATTCAACTCGCTGAATTGGTCCCAGGTGGGGCTGTACACGGCTTTCCTCTCGCTATTTTCTCACAGAAAAACCCCGCCATTAAAGGGGCGGGGCACCCGACGTTGCCACCCTTTTCGTCCCGACTTACGTGCGGGACACTAAGTTCAGCTACTATGGGGTTCCCTGGGTACCGAAGTTAGGGGTACAGGGGACGCCCTGGTGGTTGCTGCTCGTCTATAACGGGACGGTACCGTCGACGCCTAGTACCCAAAATGTGAGTCCAGGGCACGCCCTGCGTGGTCGGGTCGAGGCTCCAGGGTCCATTCGGTCACCGCGCCGACACCGGGCTTGCAGCACCCCATTTGGGCCCGGTTCTCTGAGTCTCGCCTTGTGCCCTACTACTCCCTTTCGTTGCCACTGTCACGACTATAAGACCGGTGCGGGAGTGTGTCAACGCGGGCCGAAGTTCCAGGGTACGCCTTGCCAGGGACGTTTTCCGGCTCCAGCGCATCCGTTGTAGGATACGCGTCATCCTTTCCCACAGCCTTTTAGAGGTGAACATTGTTCTCTCTGGCTCCCACGTTGGCAAAGCGCCTCCCCTTTTACTACGGGTGGGTCATCATGGCCGCTACGGGATTGGTGAGCTTTACCAGTGTGGCATTTGGACCTGGGGTTGTTGGTGTCCTTTTCAGCTCCATGTCCTCGGAATTCGGCTGGTCAAACAGCGTGATCCCCGGAGCTATTCTCCTGGGAAGCTTCATGGTGGTCCTCGTGGGGCCAATCTCGGGCTACGTGTTGGATAGGCATGGGCCGCGGTAT
>Ga0114996_10002355_pt1 | contig 24496 bp, 23 predicted proteins | sample ArcticOcean_MG_C_4_FD_87039 | JGI IMG/M metagenome (GOLD analysis project Ga0114996, IMG submission 87039) | Marine microbial communities from western Arctic Ocean - ArcticOcean_MG_CB4_134 | ecosystem: Environmental > Aquatic > Marine > Oceanic | place: Arctic Ocean: Canada Basin | collected... | reverse complement strand
TTTGATATTTGGCCGTAATATTCAGACATTATTTAATATAAAATATTAAATAATAATATAACTTGTATTATAGGATATTAATATGTGTAAGTTTCAAAAGTAGCAAATAACAATTATTTAAGGATATTATTTTTACTATGAACAATACAAATTTAATTATTGTTGAGTCCCCTTCAAAAATCAAAACATTAAAAAAATTTTTAGACAAAAATTACCAAATTGAAGCATCAGTAGGCCACATCAGAGATTTGCCGCCATCTAAGTTAGGGATAGATTTTGAAAATAATTTTACCCCAACATACATTGTTTCAGATAAGAGTAAAAAGGTAGTTAAAAATCTTAAAGCAGTACTTAAAAATATTGATACGATTTATATTGCTACTGATCCAGATAGAGAGGGAGAGGCTATAGCATGGCACTTAATTGATGAACTGAAGCCAAAAGTTCCTGTTAAAAGGATGGTATTTAATGAAATTACAAAAACTGCAATTTTAGATTCATTAAATAATATACGAGATATAGATCTCAATCTTGTAAATGCACAAGAGTGTAGACGTTTTTTAGATAGACTGTTTGGTTTTTTAGTATCAAAAGAATTATGGTATAATGTAAAAAGTGGTTTATCTGCAGGTCGAGTGCAAAGCCCTGCTATTAAGATTTTAGTAGATAGAGAAAAGAAGAGAGCAAAGTTTGTTGAAAATGAATATTGGGATTTAGAAGGTAACTTTAAAGCAGAAAAAGGGAATGTTTTTGCTAGATTATTCTCTATAAAAGGAGAACGCCTTGCAACAGGTCAATCTTTTAATAAAGAAACAGGTGAATTAACTGCAAATAATACAGTAGTTCTTAATAAGAAAGATGCTGAAACGTTGATTGAATCACTTAAAACTAAAGATTGGAAAGTGACGGATATACAAAAAACACCTAAAACTCAAAATCCTTATCCTCCATTTATTACATCTACATTACAGCAAGAAGGAATCAGAAAATTACGTATGAATTCAACACAAATTATGCGTGTTGCTCAAGGCTTATATGAGAATGGTTACATTACATATATGCGTACTGATTCAATTCATTTATCACAAGAGGCCTTAAATGCATCAAGAAAAGTGATTACCAAAAAATATGGTAAAGAATATTTACCTAAAAATCCAAGAGTATATAAGAGTAAATCAAAAAATGCACAAGAGGCACATGAAGCTATTCGGCCTGCAGGTGCAATTTTCAGAGATCCATTAGATATAAAAACTACTTTAACAGAGGCGGAATATAAAGTATATGAATTAATTTGGAAACGTACTGTTGCATCACAAATGAACTCAGCTAAAACAGAACAAACAAAACTTGAAATATCAGAGGGAAATCATATATTTATTGCTAATGGTAAAACGATTATTTTTCCTGGGTTTTTAAGGGCCTATGTTGAAGGGGCAGATGATCCAAATGCAAAACTTGATAATATGGAAAATACACTTCCCGTAGTTATTAAGGGAGAGGTTGTAAAATGGGATGATATTATTCCTAAACAACATTTTACAAAACCGGCTTCTCGTTTTACAGAAGCCTCATTGGTTAAAGAATTAGAAGCATTGGGTATTGGGAGACCATCAACCTATGCCGCTATTATGCATCGCATCCAAGATAAAGGATATGTTAATAATATGAAAGGTGCACTAATACCTACTTTTACAGGGTATGCTATTGTTCAATTTTTAGAAAAAAACTTTGAAGATTTAGTCAATTTACAGTACACGTCTAAAATGGAAGATGATTTAGATCAAATTGCTTTGGGAGATATGACAAAGGAAGAATACTTGAATAATTTTTATTATAGCAAGAATGGAGATATTGGATTATCTGATAAACTAGAGAAGGAATATGATAAGCCTTTAGAACGCCTTATTTTAACAATCACAGATGGCGATAAATCTTCAGATATTAAAATAGGTAGATATGGTATTTATGCAGAACTAGGAGATAGCAGGGTTACATTAGATAATAATACTATCCCTAGTGAGCTTACTATAGAATTTATTGAAAAAATATTAGTTGATAAAAACTCTGAACCCGAAGTATTAGCTAAAGATAAAGAGTCAGGGAATGATATTCTCTTTAAAAAGGGACGTTTTGGTCCATATTTACAGTGTGATGAAAAAATGAAATCTTTACCTCCGGGTATTACTGAAGATAGTCTGACTCCTGCGATAGCAACACAAATCATTGCATTACCTACAGAAATAGGAGTCCATCCGGATAATCAAAAACCTATTATTACAGATATAGGTCGATATGGTCCATATTTGAAAAATGATGGTAAAAACCAAAAAGTATCATTGCCTGATGATATATTAACTCTTACGTTAGATAGAGCTGTTGAAATTTTAGCATCAAAAGGTAAAGGAAATGCAGTATTAAGGGAATTAGGTGAGCATGATGGTAATATGGTAGTGGTTAAAGATGGTCGATATGGGATTTATATTACAAACGGGAAAGTTAATGTAACCCTCCCTAAAGATATCGATTATACATCATTGGATTTAGCAACAGCTATAGATTCAATTAAGAATAAAAAGTCAAAGAAAAAATAAATTATGGCTACCATTAAAGATAATGCAAAAATATTAGAAGTATTAACCTCTATTTCAAAGCAAAGAGGTTTTGTTTTTCAGAGTAGTGAGATTTATGGAGGATTAGGGTCTACTTGGGATTATGGCCCATTAGGAGTAGAGCTTAAAAGAAATATTAAAAATTTATGGTGGAAGGACATGATTACGTCTAGAAACAATATTGTGGGTATGGATGCTGCTATCCTAATGCATCCAAAAGTTTGGGAAGCTAGCGGACATGTTGAAAATTTTCATGATCCTTTGGTTGATAATAAAATTTCTAAAAAACGTTATCGCCTAGATCATCTTCTAGAGGATCAAACGGAAGATGTTATTGCTTCTTTAATTAAAAAATCAGGGGCTAAAGAAGGGGCAGATAAAGAGGCAACAATACAAAGTATCGTTTCTGCTTTGTTAGAGAATGAAGATTCAAGTGGTGCTATTATTATAGATTGTGGAGTGATTGATTCATACACTAAAGAGGTAGGAGAATGGACTAACACCCGACAATTTAATTTAATGTTTAAAACACATATTGGTCCTGTAGCAGATTCTTCTTCTGTTGCATACTTAAGGCCAGAAACAGCCCAAGGCATTTTTGTTAATTATTCAAATATCCAGTCCACTTCACGCCAAAAGCTCCCCTTTGGGATTGCTCAAATAGGGAAGGCTTTTAGAAATGAGATTACCACAGGTAATTTTATTTTTAGAACTCGTGAATTTGAACAAATGGAAATGGAGTTTTTCTGCCATCCTGATAAAACAGGAGAGTGGCTTGATTACTGGAAAGAAGAGCGACTTAATTGGTTTAAATCTCTTGGGATTAATCCTGACAAATTAAGATTGCGCCCACATGGGGAAGATGAAATGGCTCATTATTCTTCTGCATGTTATGATGTAGAATATAAATTTGATTTTGGTTGGTCAGAGCTTGAAGGAATAGCAGATAGGGGAACCTATGATTTAGATCAGCATATGAAACATAGTAATAAAAAGCTTACCTATTTTGATCAGCAAAATAATAAACATTTTGTGCCAGCTGTTGTTGAAGCCTCTGCAGGTGTTGATAGAACCATGTTAACTATTTTAGCGGATGCATTCCATCAGGAAGAAGTTAATGGAGAAAATAGAACTGTGATGAAACTCTCTCCAAAAATTGCTCCAATAAAAGTTGCAGTATTTCCGCTTATGAATAAACTTGGTATGCCAGAATTAGCAGAAAAGCTTGTAGAAGATTTGCGTAATAATGATATTGCTTCATTCTATGATACTGGCGGATCTATTGGTAAAAGATATCGCAGACAAGATGAAGCTGGAACCCCTTTTGGTCTTACTGTTGACCATGAGACACTTGAAGATCATACTATAACGCTTAGAGATAGAGATACAATGGAGCAAGAACGTATTTCTGTTGATAAGATTATTGATGTGTTAAAAGCTAAAATATAGCACTACGCTCCCAGTCCTTTGGTTTTACCCATTTTTCTAACTCTTCTCCATCATCTAATTATCCTTTTAATAATAATTTAACAGCCTCCAAATAACTATACTTGCCAAGTCCACTTATTTGTTTGATACATACAGGAGCAATAACAGATTTTTTACGAAAATCATCTCGTTTTGTTAAATCAGTAATATGAACTTCAACTGTTAGAATATTTACAGATTTAATAGCATCCATAATGGCATATGAATAATGAGTAAATGCACCTGGATTAATTATTATTCCTTGAGTCCAATGTCTTTCATCATGTATAAAATCAATTATTTCCCCTTCATGATTACTTTGGTAAAATTTAAAATCATGTTCAATACATTCTGAACAATTGGCAAGCCACATCATTAGCTCATCAAGAGTCTCTGTACCATAAAGTTCAGGTTCTCGTTCTCCAAGTAAATTTAAGTTGGGTCCATTAATAACTAATATATTCATAATATTTCAAGACTCTCTTTAATTAGTTTTTTATTATAATCTTTTTCTATCACTGCCATTCCTATATTTTTTAATAATATATAGTTTAATTTATTTTCTATATTCTTTTTATCACTATTTATAAATGACATGATGTGATTAAAATCTAAATTCTCCAACTTGGGTAATTTGAATGTTCCTATGAGCTTGATAATCCTCTTATAATCATTGCCATTTAAATAGTTTGCTTTATTTGAGAGGTGACTTGCTACCATCATACCATATAGGACAGCTGCTCCATGTGATATTTTAAAATCATAATAACTTTCTAGTGCATGCCCAAGTGTATGTCCAAAATTTAAAATGTTACGTATGTTTTGATCATATTGGTCTTGATTGACAATGTCCATTTTATGATTGATACATTGTTTAATAATAGGTTTTATAATATTAATATCAGGATTAGGAAAAATATTGGAAATATTTTCTTCTATATTTTCAAATAAGTTTGAATCCATAATCAAAGCATACTTAATAATCTCAGCGCACCCATTTCTGATATTTTCTTGACTTAAGGTGCCAATAAAATCTGTAGATATAATAATCTCTTTTGGATTTTTATAGGTTCCTAATAAATTTTTTATACTCTTATAATTTAAGGCTGTTTTCCCCCCTATTGCAGCATCGGCCATTGCAAGTAAAGTAGTTGGTATAAAAACATGGTCAATCCCTCGCATATAAGTTGAAGCTATGTAGCCACAAAAATCTGTTACTGTTCCCCCTCCTATACCTATTATCATAGAATTTTTATTGCATTTATTATTATGTAAGTAATTGATTGTTTTCTCATATTGAATTATTGATTTACATTGTTCCCTCTCATCACAAAAGTGAATATTAGGTCCCAGTGTATTAATAAATGGGTGGTATGATAATATGCTTTTTTGCGAAATAATAAACACCTTATCATATTGGTCATGATAATCTGTTATATTTTTGGCAATGTGTTCTTTTGAATCTAGGTAGTGAATGTTCATTGTAATAATTCGGCAATTTCATTAGCAATTTGATTCTCACTTTTTTTATCGGTTTCTACAATAAAATCTGCACACTCTCTATAATACTTTTGCCTATCATTCCACATATCTTCTAAAAATTTCTTATTTTTATTAAAGAGAGGTCTGATATTGGTTTTATCATTGGATAAACGCTCAAATAGAGTAGAAGTAGATGCTGTTAGCAATATGGCCCTTCCGTATTGCTTCATAGCCACTCTGTTTTCTTTATTTAATATAATCCCTCCACCTGTTGCATAAATATGCTGATTGTTTTTTAAATGTTCAATGAAGTATACTGATTCAAGAATACGAAATTTTTTTTCACTAAAATGATCAAATACTTCTTCCATGTTAAGATTTAAAATAGAAACTAAATCTTGATCAGTATCAATATAAGGGGTGTCTAATTTTTCTGATAGTAGATGGGCTATTTTGGTTTTTCCGCTGCCCATCATACCAATGATAAAAGTATGTTTTAATGGATTGTTCATTAATATTTTGCTGATTTGAAATGCTGCGATAGTTCTTTCATACTATCTCCACCAAACTTATCTAATAGAGCATCTGTAATAACAATACATGCCATACTTTCTGCTATGATTGCAGCAGCGGGGACAGCACATGAGTCTGTACGTTCTTTATGAGCTAATTTTTTTTCTTTGCTTATGATGTCCACGGATTTTAATGGTTGACTCAAGGTTGATAATGGTTTCATAGTTGCATTTATAATAATTGTTTGAGCATTACTCATGCCACCCTCAATTCCTCCTGCATTATTATTGGTGCGTACAAATTTATCATTTTCATATTCTATTTCATCATGCAGTTGGCTGCCGAATACATCTGAGGCATGATTAGCTCCAAAGGACACCCCTTTGATTGCATTGATAGAACAAATAGCCTCTGCTAATTCTGCATTTAATTTTTTATTCCAAGAGGTATAGCTTCCTAAACCATATGGCGCCCCTGATATTAAAACTTTAAATCGCCCACCTACAGTGTCTCCATTATTCCGAGCTTTTTTAATACTGTTAATCATTTCATCTTCGACATTTTTATTTAGAACTCGAATAGGGGATAGATCTGCTTGTGCATTGATTTTATTTACATCGTATGGATGTGATTCTTCAGAATCTTGTATATTATGAATTTGTGTAACATAACTTGCAACATGAATATTAAATTCTTCTAATAGCTTTCTGCAAATGGATCCAAGAGCTACACGCATTGTTGTCTCTCTAGCAGAGGAACGTTCAATGACATTCCTTATGTCGTCAAATCCATGTTTCATGATACCAGCAAGATCTGCATGCCCAGGTCTTGGAAGCGTTATTTTTTTATTCAGTTGTTTCTCTTGTTTATTAGCAGCCATGGTATCTTTCCAGTTAGGCCAATCTAAATTTGGAATAATTAGTCCAATAGGAGAGCCCAGTGTATATCCTAGTCTAACACCAGTATAAATTTCTGCTGAATCTTTCTCTATTTTCATTCTAGCCCCTCGTCCAAATCCTTTTTGGCGTCTTGATAAATGAAAATCTATATATTGTTGTTCTATCTCAAGCCCAGAAGGAATCCCTTCAATGATTCCCAATAATCCTTTGCCATGAGACTCTCCAGCGGTTAAAAAATTAATTTTGTTTAGCATAGTAATTGTTCTAAATGTTGATAGTCTAATTTATTTGAAATATTTGATTCAAACCATATATCTAATGATTTTAAGGCTTGAAAAATAAACATGCTTTTCCCATCTATTGTTTTGTCTGAAGCAAAATTTAAATAATTAGTGGTGATATGATAATTAATATCTATAATTGTACGATAATGAATTTTTGGTACATTGGATAATATATCAATATTTGTATTTTCGGACAATCCAATAGGGGTACAGTTTATTAAGTTGCAATTTTTTAAATCACTATTATTATCTATTCTATTGAGATTAGATTGTTCTAAATGCCCTGTAAAATCCTTTATAATTTGTAAGGTGTTTTTTTTATTTCTAGATAATAAATAAATATTTTTTACTTTTTGTTTGATTAAGTATAAAATAATTGTTCTAGTGCTGCCACCAGATCCAATAATTATATTATTGGTATGTTCTAAATTAAGATGATTGAGCTTGATGAGTTGGCTAAATCCATAATAGTCATTATTGTAGCCTATTATCTTATCATCAATAAAATGCAGGCAATTTATAGATTTGGTTATCTTGGCAATTGGATCAATGATATCTGTATAAGGGATTGAATCTTCCTTTAATGGCATGGTTATATTAATGCCCTTAACCTTTATTTGTTTGCAATGATGTATAAAGGATTTCAAAGTATGTTGATTAGAGATTAATTTACTAGAATATATGCCTTTGATATTTAGCGTATCAAAAATATATTTAAAAAGCATAGGGCTTTTACTGTGATTAATTGGATTCCCTATGACGAAAAAATTATTCATGTATTCCTCTTATTGTCTTATAAAATTCAGGGAAGGAAGTGCTTATTGTGGTTTTTTCGACATCTTCATTTAATCCTTCTCCTAAAATTAGACTGAGTATTTCAAATGTCATAGCAATCCTATGATCTTTAAACGTATTAATACTTGTATTATACAATATATTTGGTCCTTTAATAATAAAGCCGTCTTTTGTTTCTTTTATATTGGTTTTACATGCCTTTAAATTAGTTACAATAGCATTAATACGATCGCTTTCTTTGTATCTTAATTCTTGGGCTCCCTCTACAATGGTTTCTCCTGTAGCAAAGCTTGCTACCAGTGCTAGTATTGGGACTTCATCTATCATGGATACAATCATTTTTTCAGTTATCGTAATTCCCTTTAATTTTGGAGTATATTGTACATTGATATCTACGACCATTTCATTATAGAGTTCTCGTTGATTATATACCTTAATCTTGCCACCCATTTGTTTTAAAATCTGAATATATCCTGTCCGTGTTTTATTGTAGAGAGTATTTTTAATGGTTATATTGGATTCAGGCATTAACAATGCTGCAGATATAATAAAGGCTGCATTGGATATATCTCCAGGAACAGTATAGTTGAATGTTGGAATTTTAAATTTATAATATGCCGAATCTTTATGTCCCAAATATTGTAATATTCTTTCTGTATGATCTCTGGACACAAAAGAATCAGTTATATAGCTTTTTTTATTACATGATAATGCTGCCAAAATCATAGATGTTTTAACTTGGGCGCTAGGAACTTCTAGGGCATGATTGATTGCTTGAGATTCTGATGCTTTAAACTCTATGGGTAACATGCCATTGTTATGATTAATTTTAATATTCATCTTTGATAGGGGGTTAATAACTCTCTCCATAGGTCTTAAAGATAAAGATTCGTCCCCGTATAAAGTTCCGCTTATTCCATGTGAGGGGAGAAGTCCAAGCATAAACCTTGCAGTTGATCCAGAATTTCCGCAATTAAACTTCTTTGAGTTACTTGATAATTTGCTCCCTTTAATAGCTGTTTCTCCATTTCCACTATTATTAATCATAATATTGCACTGTTTTAAAATATTTACAGTTCTTTGAACGTCCTTGCATGTAGATAGGTTGTTAATAGTACATTCTCCTTCAGATAATGCAGCAAAAATTAATATTCTATGTGAAATAGATTTATCGCCTTTTAATGTGATGTTTCCTTTCAACATAGTTGTATTATACAATTATTTTTGTAAAATTCTTTATTATTTTAATACCATGCTCAGTTAATATGGCTTCTGGGTGAAATTGAATCCCATATATTGGATATTTTTCATGTTCTAGGCTCATAATTTCTCCATCATTGCTCCAGGAAGTAATATTTATATTCTCATGTTTAAATGTTCGATCTACACATAACGAATGGTAGCGAGTAGCAGAAAATTTTTTTGGGATATTGTGAAATAATTTTGATTCATTATTATGTTTTATAGTCGATGTTTTACCATGCATAATATGTTTACTGTTAACAATATTACCATCATAGTTGTACGCAATAGCTTGATGCCCAAGACAAATTCCAAGCGTTGGAATTGTGGGAGAAATCTCTTTAATAACCTCTAGGCATATACCCGTTTCTTTAGGCCCTCCAGGACCAGGAGAAATAATAATATGAGAAATATCTATTTTTTTGATTTTTCCTATAGACATTTCATTATTTTTAATGATTTTAATATCATTTGTAATTGTCCCAACGTATTGGACAAGATTATATGTAAAGGAATCATAATTATCTATAATCAGTATCATTGAATTGTAATTTTTTTTGGGATCATATATTTCGGAAGATCTTTTTTTAATTTATCTAATAGTATTTCAAGGGTTATTTTTTTATTGCATTGTATACTAGCATGTAAAATATCCCCCCATTGTCTATCCTGTACTATTTTCAGTATACATTTTTTTATTTCAGGGTATTCTTCAATATGTTTTTTTATATATGGAATTGATATATTTTCTCCACCTGAGATAGCAGTTTGATCACCCCTGCCCCCTATTTGAAAAACACCATCTTTGTATATGGTGCATATATCAGGACTTTCAATCATATTATTAGTGTCTTTGTCATACATATATTTTTTCATAATAGTTGGGGATTGAATAATAAATTTAGATTTATCCACATAGATATTAACACCAGGATGAGGTTTATACATAGAATCATCATTCACCCAATAACCAGCTATTCCTGATGAACTTTCCGTCATTCCATAAGACATATATATAGGGAGTTTATATTGATTAATACTATTGACTAATTTTTCATTGATTGTTGAGCCACCTATAATAATAGCTTTCATTTTCTTTAATACTTGTAGATTGTTTTTCGTATCCACAATCATCTGTAGCATTGAAGGGACCATTGATATTAATGTGATTTTATATTCTTTTATATTTGCGATATAATTTTTTAAATCAAAATTATCGATAACCATCATAAAGTTTAAATACAAGGCTCTATAGAATATACATATTCCGCTTACATGAGTTAGGGGCATATGATTTAAATAAATATCATTAGAATTAGAATTAATAATTTTATCCCACATGTATGCACTTTCATATATATTACGATATGTTAATTCGCAGGCTTTAGGTCTTCCGCTTGTTCCGGATGTAAACATTACCAATTGAGTTGCATTCTTATCGTAATCAAAATTTTGAGAATTAGAATTTTGTTTCTTACTGATTATAATATTTGTATCTGTAAATGTAATAGGAATATTAGTAGCTTTAATATAATCTTTAATATTGGGTGTATCAGGATATAATACAGGAATTTTTTTTAATCGATTAATTGCTACAATTAATACAAGGAATATTATTTTATGATTAATTTGAATGCCGATATAATTTTCATCGATTTCATTAATTTGATCCATTAGATTTAAAATCATATAATTGAATTCCTGATATGTAATAGATACATTTTTATAATGGATGAATTCTTTCCCTGGCTGCTCATCAGTTCTTTTATTTATTATATCAATCATAGTTTAGATTCCTAATCCATTGATGTTATCTAAGTTGATATTGGATTGATTCTTTTTATAAATTGGCTGACTAAGGAAACAATCATAAAAATAATAAATATTTAAACCATGCGAAATATGGTTATCTAAAGCAGCAGCTAATTGAATGATAGCCATATTTCCAATACTATTTTCTAGAGCTGATGATAATACAATCTTCACATTATGTTTCGTGCATTGCTTAATTAAGCGATTAAATTTTTTAAAACCACCCAAAATGCTTGGTTTAATAATTACCGTATTAATTAACCCGGACTCTATCCACTGATGATAATTATTATTCATATAAATACTCTCATCAATTGCAATGCTTATATCCTTGATTTTCTCTAATTTATATCTATTTGGTGCCTTAATAGGTTCTTCAAAATATTCAATATTTAAATGTGACAATTGTTTATATATATTTTGAAATTCTTCTAATGTATAAGCCTGATTAGCATCCAATCGCAATTTAATTGATTGATTATGAGCATTGATTGTATTAAGAATTTTAATATCATGACTTAAATCATTCACCCCTAATTTATATTTTATATAATTTGATTTAATATTTTTTATTTGATTATTTGTAGTATACATATCACTTAAGTTGATTTTATTCTTGCATTTTGGATTTAATATTGTAGCAATTGATAAATTTCTATTTTGACCCTCTATATCATATAACGCAGTATCAACAGCAAAATGTAAGGATGGAATTTCGGAACAATGGACCTCTGCTAGATCCAATAATTCATTAAATGTATATTCTGTGTTTAATTCAATAGATTCAATAAAAGCCTCTAATGTCCATATAATTTCTTGAAAATTTTCTTTAGAAAATCCATCTAAAGGCGCTACTTCACCCTTGCCAACAAAAGACTGACTCATGATTTTGATAATAAAACCTTTTCTCAATGAGTATTCTCTATTATGATTTTTAAATACATGCTTTAATTGTATTTTATATTTATCATATTCAATATTCTTTATCCTCATATTGATACTCCTATTGTGAGTAAAAAAGTATCTAGGCAAAGAAGCATTACTACCTTACCCAATGTCTTATTTAAGGCTTCACCTTCTTTACTATAAATATCACTGAGTATATTCAGTGACAAGGGCAGGCTTATCATTGAGATGTAAAAAATTACTTTGCTATCTAGCCCTATTGATAAATAGAATAAGCTTATATATGATAATATAATCATAAATAGTACCTGTAACTTTCCAAAGCTTCTCCCCAATATTACCACGAGTGTATTTTTATTGCATTTTTTATCTCCAGAATAATCTCTAATATTATTAACAGCTAATAATAAAACATTTTTTGCTCCAATTGATATTCCAAGCCACATTACATTTTTATCTATAAAATCTGTTTGTAAATAGTAAGAGCCCATAACGGAAATCAATCCAAAATAAATAAATACAAAAATATCACCAAGGCCATGATATGCCAAAGGGAATGGCCCAGCTGTATATAAATAAGCAAATAAAAATGCTGATAGCCCAATAATTAAAATGGGCCAGCCACCATGAAGAACTAAAGGGAGTCCACACATAATTCCTAATATGAATAATACTTTAATTGCAATAGTCATTTCTTCTTGTGATAGTAATCCAGATTCTAACATACGCTGAGGACCAATCCTTTCTTTATCAGCCCCACTTAAAAAATCATATAAATCATTAATATAATTAGTTATAATCTGAATAATGATTGCTGCAGTAATTGTTAAGATAAAAATATGGCTTTTAAATAAATCTTGATTTGGAAGTATTAGCATTGCGGAAATAATAGGAACAATAGATGCAGCTAACGTTTTTGGTCTTGCCGCATTAATCCACAATTTAATTTTCATGTATATTTAAGGAAGTTTAGGAAATTTTTTAAAATTTGGTTTACGTTTTTCTTTAAAGGCATCACGTCCTTCTTGTGCTTCTTCAGTCATATAAAATAACATTGTTGCATCTCCAGCAAACTGCTGCAGGCCTGCCTGCCCATCGCAATCTGCATTCAATGCACCTTTTAACATACGGATTGCAAGAGGAGATCTTTCTAATATTTTTTGAGCCCATTCAACTGTTTCATTTTCTAAATTTTTATATGGAACCACTGCATTAATAAGTCCCCAATCAAGAGCTTTTTTAGCACTATAAAATTCACATAAATACCAGATTTCTCTGGCTCTTTTTTGTCCAATGATTCTTGCCATGTAAGACGCTCCCCATCCACCATCAAAAGAACCAACTTTGGGACCAGTTTGGCCAAATTTTGCATTATCAGCAGCAATTGTTAAATCGCATAACATGTGTAGCACATGCCCTCCTCCTACAGCATACCCTGCAACCATTGCAATAATTACTTTTGGCATATATCTTATTTGTTTTTGTACATCTAAAATATTTAAACGAGGAATTCCATCATCCCCAATATACCCAGCATCACCTCGAATAGCTTGATCACCGCCAGAACAAAATGCTAATTCTCCTTCTCCTGTTAGAATAATAACACCACAGGCTTGGTCTTCTCTAGCTAGAGTAAATGCTTCTTTTAATTCAAATACGGTTTGTGGTCTAAATGCGTTTCTTACTTCAGGTCTATTAATTGTTATCTTATTAATTCCCTCTGCATCATTAAGACCTTTTTCATATTTTATATCTTCAAATTTTTTAATTTTTTCCCATATGATTTTCACAATTACTCCTCTTTAATAACTATTTGATTATGCTATAATTTAACATAAATTATTTTATGATTTTACGGCAATCTATACAAAAATTGTTTATTATTTTATCAATGTCCTTACAGTTTTCATTAGCACAAGATTGTACTACAATCAATCCTAATGATTATGGAGATTGTGGAATTTCGTTAGGTTATGTATGGTCCGGAACTACTTGCAGTTTAGTTTATGGGTGCGATATGGGAGAAGACTCTGATTTTTTCTTTTCTGCTTTTGAAGAATGTGATATCCAATGTATAAACAATGCATCTTTAGGCGACTTAAACGATGACTCAATGATTGATGTTATAGATATAGTACAGTTGGTTAATCTGATTTTAGATGAGGACATTTTATACTTAGAATCTGGGGATTTAAATTTTGATTTAATATTAAATGTTATAGATATTGTAAGCTTAGTGAATATCATCCTTTTAAATAATGAAAATCGTGATACATGGACTATCATCAATGAAGATATTTTGACTCCTAAATGTGCAAATTGTCATTACGAGGGTTCATTCTATTCAGAAACTTCAAATTTAATTTTAACTGAAGAGGTAGCCTATGAACAATTATTTAATAGGCCTCCTGATAATAATGCCGCATTAGATAATGGATTAACATTGTTAAGTGATCAAGGAGGGATGCTTGGATTATTATTAAGTTATTTTTGGGAAAAAATCAATATTAATAATGAAAACCATTTCTATAGTGAACATTATTTATATGGTGAAATTATGCCCCTGGGAGGCCCATTCCTAACAAATGGAGAATTAGATTTTATTGAAGATTGGATATGGGAAGGTGCGCCAGATGACGGTATTGTAGCAGATCCATTAATACTCAATGATAATTCTACATATGAACCTCCTGAATTTCAACCATTAGATCCTCCAGAATTAGGCATGCAGTATCATATTGGTCCTTTTGATGTCTATCCAAATACAGAAAGAGAATTTCTATATTATGTTCCTCCTATACAAGATGAATATTTTATTAGGAGAATAGAAATGGTAATGGCTCCAGGTTCACATCATTTTATTGCATATCAATTTTCAGAAAATTGGCAGTGGGGAGAGCCAGACCCTTATACATATCGAGATATTCATACTCCCTATGAAGATATATTCTTTAATCAATTAATGGCTATGCAGGCACTAAATGAGCATATTTTTGTTTTTGGAACCCAATGGCCTGCTTGGAGTTATTCATTCCCTGAAGGTGTTGCATTAAGAGTAGCATCTGAATATGGATTAGATTTAAATCCACATTATTTTAATTATACAGATGAAATGATTCAAGGGGAAGTTTATTTAAATATCCATACAGAATTACCTCAAAATGTTGAACATGTTGCCGGAATTTTACAATTAGGAGGCAATGATATATATCTTCCCTCTAATCAGGAAACAACTTTAGAAGAAACATTTTCAACAAGTAGTATTATAAATGGTATGAATATTGAGCCTCCTAATGGTGCAGCCTCATTAAATATATTTCAATTATTCTCACATGCACATCAGCTTATGACTCGATTTGATATATTCTTGCTCCACGAGAATGGTGAAGAAGAACTATTATATACTGCATTAGACTATCAACATCCACCTATTTTATCTATTGATCCTCCTCTTGTCATAACCGCAGGTCAAAGCTTAATCTCTAGAGCCACCTATTATAATAATACAGATTCTCCTGTAGAATTTGGATTACTAAGTACAAATGAAATGATGATTATATTTGGTCTAGGTTATTTTGATTAATGAATATTAATCCTGACGTAATTAAAATTAAAAATAAAATTATTGAGACTAGGAGGGATATCCATAAACATCCAGAATTATCTTTTCAAGAACACAGAACTTCTGAACTTGTTGCGAAGCAATTAGAAGATTTAGGTCTAAATGTAGAACGTAATATAGGCAAGACAGGGGTTGTTGGAATTTTAAAAGGGATCACTCCAGGCAAAACAATAGCATTAAGAGCAGATATGGATGCTCTTCCTATACAAGAAACAGGAGATGTTCCCTATAAATCAATACATGATGGAGTCATGCATGCATGTGGTCATGATGCACATACTGCAATGCTACTTGGTGCAGCAGAAGTATTATCTAAAAATCAGCACAATATTAAAGGAACTATTAAATTTATATTCCAGCCTGCTGAAGAAGGATATGGAGGAGCTCAATTTATGATTGATGATGGAGCCATAGATAATGTAGATGAAATCTATGGACTTCATGTATGGAATTACCAAGAAAGTGGTACAGTGGGGGTTCAATCGGGGCCTGTTATGGCAGCTGCTGATATATTTACAATAACAATAAAAGGAGTTGGAGGACATGGGGCCACTCCACAGGGAACCGTAGACTGTGTTGTTGTTTCATCATATTTAATTCAAGCGGTACAAACTATTGTTAGTAGAAATACAAACCCATTAGAAAATACTGTAATTACCGTTGGACAAATCAATGGAGGATATAATTTTAATATTATTGCTGATAAGATAGTATTAAAAGGTACTACACGTGCATATACAGAGGATAATAGAGAGCTGATTAAATGTAGGCTTAATGAAATCATTAAAGGCACTGAAACAATGTTTGGTGCAAAAATAAAATTAGACTATAAAGATGGATATCCACCAGTTATTAATAATGCTAAGGTTACAGATAATTTGTATAATATTGCCAGGAGCATTGTGGGAGACAATGTAATCTCGCCATATTTATCTATGGGAGGAGAAGATTTTAGTTATTTTTCAAATAAAATCCCAGGATGTTTTTTCTTTCTTGGAACAGCTCCAAAAGATAGAGAGCCAATGAGCACCCCTCAACATTGTTCTCATTTTGATATTGATGAAGATGCAATGCTAATAGGTACATCTATCTTTGTTCAAACAGCGTTAGAAAATATATAGTAAAAAAAATTATAGATGTTTTTATATTACGAGGCTGTTATGGAATATCATTATTTATTGGGAGTATAAATGAATAAAAAGAAAAAGAGTGCAAATAAAAAACATAGAAAAACAAAGTCAAGATTAAACGATCTAAAAAGAATATCTTTAAAAAATAAAAAGAAAAAAGTTATAGTTAAATCTGAGAATAAAGATAAAACTAATAATGAGATTGTAGAAGAAAAAACTAAGTCTACAATAGAAACAGATACAAAGGGAAAAACGGTAAAGAAAAAGGCTCCAGCGAAGAAAAAAGCTCCAGCAAAGAAAAAAACGTCAAAGACGCCGCCGCCGAAATAATAATAATATAATAATAAAATATGTTTACTATTAATAAGGCCTGTAATAGCACATCTGCAAGAGCAGGAATTCTTCAAACTTCTCATGGAGTGGTTCAAACTCCTGTATTTATGCCTGTTGGAACATATGCTGCAATTAAAACACTTTCCACAGATGAAGTTAAAAAAATGGATTTTAATTTAGTCTTAAGTAATACATATCATTTATATTTAAGACCAGGTGTTGAAATCTTAGAGCAATTTAAAGGGTTGCATAATTTTATGAATTGGGATAGGGCTATTTTAACAGATTCAGGAGGATTTCAAATATATAGCTTATCTAAATTTAAAAAAATTGATGATAATGGAGTCGAATTTAAATCTCATCTAGATGGGAGTAAACATTATTTTAGTCCTGAAAAAATAATTGATATTCAAAGATATATAGGATCTGATATTATGATGGTATTAGATATTTGTCCTCCATCAGATGCGACCTATGAGCAACATGCGAAAGCAGTTGATATTACAACACAATGGGCAAAAAGATGCTTAAATCATTTAAAAAATAAGGGTCCAAAATATAATTTTGATCAAATTGTTTCACCAATTATTCAAGGTGGAACATCACAAAAATTAAGGAAAATTTCAGCTGAACAATTAATTGAATTAGATGCAAAAATGTATGCTATTGGTGGTTTAGCTGTAGGAGAACCTAAAGAAGAGATGCTTTCAACGGTTGACTTTTTAAATGATATAATGCCTAAAGATAAACCTAGATATTTAATGGGAGTAGGCACACCTGCAGATTTAATTGAATGTATTTCTCTTGGTGTAGATATGTTCGATTGTGTTATGCCTACACGTAATGGTAGAAATGGTCAATTATTTACGTACAATGGGAAAATTAATATTAAAAATGCAAAATTCAGAAATGATCAAACTCCGATTGATACAAATAATGATTCTTTAATATCTAGAAACTATACCAAAGCCTACCTCCATCATTTATTTAGAACACAAGAAATATTAGGTTACAGAATAGCCACCCAACATAACTTATCATTTTATAATAACTTAATGAAAGATGCTAGAAATGCTATTATAAATAATAACTTTAAACAATGGTCTACAATTTTTTTAAAATCATATAATAATTAAAGATTAATGATATGTTAATAAAAATAATAATTTTAAATTATTATCAATATGACTTCAAAAAATAAAAAAACAGATTCTGGTATTGATGTAAAGCCATATTATGGGAATAATCCAGCAGGGGAGTATCCATTTACGTCTGGCATTTATCCGAACATGTATAGGACGCAATTATGGACAATGCGTCAATATGCAGGATTTTCTTCGGCAGCTAAAAGTAATGAAAGATATCATTATTTGCTTAATCAAGGGGTTTCTGGATTATCTATAGCATTTGATTTACCTACTCAGACAGGTTATGATTCTGACCATGATTTATCAGTTGGAGAAGTTGGAAAGGTTGGGGTCCCAATTTCTACGATTGAAGATATGAGGATTTTGCTCAAAAATATTCCACTTGACAAAGTATCTATTTCCATGACTATTAATTCTACAGCAATTATTTTATTAGCCTTATTAATTGTTGTTGCTGAAGAAAATAATATTAAAAAATCTCAACTCAAAGGGACAATACAAAATGATATTCTTAAGGAATATATTGCAAGGGGGACCTTTATTTATCCACCTAAATTCAGCATGAAATTAGTAACAGATGTATTTGCTTTCTGTAATCAAAATATGCCATATTGGAATACTATTTCAATTTCGGGATATCATATAAGGGAGGCAGGTTCAGATGCAGTACAGGAATTAGCCTTTACATTTTCAAATGCTATTAGCTATATAGATGCAGCAATTGATTGTAAACTAGATGTTAAAAGTTTTTCAAAGAGAATAAGTTTCTTTTTTAATAGTCATAATTATTTTTTTGAAGAAATTGCAAAATTTAGAGCTGCAAGAAAAATTTGGGCAGATATTATGAAAAAACGGTATGGGGTTAATGATACTAAAGCATTATTATGTAGATTTCATGTACAGACAGCAGGTTCATCATTACAAGCTCAACAAATTGATAATAATGTTGTTAGAACAACAATGCAAGCTACTGCTGCTATATTAGGAGGAACACAATCATTGCATACTAATTCTAGAGATGAGGCATTATCATTGCCTACTGAAGAATCAGCCAAATTAGCATTAAGAACACAACAAATATTAGCTTATGAAACAGGCTTAGCAGATGTTGTTGATCCACTTGCTGGTTCATATTATATCGAATCATTAACCAACGAATTAGAAGAAAAAGCATTATCATTAATAAATAAAATAGATGATTTAGGTGGAGCTATTGTAGCTATAGAAAATAATTTTCAACAAAATGAAATCTCTAATACAGCATTTCAATATCAGCAAGAAATTGAAAAAAAATCAAAGGTTATAGTTGGTCTAAATAAATATGAAGATATAGATAATAATGTATCAGTGCCAACTCAAGCAATTGATCAACAGGCTATTGATGACCAGTTTAATAGATTGAAATTTTTCAAGCAAGATAGAAATCGTACCAATGTAACGGTATCATTAAAAAAATTAAAAGACACACTGAACACTGATATTAACCTTTTGCCCATTATTATTGAATGTATTAAAAATGATTGTACTCTTGGAGAAATTTGTCAAACGATGAGAGATGTTCATGGAGAATATCTATAATGTTTTTTACAAATTTATTTGAATCGAATTTAAAAACTAAATATATTGCTCAAGAAATTATCTACTATAGATCTATAGACTCAACCAATGATGAGCTTTGGTCACTCTGTAAAAAAACAATAAATGGTAGCAGTAAGTTTATAGTTATAACTGATAATCAAAAAAAAGGAAGAGGCAGAAGAAATAACCAATGGTTTTCAAAATCTGGGCAAGGCATAACCTGTTCTTTATTATTAGAAAGTATATTTTCTAATAAAGAATTTAATCTTCATGCAATACTAATTCCTCTTGCAATTATTAAGGGGATTCAAAAATTTACTTCTATTAGCTTAGGCCTTAAGTGGCCGAATGATATTATGTACAATGATAAAAAATTAGGAGGCATTTTAATAGAATCAAGAAAAATAAATAATAAAATATTTTTGAATATAGGTATTGGCTTAAATATTAATGAATTATATCAAGATTTTCCGGATGAATTATGTAATACCTCTATATCTTTACGAGAAATTAAATCACATCCAATCCAACGAGAACCTTTACTAGCATTTATTTTAAATGAATTAGATTTAATGATAGATAATATAGAGGTAAAATCTATTATAAATCAATGGATGGAATATTGTATACATAAAAATAAACCTATATCATTTCATCAAAACCAAGTAGCTATTAATGGAGTTTTTAAATACATAAATGAATTTGGTCAAGCCGTTATTAAGCATGATAATGACTATATAACATGTGATGGAGCTATTAACGTATTATGAAATTAGCTGTTGATATAGGTAATACATCTATTAGCATATGTTTATTTGAAAAAAATAAAATTTTTAAAAAGTCATATTTTAATTCTACTCAAAACTTTATAGATTTTATGGATAAAAATACTAAGCAATATGATATCCAACTTGCTATAATTAGTTCAGTAGCGCCTCAATTATCAAATAAACTTACAGATATTCTTTTAACGAAGTACAATATTTCAAACACCCACATTGATTATAAATCTAGTAATTTAGATTTGCAGGTACCATATCCAGAAACAGTTGGAGTAGATAGATTATGCAATATGTTCGCAGTACAGCGAGATTATTCTACCCCTGCTATTATTATAGATTTTGGTACTGCTACAACGTATGATGTTATAAATAGAAGTAATCAATTTATAGGTGGTGTAATTGCAGCAGGAGTTGAAACTTCTGCAAAATATTTAATCAATAAAGCCGCACTTTTATCTGATACAGATTTAATATTCCCTGAAAATGTTATAGGTATTGATACTAAGACTAATATACAATCTGGGATAATGTTTGGATCCGTTGACCAGGTTGAAGGTATGATTCGTAGAATTTATGTAGAAACAAAAACTGAATATTCAATTATTTTAACGGGTGGATTTGCTAAGTTAATTTCTCCGAAATTAAGCTATCCTCATATAGTGGATCAAGATTTAACTCTAAAGGGAATTATATATATAGATGGCTCCAATAATTGATTCCGATTATTTTGGGGTAGCGGCAGCTTTATCTGCAGCTATATTCTGGAGTATTGCAGTTGTCATTTTTAAATCTGCAAGTGATGAAATATCACCATTTCTAATTGCAGCATTAAAAAATACAATAGCCTCGGTATGTTTTTTTGTATTATTCTTATTAATAGATATTCCAATATGGTATGATGGTTTTGAAACGTTAGATTATGTCAGAATTTTGATTAGTGGAATTTTAGGTATGGGGCTAGCAGATATTATTTTTCTTTATGCACTTAGTAAAATAGGAGCAAATCGTATTGCGCTAGTGAATTGTTTTGAGCCGGTTGTAATATATGTTTTATCTTATATTTTCTTAAGTACCGTTTTAAATAATCAACAAATCTTTGGTTTCATAATTGTTATAATTTCCATATTAATTATTAATTATGAAAATGATATAGATGACTTAGATAGTTCAATCAAAAGGCGTGGAATAGCTTTACAATTATTAGCTGTAATTTTAAGTAGTATAGGGATAGTACTGATTAAACCAGTTCTATTAAAGGTAGAAAATAATATTATGATACAACTATGGGTTACTGCCTTTAGATTATTACCAGGTATTTTTGTAGCTTGGACTATTTTCATGTTTCAAAAAAATAAAATGATATTACTTAAACCTCTGAAACAATCAAGGCTTCTTAAAAAAATTATTATAGGTTCAGGGCTTGGAACATTTGTTGCATTAAGTTTTTGGATTATTGGCTACGCTAATATTGAGCATCCTCCTATCGCAAGTATTTTAGGTCAAACATCAGTGATTTTTATTATTTTATTATCTTGGATATTTTTAAAAGAAAAAATTACATTGATTAGATTAATATCAATGTTGTTTGCATCAATTGGTGTATGTTTAACTATCTTATAATTAATAACTGAAACTCATAATTTCTTCTATTTTTTATTCATAGTTTTTGCCAGTATGTATATAGAGCATTTTCAGATAAGTTTTTTTCTTCTATTTTTTTAAATTCATTTTTTATTATACTAATATCAAAAGGAAAAAATTCGTTAATATTCTTATTTTTTAAATTTATAAATGATATATGCAAATAATCAGCTAGATGAAAAAATAGTTTATAAATTGATCTACCTCCAATGATAAATATATTGTCTATTTTCTGTTTTTTTAATGCGTCTAAACACTCCTCTAATGAATGATAAGTCGTAGCATTTGATTGATTAGTTGATGATAATACAATATTATTTCGCTGTGACAATGGGCGAACAGGTAAAGAGTCCCATGTTTTTCTACCCATAATTATAGTAGAATTTAAAGTTAATTGTTTGAACTGTTTTAAATCTTCTGATACATGCCACGGTAGTTTCCCATTAACCCCAATTCCACCATTTTGATCTTGTGCCCATATTAGATGTAATTTCATTATACGGCTACAGGGAATTTAATGATTGGATGATGCTGATAGTTATTCAATTCAAAATCTTCAAATTCTAAATCCCAAAATGGCTTCTTGTTAATCTGTAAATGTGGTAACTCTAAGGGCTCTCGTTGCAATTGTTCTTTTAATCCATCAATATGATTTTCATAGATATGCGCATCATTAATATAATGAGAAAATTGTCCAAGCTCTAGGTTAGTCTCTTGTGCAATCATTTGAGTTAATGTAGCATAACACGCCAAATTAAAGGGGATACCAAGGGCTATATCTCCACTACGTTGCGTTAAATGACAGTTAAGTTTTCCATTTGTCACATTAAAAATAAAAAAAGCATGACAGCTGGGCAATGCGATCTCATCTAAAACAGATGGATTCCATGCAGTAACAACCATTCTTCGTGAATCAGGATTATTTTTAATTAAATTAATTACTCCTTCAATTTGATTAATATGAGTTTTTTTATATTCTCCTGTTTGTGAATCCATCAAGAATTTTTCCCATTTAATCCATTGATAGCCATACATTTTACCAATTTCCCAATTTTTTTCTTCATTTGTCCATGCATCCCAAATTTTAGTATTCTTCCGAAGATTTCTGATATGTGTTTCACCTTTAAGATACCATAATAATTCTCTTATAATAGAATTAAAAAATATTTTTTTTGTTGTGAGTAGCGGAAATCCATTTGATAAATCTACTTTGTAATGGTATCCAAAATACATAAGAGTATCAACTCCAGTTCTATTGTGCTTTCTTATACCATTATTTAAAACTGTTTCAACTAATTTAAGGTAGGTATTCATTCCTTATTTAAGGTTTCGTTTAGTGGCCCCATTATAAATTTGCCTAGGACGATTAATCTTGAAATCTGGACTATTAATCATTTCTTTCCAATGCGCTAGCCAGCCCGGGAGTCTTCCCAATGCAAACATTACTGTAAACATATTGGTTGGAATTCCCATAGCTCTATATATAATTCCTGAATAGAAATCAACATTAGGATATAATCCCCTGCTTATAAAATATTCATCATTTAGAGCAGCCAACTCTAATTCCTTTGCTAATTCTAAGAGAGGATCATTAATATTAAGTTTATCAAGTACTTTATCTGCTGCAGCTTTAATTATTTTTGCCCTAGGATCATAGTTTTTATAAACTCTATGACCAAATCCCATTAGCCTAAAAGAAGATCTTTTATTTTTTGCTTTTTCAATATATTTTTGATATCCTCCGCCATCTTTTTGGATTTTTTTAAGCATTTCTATCACTGCTTGATTAGCTCCTCCATGTAAAGGTCCCCATAATGCAGATATACCTGAAGATATGGCTCCAAAAACATTAGATTTACTACTACCTGCTAATCTTACAGTAGAGGTTGAACAATTCTGTTCATGGTCAGCATGTAGTATGAGTAATAAATTCAGAGCATCAGTTACAACAGGATCCGCATGAAATTCTTCTTGTGAATCTGAAAACATCATATGTAAAAAATTTTCTACATAATTAAGATTTTGATCAGGGTAAATAAAGGGTAGGCCATTATATTTTCTATATGAATATGCAGCAATAGTTTTTACTTTTGCTAAAATCTTAATGATATTTGAATCAATAGTTTCTTCATCTTCATCTTCTGACTCTGGATGAAAAGCAGATAAGGCTGTTACCATAGAAGATAGAGTTGCCATGGGATGAGCATTTAAAGGAAATCCATCAAAAACTCTTTTCATATCCTCATGTATATT
>Ga0114996_10002354_pt1 | contig 24496 bp, 25 predicted proteins | sample ArcticOcean_MG_C_4_FD_87039 | JGI IMG/M metagenome (GOLD analysis project Ga0114996, IMG submission 87039) | Marine microbial communities from western Arctic Ocean - ArcticOcean_MG_CB4_134 | ecosystem: Environmental > Aquatic > Marine > Oceanic | place: Arctic Ocean: Canada Basin | collected... | reverse complement strand
TGTGGGCCGCTGGAGGATGGATCGGCGGACTGGCCTTCGTGCTCTACGCCGAGCGGCGCTGGCGGACGTCTCCGGCGAACCCGCGTGAGCCAGCCGGGAGGACCGGCGCGGACGAGCAGCCTTCGAGCGTTCTTCCGACCCTCGTGCCGCTGTTTTCGCCGGTGGCAGTCGTCTGCGTGGCCGTCCTCGTCGCAACTGGTGGAGTGGGGGCCTGGGTGCACGTGCCGAACCTAGCCGCGCTCTTCGGGAGCACGTACGGGCGAACCCTTCTGCTGAAGTTGACCCTCGTAGCCGGTGTTCTGGGGCTCGGATTTGTCAACTGGAGGAAGCTCACGCCGAGGCTCGGTAGCGCGGAGGGCGCGGGCGGCCTTCGCAGCGCCGCATCGGTCGAGCTGCTCGTGGTACAGGCGGTGTTGGTGGTGACGGCCCTCTTGGTGCGGACGGCGCCGCCCATGCCGTAGGCACTGGGTCCGGCGGCAAGCCTCGCCGCGTGCCATCTTGCCCGTGTCATGCTTTTTCCATCGAACCTTTCTGCGCCTTGAACCCCCCCGATCGCTACGACGTCGTCGTGCTCGGCGCGGGCCCCGCCGGGTGTGCCGCGGCTGCGCTGCTTGCGCGTCGGAGCCATCGCGTGGCCCTAGTGCGTCCGGGATCGGCGCCGGCGGAGCGGCTCGGCGAATCAGTGCCACCCTCGGCGCGACGCATCCTGGACGAGCTGGGTTTCCTGGAAGCCGTCGACAGCGCGGGCTTCTTCGGCAACCGCGGCAACTCCGTCTGGTGGGCGGGCCAGGATCTGCGACGGGAAGTCTTCGCGGACGACCAGTCCGGCTTCCACACGGACCGCGCGGGCCTCGAGGCGGTCCTCGCGGAAGAGACGGAGCGGGCTGGCGTGAGTGTCCTGAACGGTATGACGGCCCGGACCGCCGAGGAGACCCCGGACGGGTGGGAGGTTCTTTGCGAGGATGCGCGTCCGCCTGATGAGGACGGGCGGGCTGTAGATCTCCACAACCGTGGCGGCATTGTCCTACGCGCCCCCTGGGTCATCGATGCGACGGGCAGGCGAGGCCTGATCGCTCGCACGGAGGCCCGAGAGCTGGACCGGGACACCACGACGTTGGCACTCGTCGGCCGGTGGCGGCGGGCCGGTGGATGGCCCGATGAAGACGCCCACGACACCCTCGTCGAGAGCTACGCGGACGGTTGGGCCTGGTCGGTGCCCCTAGACCCCGAAGTGCGCTGCTTCACGGCGATGGTCGACCAACGTCACTCGGACCTGTCGGGGGCTGATGTGGCCCGCCTGCTAGACGTCGAGCTCGAGAAGACGCGCTACGTAGGGCCTACTAGGGAAGGCGCTGAGCCCGACGGGGAGGCATGGGCCTGCCCGGCGTCGCTGTACACGTCGGCTCGCTTCGCGCGTAGGGGGCTACTGCTGGCGGGAGACGCCGGATCGTTCATCGATCCGCTCTCGTCGTTCGGCGTGAAGAAAGCGCTCTCCTCGGGATGGCTGGCGGGCGTTGTCGCGCATACGGCGCTCGTGGAGCCGTCGATGACTGAGACGGCGGTCGGGTTCTTCGACCGGCGCGAGGCCGAGGTGTATAGACGGTACAGGATGGCTTCGGTCGCGTTCTTCGAGAGCGCGGCTGAAGCTCACGGGACGTCCTATTGGGTAGACCGCGCCGAGGCGGCCCGGAGGTTCCGAGGCTCCGACGACGATGGCCATGCGGACCCCGACCGGCTCGTCACCGAGGTGCCTGAGGGGGATGTGAGGCTTGCCTTCGACGAGCTGCGGGCACGGGAGTCACTGAACGCCGCTCGCGGATCCACGGTGCGCACCTTCGACCGACCGGCCGTCCGCGGGCAACGCATCGTACTGGAGCCCCACCTCGCGAGCAAAGCCTATCCCGAGGGCATCCGATACGTCCGCGGCGTCGACTTGATCCACCTCGTGGAGGTGGCACCGCAGCATGCCCAAGTGCCCGACGGGTGGACGGCGTACAATGGGGTCGCGCCGCCTGTCACGCTTCCGGACTACCTCACGGCCCTGGCCACGGCTTTCGCCGCGGGGCTGCTCGAGGACTCGGACTGAGGCTGGCGGAACCACGGGCCGATCTGCAAGATGTTGAGGTATGCCTCCCGAGGGTCGCCTTCCGAAGATGAAACTTCCCCGCGCTCTTTTCCCGTTCCCGGCCGTGGCCGCCCTCGGCATGCTCCTGGCGAGTGCCCCCGCGACTGCTCAGGACACGGCCGAGGGTTACGCGATCTCGAACGACGCGGTCATCGACAACTGCTCCAGCTGCCACAGGGTCGATGACGAGGGCCGGATGTCCCGCATTTCCTTCCTGAGGAAGACCCCGGAGGGCTGGCAGACGTCGATACGCCGCATGGTTGCACTGCACGGCGCCAGCCTCAGCCAGAACGACGCCAGGGACATCGCGCGCTACCTCGCCAACGAGCAGGGACTCGCACCCGAGGAGCTTCGCCCGGGCCTGTTCGAGGTCGAGCGCCGCGTGACCCTGCACGACTACGAGGGCGACTCGGGCGTGGAGTTCACGTGCATCCAGTGTCACACTATGGGTCGCGTGATAACCCAAAGGCGACCGAAGGAAGAGTGGGCGCTCCTGCTGACCACGCACCGCGCGCTGTATCCACTCGTCGACGGCCAGGCTTTCCGGAACCGTGACCGCGGTGGCGGCGGCGACGATGGAATTAATCAAGCTCATCCCATGGACGTGGCGATCGATCACCTGTCAGAAGTTTTTCCTCTCGAGACCCCCGAATGGTCGGCATGGGCTGCAACCAAACGCGCCCCTCGACTCACGGGTACCTGGGCACTCTCGGGCCACGAGCCGGGCCGAGGGCCGATCCATGGGACGGTCACGATCGTCGCTGACCGTGATGACGCCGAGGTCTTCACGAGCTCCGCCGATTACGTGTACGCGGAGTCGGGCGAGCGGGTGCGGCGTACGGGCGAGGCACTCGTCTACACCGGTTACCAATGGCGTGGGCGTTCCAACCCGGGCAGCGCGGACGAGCTTCGCGAGGTGATGTTCGTCGAGCGTGATCAGCAGTCGATGACAGGCCGCTGGTTCCGCGGCGACTATGATGAGTTCGGCCCCGACGTCACGCTCCGACGCGTCTCGGCATCGGTCGTCACGGGCATCCATCCTCGGGCCGTGCAGCGCGGCACGCCTGTCGACGTGACCATCTATGGCAGCGGCTTGGCAGCGGCGTCGGCCCCTGACCTGGACTTCGGGGCGGGTGTGACCGTCACGAATGTGAGGGGGCCCGCCAACAGTGCGCTCACGGTGCGGCTGAACATCGCCGAGGAAGCGCTGGTCGGGGGTCGGGACCTCTTCGCTTACGGATCGCTCGTCGAAGATGCGCTAGTGGTCCACGACGGGGTCGACCGCATCGAGGTGACGCCTCAGGCGGGCATGGCCCGGACTGGTGGCGCCGCCTTCCCGAAGGCGTACCAGGTGTTCGAGGCTCTCGGGTTCGACGATGGCCCTGACGGGGAGCCGGATACCGAGGACGACTTGGCCCTTGGGCGAGTCGAGGTCTCGTGGGGAATGGAGGAGTACGCCGCGATTTTCGGCGACGACGACATCGAGTACGTCGGCACGATCAACCAGGATGGGACGGTCATTCCTGCCGAGGACGGCCCCAACCCGAATCGCCCGGGACTACAGAACAACATCGGCGATGTGTGGGTCGTCGCGACCCATGCGAGGTCCGAGATGGAACCCCTCACGGCTCGCGCCCACCTCATCGTGACCGTGCCGCTCTACATGCGGTGGGAGCCCTGGCGGCCCATCGACGCCCCGCCACCAGTGTCACAGGAGGACCGATGAACCCACCAGTCGCTGTGGGCGCACCTGACCGGACCGGCGCCGAAAAGATGCTCGCCCTTCGCGAGTTTCACGAGTTCGGGGCCTACGGTGCGCGCTTCTTATACATGGTACCCTCTGCAGGCGTCTTCCGCATGGACGAGGTCGGCGATGCGATCCTCGATGCCTTAGCCGCCGGTCCGCTCGACCAGGACGCGTTGGTCGCGCGCGTGGCTCAGGGCCACGACGTCGACCGGGTGCTCGAGACGATCGAGGATCTCACCGAGATTCGAGCGATCGGCGATATCGACGCGCCTAAGGATCAGGTCCCGAACGACTTGCCGCCGGCAGATTTCCCGCTCAACACGATGGTCCTCAACGTTACGAACAAGTGCAACCTGGCTTGCACCTACTGCTACGAATACGGCGATGACAAGATCGTCGACACGCAGTATGGCGACCAGCCAAAGTTCATGACCGAGGACACGGCCGAGGAGAGCGTCGACTTCATGCTCGCGGAGTCGAAGGGGCAGCCGGTCGCGCACCTCACGTTCTTCGGCGGCGAGACATTACTGAACTTCCCGGTTCTGCAGCGGACGGTCGCCTACGCGCGCAGGCGGGCCGCGGAGGAGGGCAAACGCGTCGAGTTCAGCCTCACCACGAACGCGACGCTGCTCAAGCCCGACGTCATTCAGTGGCTGGCCGACAACCAGATCGGCGTGACGATCTCCATCGACGGACCCAAAGAGGTGCAAGACGGCCTGCGCGTCTTCCACAACGGGAAGGGGACGTACGACGTGGTGCTCCCGAAGATCAAGGAACTGCTCCAGGTGCACCGGAGCCGGCCGATCGGGGCGCGCGTGACGCTTACGCAGAAGAACATGAACGTCCTCGACATCTTCCGGCACCTGACCCAGGAGATCGGCTTCTGGGAGGTGGGACTCGCGCCCGTGACGACGCAGGATCAGCGGGACTACGCGATCACGCCAGAGGGCAAGGACGACATGCTGCGTCAGTTCGAGGAACTCGCCCAGGAATGGCTTGAATGCTCGCTTCGCGATGAGCACCACGGCTTCTCAAACGTGAAGGACACCATCGAGGAGATCCACAAAGGTGTCAGCAAGGCCTACGGCTGCGGGGCGGGGCTCGGGCTCATGGGCGTAGCGACAGACGGGAACGTCTCGCTCTGCCACCGCTTCGCGGGTTCGCCGGAGCATACGCTCGGGAACGTGCGGGATGGCGTCGATCGTGAGAAGCAGGAGGAATTCCTCGTGGACCACCACATCGCGTCGAAGACCGACTGTCACACGTGCTGGGCTCGGCCCATCTGCTCGGGTGGCTGCTACCACGAGGCCCACGTGCACTACGGCGACTCGTCCCACGCGAACCTGCACTACTGCACCTGGGTGAGGAGCTGGACGCACACGTGCCTGGAAATCTATGCCGCGTTGGCAGAGAAGAATCCGAAATTCTTGGAGCGCTTCGACGCGTAGGCGTCGGGCGAGATCCCCATGAGGACGAGGAGGCTAGTCGCGTGAGGCACCTCAAGGCCGTCAATCAAAAGGCAGCACGGATCGAAGCTTATGTCGCTCACGAAGCGGCTGAGGCCGAGAATCTGCGGCTCGACGTGGTTGGCCTGCGCACGCCGCCGCACGAAGACCCGACTCGCCCGCACTTCCCACGAGGGTGCTCGCTCGTTTTCTCGCCCGGGTGGGAGGTCGACTCCTCGGGTGGCACTGCCGGCCTCTGCCAGCCGGTCGAGCGTGACATCTTCGACTGCCACCTGTCGTGCTTCTGGCCGGCTCACGTGCCGGACCAGCTGAACCACGCCGCTGACTGGACCGGCAAGTGCGCCTCGGCACAGAAAGACTGGCGCAAACTCGACCTCATCTTCCCGTAGCCGGTACTTGCATGCCGAAGATCCATCGATGTCTGGCCGGAACCGCGCTCGCTTTAGGTCTGTCTGCATCAAGCATCTCAGCGCAGACCGCCACCTGGTACCTCACGAGCTACTCGAACGACGTGCTCGTGTGGGACGAGGTAACGGAGCAGCTGGCGGACCGCATCACCATGCGGAACTTCATTCCGGCGCAGGTCACGCTGAATGAGAGCGAGACGAGGCTCTACGTGCAGGACGCGACGTTAGAGAACGTCGAGGTGGTGGACCTGGCTTCCCGGAGCATCATCGACGAGTTCACGCTCTCCCACGACAGCGTCTGGGTGCGCATCGACGAGTTCCAGCCACATCCGGATGGCCGGAGGGCCGTCATCCACGCGAAGCGTTACACGAAGATGCGTGACCGGTACTCGGTCGAGGGGCCGTTCCTGCTCGAGTATGACATGGAAGCGAAACAGGTCACCGACACGATCGCGTGGCCCGACGGTCAGGAGCGTGAGCGGGTACGCTTCGAGTATTCGCCTGACGGCGAGACGCTCTACTTCTTCCTCCAAGAAATCATCGCGGTCGACGCGGACACCTACAAGGAGATCGATCGCTGGGAAATGGCCGCCCCACTCGAACCGGGACTCGGCCGAGCGAACTTCCCCACGGGCTCCGGCACGTACGACGAGGAGGGCGTCGCGACCGGACTCTACCGCATGACCGATCCCGTGCAGAATCGCAGCATGATCGGCATCGCCCGAGTGCGGCTCGCGGACGAGGAGGTGAACTTCTTCTCGCTCGGGCCCTCGGAGCCCGTGAATCAGTTCGCGTTGGCACCGGGAGGCCAGAAGGCCTACGCCCTCTACTCGACCGTGGGTCAGTATGAGTTCTGGGAGTTCGATTTAGAGGCCCAGCGCGTGGTCCGACGGAAGCCCTTCGCCGGCCGCCCACGCATGAGCCTGAGGGTCAGCGCCGACGGCGACAAGGTCTATGTCTACGGGGCGGGCCCGACCATCGACGTGTACGACGCCGAGACGTTGGAGCTGCTGCGCACCGTGGAGTTCGACACCGACATTGGGATGAGCTCGGTGGTCATTCCGGCCGGAGGGTAGAGTACCCGACCGACCCGGTCCGGTGGGTCGGTCGATTTCAGTTATGACCCTCGTGGACCCCCACTTCCGACGCGCGCTCTTGTACGTTCGACCGTACGCCGGTGCACTCGTGCCGGTCGTCGCGCTGTCCCTCTTCGGGACCGTGTTGGGCTTGGTCTTACCGTACCTCTCCAAGCTGATCGTCGACGACGGCATCATCGCGGGCGACTTCCGCGCACTGCTGGAATCAGTCGGGCTGTTGGTTGGGATCACTGCCGTCTCGTTCGTGCTGAACGTCGTCAGCGGCATGCGCTACACTAAGGTGTCGGCGGATATCTTGTTCGACATGCGCCTGGCGCTCTTCGGGCACCTCCAGCGCCTGTCGCCACGCTTCTATGCCCGGACCCCTCTGGGCGACATCGTCTCGCGCATCAACGGAGACATCGGCGAGATCCAGCGCGTCACGGCGGAGTCCGTTCTCGGCTGGTTCGGTCAGCTCGTCGCGTTGGTGGGCACGGTCGTGATGCTCGTCTACCTCGACTGGCGCCTCTTTGTGGTAGGGCTCGTGCTGATTCCTCCCGCACTCTGGGCCCTCCTTCGCTACCGGAGCCAGCTCGAGGACCGGGTACGCGTGCTACGGGAGCGGAGCGCCGACATTGGCACCTTCCTCATCGAGTCACTCCAGGGGATGCGCACGGTGGTGGGCGCGAACGCGCAGACACGCGAGATCGAGCGGTTCAGGGGGCGCAACGACTCGTTCGTGGAGGCGCTCATGTCGATGCGCCTCTTCTCGTACCTTGCCGGCGGGCTCCCTGGGCTGCTGCTGTCCGCCGGCACGGGGGTCGTCTTCGTGTACGGTGGCTACCGCGTGATCGAGGGCGTGATGACGCTCGGGACGTTCGTAGCGTTCATGGCGTACCAGGCCCGCCTAATGGGGCCCATTCAGGGCCTCATGGGCATCTACACGAATATGGCAACCGCGCGCGCGTCGCTAGTCAGAGTGCATGCCCTGCTCGACACCCCACCCGATGTGCGAGAGAGCGATACGCCCACTCGCCTCCCGGCCGCAGCGGGCCGGCTCACCTTCGAGCATGTGCGCTTCGATTTCGGCCGTGGGGCCGAGCGCCTCGAGGACATCGACCTGGACATCCCAGCCGGACAGGTGATCGCTATCGTCGGTGCCAGCGGCAGCGGCAAGTCCACCTTAGCCGATCTGCTCACGCGGCAGGTCGATCCGGACGCCGGCCGGGTCCTCCTGGACAGTCACGACCTGCGCCTCCTGGGCCTGACCGACCTCCGAGGACACGTGTGCCTTGTCGAGCAGGACCCTTTCCTCTTCCACACGAGCGTGGCCGAGAACGTCCGTTACGCACGACCGGACGCCACCGACGCGGAGGTCGAGGCCGCGCTCGAGGCGGCTGGGCTGGCACGGCTCGTGGCGACCATGCCCGACAAGACGGCCACGGTGGTGGGCGAGCGTGGAAAGGAGCTCTCGGCCGGCGAGCGCCAGCGAATAGCGATCGCGCGCGCGTTCCTCGCCGATCCGGCCGTTCTGATCATGGACGAAGCCACCGGCGCGCTCGACCCCACGTCCGAGACCGCCGTGCTCGAGGGGTATGACCGCGTGATGGCGGGCCGCACCACACTCCTGATCACACATCGGCTCGACCTGGCACGACGCGCCGACCGGGTGGTGGTCCTCCAAGACGGCAGGATATCGGAGGATGGCCCGCCCTCGATCCTTGAAGCGGAAGGAAAGGCGTTCCGCGAACTCTTCATGGACGTGATGGCGGGATGACGCGCGTCACCGTCGCCGTCGTGGACAGCGGGGCGAACGTGCCGCACCCTCACCTGCCTGATATCGCCGGCGGCGTGGCGTTCGACTTCGAGGGCACGGCTTCGACGGACTTCGTCGACACCCTCGGGCACGGCACGGCCGCTGCGGCCGCGATCCACGAGAAGGCGCCCGATGCAGAGCTTTGGGCGGTGAAGGTCTTCGATCGCGAGCTTGCCACAACCGTGCCGACGCTCGTGCGCGCCATCGACTGGGCGTCGGAGAGGGGCATCCGCCTCGTGAACCTCAGTCTGGGCACTCCGAACACCTTCCGGGAGCCTGAGCTCGCACCTGCCGTAGAACGGGCGATTGAGCGGGGCACCATCGTCGTGTCTGCCCGAGAGCTCGACGGTATGCTCTGGTTCCCCGGCTCGATGCCCGGTGTGGTCGGCGTGGTGATGGACCCCGATCAGCCTCGGGAAACAGTCGCCCTTGTGGAGCTGGAGTCCGGGACCGCTCTGCGTGCCTCTCCCTATCCCAGGCCCATTTCAGGCGTGCCTAAAGAGCGCAACTTGAACGGGATCAGCTTCGCGGTGGCCAACGCGACAGGGGTGCTCGCGGCGCTGCTCGCCCGCCACGCCAAAGTCACGACTGCGGCAGAAGCGACGGCGCTGCTCTCTCCTCCAGATTCATGAGGCAAACAGCCCAAGCTCCTTAGTGGCCCGACCTTCGCCCCAGCCGCGCCCTGTCCGTCTATCCTGCCGGAATGGCCGCCCCTAAGTTGTCCCCTCTCCGGGTCCGCCCCGGGGCACCGCGTACCGCAAAGGGACCTCCACGTGGATATCAAGAGCAGCGCCGTGCCCGCATTCCTAGGTCCAGCCTTCACGGTGCTTGCCGTCTGTCTACTTGGCTCGCCGGCCTCGCTGACCGCTCAGTCGCCCAACGCCTTCGGCATCCCCACCGCGGATGCGCCCAACCCCGCCGCCAACATCGCGGCGGTCCAGGGATCCCGGGCCCAAGGCTGGCAAGGGCAAGGCCGCTCCGAAGTGCTCGCGCGTCACGGCATCGTAGCCACGAGCGATCCGCTGGCGGTTCAGGCGGGGTTGGAGATTCTGAGGGAGGGCGGCAACGCCATCGACGCGGCGGTCGCGGCAGCGGCTGTGCTCGACGTGACATCTCAGAACGACACGGGCATCGGCGGAGACCTGTTCGCCCTCGTGTACGTCGCGGCAGAGCAGAGATTATACGCGCTCAACTCCGCCGGGTGGGCCCCGGCGGGCTGGACGCCGGAGTTCTTCCGCAACCAACTCGGCTTGGAACGCGTGCCCGGAACCGGAGTGAACGCCGCCACCGTGCCCGGCGCCATCGCCGGGTACGATGCGCTCCTGGATCGCTTCGGCACACTTGGGTTCCAAGAGACGTTCGCGCGCGCCGCTCAGCTCGCCGAGGAAGGCTGGGGGCAGGCGGAACGCCGGCACAGAGACCTGTCGGGTGTCGCCGGGAGGCTCGCCCGCGATCCGGACTCGAACCGGACCTTCCTGAGCGACGGCGAGGCTCCCCCTCTCTACAGCGTCATTCGCAATCCGAACTTGGCGCGCGCTCTTCGCCTCATCCAAGAGCACGGCAGCGACGTCTTTTACCGAGGTGAGATCGCAGACGCCGTCGTGGCCAAGGTGCAGGCGGGCGGCGGCGTCATGACCAAGGCGGACCTCGCCGAGTTCGAGCCGGAGTGGGTCGAGCCCATTACCACGAACTATCACGGTTACGACATCTATCAACTGCCGCCGCCCGGGCAGGGCTTCGCGGCGCTGGAGATGCTGAACATCCTCGAGGTGTGTGCACCCGCACATGGCATCAACCTGGCCGACCTCGGACCCACCAGCCCCGACTACTGGCACTTCATGGTCGAGGCCAAAAAGTTGGCCTACTCGGACCTGCAGGCGTACAACGCCGATCCGAAGTTCGAGCACATCCCAGTGGATCGGCTTCTGTCGAAGTCTTATGCGGCTACTCTGTGCGACCGCATCGACATAGGCCACGCATCGGAGCCGTCGGTGACCGGCGGGCTGGATGGCGGGACGATCTATCTCACGACCGCCGATCGCTGGGGCAACATGGTGTCCCTCATCCACAGCGTCTTCTCGGTCTACGGAAGCGGCGCCACAGTGGGTGACTACGGCTTCGTTCTGCACAACCGCGGAACAGCGTTCTCGCTCGACCCAGCGCACCCCAACATCGTGGCCCCGCGCAAGCGCCCCTTCCACTCCATCATCGCCGGGTTCGTCATGCAGAACGGCAACCCACTCATGACCTTCGGCAACATGGGCGGCAGCGTGCAGCCTGAGACCCACGCACAGCACATGGTCAATGTCATCGACCACGGCATGAACATTCAGATGACGACAGATGCGGCGCGATTCACGCACAACCAAAACTCCAATACGCTTTCGCTCGAGCAAAATCTCTTCAGCCTCGTGGGCCCGGCGCTGCAGGCGAGGGGCCATAGCGCGCGCGCGGTGACCGGTGGCTCGGTAGGCGGCTATCAGGGGATCCTGTTCACCAGGGATCCGAGCCTACCGCTCCCGAGGTATACGCCCGAGAGCATCTCCGCGGATCTACCGGTGAACGGGGTGTACCGGGCGGGCTCCGACCACAGGAAGGACGGCCAGGCGGCGGGCTGGTAGGGAGGCACTTGTGGCTGGCGAGAAAGCCTACACTCGACGGGAGTTCATGGGCCGCTCCTTGTCGTGCGCCGCGCACCTGGGGCTCATGGCTGCTGCGTCGCCGCTATGGATGCGCGATCGATGGGCCAGCCAGACGCGCTTCCCGGTGGATGCCTCCGAACCCTGGGGACGGCTCGAGCGCATAGCCGACGGTATCTGGGCACTCGTATCCACTCCCCTCAAGGACCGTACCACGTTGTGCAACGGCGGCATTGTCGCTGGCCGCGCGGGTGTGGCGGTCATTGAGAGCCTGGCGACGGATGCCGGGTCAAGCTGGCTGTCCGCTCAGGCCCAGCGACTCGCGGGGAGACCCGCGACCCACGTCGTGCTTACGCACTTCCACTCCGACCACACGGGCGGCTTGCGGGCGGCGGCGGCCGGCCGCGACGTGCAAGTATTTGCGACCGGGGTGACGCGTGACCTCGCCGCGGAGCGCAATCGAGGGGCCGCCCTCGACGTTCTCGAATCAGTCGTGCTCCTCGATTCGGACCGACCCTCAGAGATCGACCTGGGCGGTCGCTCGCTCCGCGTCGTGCCTCGGGGAGGGCACACCGATTCGGATGTGACGTTCGAGATTCCCGAAGAGTCGCTGGTCTTCAGTGGTGACCTGGTGTGGAACGGGATGTTTCCGAACTACGTGGACGCACAGCCGTCGCGGCTGTCCAGGGAGGTCCGCGTTCTGAGGGCGACTGGTGCCACCACGTACGTACCGGGGCACGGTCCCCTGGCGGACGCGTCAGCGCTCGATGCTTACATCGGGCTACTCGACCACGTGGAGGAGGCAGCGCGTGATGCGATCCAGCGCGGCATGACCGCTGCGGAGGCCGGCGCGGCGTATCGGCTCCCCAGCGGCCTCGAGAGCTGGACGCTTTTCTCCCCCGGCTACTTCGCTCAGGCCATAGGGGCGTGGATGCAGGAGCTCAGCGTCTAGTGCAAGTGGATCGATCGGCTGTGCACTCTACCAAGCGATTGCTACTATCGTTCTGATGGACACCCATCCTCGTTTCGTACCCTGATCGCCGCCATGCTGCAGTCGCTCCCCGACAACTGGATGACGCTCACCGGCCTCCTGGCCGGCCTGCTCGTGGTCGCCTGGCTCGGCGATTTGATTGCCACGGCTGTCTTTCGAGGCGGCGTTCGCCGGGTGGCCAAGCGAACTGCATCGACGTGGGATGACCGGCTGATCGACCGGAAGGTGTTCTCCCGCATCGCCCATGTCGTTCCGGCGATGATCTTGTACTACGGCATCGCGCCTGCCATGGGCGTCACTGCCGCCGACCTGACCGAGCCGGTCGGCACTGCGGCTCTCCTCGTGTCGCTGATCCAGCGGGTATCCTTTTCGTTCATTGTAGTGACGATCGTGATGGCGATCAATGCGTTCCTGAACGCGGTCAACGACATCTACAACGACTCGTATGCCGAGGCGAATTCCCGCCCTATCAAGGGGTATCTCCAGGTCGTAGGGCTCGTCCTGTGGATCGCTGCGGGAGTCGTCGTCATCTCCGTCCTGACGGGCCGGTCGCCGATCGTCTTCCTATCGGGGCTGGGCGCGCTCACGGCCGTCCTCATGCTGGTCTTCCGCGACACGATCCTGTCACTCGTTGCGAGCCTCCAGATCATGTCGAACGACATGATCCGCATCGGCGACTGGGTCGAGATGCCGCAGGCATCAGCCGACGGTGACGTGATCGACATCGCCCTCCATACGGTGAAGATCCAGAACTTCGACAAGACTATCACCACGATTCCCACTCACAGATTCATCAGTGATTCGTTCAGGAACTGGCGTGGGATGAGCGAGTCGGGCGGGCGGCGCATCAAGCGGGCGATCGTAATCGACATGTCTTCGATCCGTTTTCTCACCGATGATGAAATAGCGCAGCTCTCCAAGTACGAGCTGCTCCGCGAGTATATGCAGGAGAAGCGCGGGACCCTCGTGAAGTACGAAGATGAGAAGGGGGCGCTGGGCGCCGATGTCGTCCCGATCAAGCGAAGCCTCACCAATGCCGGGACGTTCCGCCGGTACGTGCTCGAGTATCTCGAGGCCAACCCGAAGATCCACAAGGAGATGACGCTGCTCGTGCGTCAACTCGCGCCGTCGCCTAAAGGCCTTCCTATCGAGCTCTACTGCTTCACAAACGACACAGCATGGTCCAACTACGAGGACATCCAGGGCGACATCTTCGATCACTTAATCGCGGTGTTGCCGGAGTTCGGGCTCCAGGCGTTCCAGGAGCCGGCGGGGACGGACTTCGCCCGACTCGTCGGAGCTACGGACTGACGGGGGTCTGAGTCATCTCCAACAGCGTCGTGACGGTCCGCCAATTGCGCACGGTCATGATTGTCTCGAGCCGCCGGTCGAAGTAGGCGGTCGTCAATTTCGTTCGAGCCATTCCTCCGGGCACGTGCAGGAAGACCTCCTTCCCCAGGACGGCGAAGCTGTCGACGGTCGAACGGGCCGGGTCGAGCGCGGCGATCGCCGTAGCATTAGGAGTGTCGGCGAGGAAGCCCACGTGCAGGTGCTTGGCATCGCTGGCCTCGTCGACGAATGGGTTTTGACCTGACGCGTCACGAAGTTGGCTCCCGGTACGCACCACGAGCGGCACGCGGTTGCCGAACCGCTCCTCGATCAGCCGCGGCACCTCCGTCACTCAGCCAGCTCGGCGCTGCCCTTGAAGACGACGTTGCCGCTCTGGATATAGGTGCGCACTTCGCGGCAACCGACATCCTCGAAGATCGTCACGAGATCCTTCATGGCTAGCCTGTTCTTGCCGCCGACGTTGATGCCGCGCAGAAGCGCTACATAGACCACTGCTACGTCCTCCCCTCTACTTAGGCGGCAAGCTTCCCGCGAACCCAACCGCGATGCCAACCCAATCGGCCAAGTCTTCCTCCGTGGAGATCCCGTCGGCGTCGACATACACCATCCCCTTCATCGCGCGACCCGTGAAGTCCATCTCTCGGGCGTGGGGTCGGGACAGCGCGGACTCGTATGCCTCGGCACCGATGCGAAGCATCAACTGATCACCGGTTATGCCGCAGCACATGTTGCCCCCGAGGAGGAAGCAGAGCCCACCGAACATCTTCTTCTCGCTCAGGTCCGGTCGGTCGGGCAGGACCGTCCTGACGCGTGCGGCGAGTGACTCGTCGTATGCCATGAGCAAGCTCCCTCCTGATTTGATCAATCTTGAGACCGAAGGCGCTTCTCGAAGCAATGGAAGCGGCCCTTTCGGAATACGACGTTTCCGGCCTCACGATATCCAACGCTCCTATACAGACGGAGAGCCTGGGGGTTCGAGCTGAAGGCGTCCAGCCGCAGCACCGCGAAGCCGAGCTCGACGGCGAGCCTCTCGGCCGTGACCATCAAAGCGCGGGCGACGCCCTGGCCCTGGAATCGAGGATTGACCATCAGCCGATGGACGACACCGACTGACGCGTCTAAAAAGCTCCACGGAACCTCCGTGTACTCGGGGTCCTGGAATCCGTTGAGGGCAAAGACTCCGACGAGGTCCTCTCCGGTCGAGAAGGCCGCGTACAGGGATCCTTCGGTCACGTCCGCTGAGAAGTTGGCATGGGCCGGATAGATCTCGTCCCACTGTTCGATGCCTCGGAGCTTCATGTCCTCTATGCAGTCGCGCACCAGCATCATTACGGCCGGAAGGTCCGACTCCAGGGCCACTCTGACGGATCCGTCATACAAGACCGCCTCGTGGCCGGGTCGCCGTGCGCTCAACACGACCAGGGGCTGAAGCTCTTGGCGCAAGCATTACATCGCACGGACGGCAACCTCCTCGGGGCCCTTTACATCACCTCCGAAACCGGCGCCTCCGACGTCAGATTCGCAAGCGCAACTCGCGTCGTCCCTACACCTCGCTTGGCCAGCGTATCCCGGTCGGGGATCTAGCGTGGAGCCGACAGGGTAAGGATATTCCTTACCGCCAACCCTGTTTACCCGAGGGGATCGATGATAACGAGTAAGCTCACTACCAAGTCACAGACGACGATACCCCGCTCGGTCCGGACCGCCCTCGGTCTTGAGCCTGGCGACGAGGTGGCGTACCAGATCGAGGGCGACCGGGTGATTCTCCGAAGAGCGAACGAGGAGTCGGTTGAGGACCCGTTCGCGACCTTCACTGAGTGGGATAGCGAGGCCGACCGAGAAGCCTATGCCGACCTTTGAGCAGGGTGACGTCGTGCGCGTACCGTTTCCATATACGGACCGAGATACGCGACAGCACCGGCCCGCTCTCGTCGTATCCGACGGAGGCCTCGGCGACCGGAAGGGTCTGATCTGGGTCGTCATGATCACGAGTGCCGCAAACCGGGAATGGCCAGGCGACGTACCCCTCGTCGTAGGCCACCGGGAGGTCGGCCTTCCTGTTCCATCCATCATCAGATCGACCAAGGTAGCCACCATCGAAGCTCGGCGTGCAACTCGGCTCGGGAGCCTTCCCGAAGGCATCTGGGCCAGCGTGGCGAGCGTGTTAAGGGAGCACCTCGGGTTCGGCTTACGCCCGCGGTCTGGACGCGTCAGCTGAGCGATCATCCCCAGCCCGTCAGCACCTCGGGTACGGCCCGTCGACCCTGATCGAGCCCCGCACGGGCGGCTGCCGGTCGAGTGGAGGGATCGAGGACGTTCCGACCGATCGCCGCGCGCGCTTCGGCGTCGAGCGTCAGCACGGTCACGCGGCTGCCCTCGCGCTCGAGTGCGGAGATCTCGCTTCGGAGACCCTTCCGGAGTCCGCCTGATCTGGATCTCCCGACGGGCGACAGGATGAGTACGGCGCCGTACCCGCTAGCCCGGTGCGCATTGTCGGCTGATGGGAGCCCGCCGTCGTAATACAAGCGACCTCCGATCGGCACGAGGGGCCACACCCCTGGCACGGCGCAGCTCGCCGCGACGGCATCGACGAGGCTCACGCCCGACTGGGCGTCGAACCAACGCTGCTCGCCGGAGGAAGCGTCGATGGCGGCCACCGTCAGCCCCATCTCGGGCCACTCGTGCCGCGGGAGGCGCTGCGCAATGATGTCACGCCTTACCGCAGGGTCGACCGTCTTGGCAGCCCTGGCCATCGCCCCGATACGGATCCGAAATCGCTGCGTGTCCTTCCTGACCAGAAGCGCCGCTAGCACCCCGGCGATGATCCGTCCGTACTTGATGTTCGGCCTCATCTCACCGACCTGTCGCGTGGGATCGACCTGGCGATCAAGCAGGTCTGAGAGGGGCACGTCGCTCGTGAACTGACCACCCACGGCCGCACCCGCCGAAGTTCCGATCACAAGGTTCGCGGAGCGGAGATCGACACCTCCCTCCTCGAGACCCAGAAGAATTCCGGTGGCCCACGCGATGCCGGCGACGCCTCCGCCTCCGAGGACGAGGGCTTTCGAGTGGGAGCTATTGTCTTGCATGACGGCTTCCGAGGACGAGATCCGGCGCTAAAGCGCGCCGGGCCAGTCTACCAACTCTCGCTCGCCTTTCGGCGAGAGCGAATAGTGTCCGGTCTTCACGCGCTCGAACCAACCGTAGTGGTTGTCGCGCAGGATCGGTCCCGCGCGCGACACTCCGGTGCGGTCGCGCAGAACGCTCACCTTGAGGGTTCCGGCATCCGCCAGCTCGCGGGCACACCGTAGGGCGTCTTGGCGATAGGCGGTGAGCCGTCGACGGGACGCGGAACCACCGGCCTCGGGATCGCCCACTCGCTCCGTGAACTCCTTCAACAACCGCTCGCGCCGTCGCGCGTTCGACCTGGGGCGATAGGGAACCGGATCCAACACAGGCACTACGCTCCCGCGCGCTGAGACGGTGAGGAGGCCGAGCCCCAGAAGGCGAAGAAGCCTCAGCACCTCCTTGCGGCGAGTTCGCCACGAACCCGTCCGGCCCTTCCCGATGCGGAACGCCACGTAGACCGTATCGGAGAAGGCGAGTCGGTCGACCGCCTGAAGCACCAGGTCCAGCGTCAGGCGCTCCTTCAGCTCGACCACGACCAGTCCTTCCTCTCCGCGCACAGCCACGACGTCGCAAGGCCCGATCTCGCCCTTCACTTCATATCCCTGGGCTTCCAGGAACTGCTTGATGGGAGCGTAGAGATCGGTTTCAGGCATGTGGGGCGGGGTAGAGCTTGGAAGGACCTCCTCGCACGGAGCTGCCCGTGCGATCAACGAGCGATTCTACCTGGATTGGATCCGGATGAGCCAATCACGCGGATGAGAGCAGCGGCGTTACGTCCAGCATCAGTGCTACATTGGGGGTAGCCCCTCGGCTGTTTGGAAGCTGACTCCTCAGTGAACTGGTAAGCACGCAGGTGGCACGAATTCTCATCGCGGACGACGACGATTCAGATCGTCGACTCCTGCAAGCGATCCTCGAACGAGCGGGTCACACCACCGTTTTGGTGGCAAACGGGGAAGACGCGTTGAGCGAGTGTCGCTCGGCCGCATTCGACGTGGTCGTCACAGATCTTCAGATGCCCAAGGTTCACGGCTTCGAGCTGATCACGGCTCTTCGCGAACTGGAACCGCCGCCGCCGATCGTCGCGGTGTCCGGGACAGGCCATTCCCAGCTAGAGATCGCCGAAGCGCTCGGGGCCAAGTTTGCATTGAGCAAGCCCCTGAACCCGGAAGCTGTGCTGGGCGCCGTCAGTCAAATCCTTCGATTCAAGCGCTGATCGGGGCAAAGCAAGGTCTGGAAGACGGGGTGGCTACATCTTCGGCAGCGTCACCCCTACCTGCTTCATGTACTTCCCTTTCCGGTCCGCGTAAGCGATTTCCGGCTCCTCATCGCCCTCGAAGAACAGCAACTGCGCGATCCCCTCGCCGCCATACACCTTCGCCGGGAGCGGAGTCGTGTTCGAGATCTCGAGCGTGAGGTAGCCCTCCCAGGTGGGCTCCAAGGGCGTCACGTTCACGATCAATCCGCACCTGGCGTAGGTCGATTTTCCGACACAGACCACCAGCACATCGCGCGGTATCCTGAAGTACTCCTCGGTCCTCGCGAGAGCGAACGAATTCGGCGGAATGACGCAGACGTCGGTCTCGAAGTCCACGAACGACCGCTCATCGAAGTGCTTGGGGTCCACGACAGTGTTGTGGACGTTCGTGAAGACCTTGAACTCTCTCGAGACCCGGATGTCGTAGCCGTAGGAAGAGATGCCGTAGGAGATGACGCCGTCTCTCACCTGACCGAGCTCGTAGGGCTCGATCATGCGGTGCTCTTGGCACATCCTCTTGATCCATTTGTCGCTCTTGATCGGCATGGACCGGGGGCTCTCCTCAGGGTCTCGGATAGGGGATGGTAGCGGCATAGAAAGCGCCGATTATAGACATCGAGTAGAAGGTGGTGCAAACGGCGGAAAATCCCAAAAAATCCGCCGTTCCTCCCGTTGACACTTCCTCGGCGCGCCGGGTACCTTTTTGGCGCCGGTCGGGCCTCGTGAACATTTTCACAAATGCAGGCGACCCCATAAATGTCGGGAGCTTACCTCCCCCTCTTGCTCCTCTTCGCGGTGTCGATGCTGAACGCCTTGGGCATGGTCGTCACCTCCCACATCCTGAACCCGCGTCGCGACACCCCCCAGAAGTTGATGCCGTACGAGTCGGGGATGATTCCGCTGGGCAGCACGAAGCAGCGCTTCTCGGTGAAGTTCTACATGGTCGCGATCAGCTTCATCGTCTTCGACCTGGAGACAATTTTCCTGATCCCGTGGGCGGTTCAGATGCGTGAGCTCGGATGGAGCGCCTTCATCGCGGTCGGCCTCTTCGTGATTGTGCTCGCAGTGGGCCTGCTCTACGAGTGGAAGAAGGGAGGCCTCGAGTGGGTCTAGGCGACCTCCTTCCCGGCGGCGGCACGCAGAAGAGCGAGGGCGGCCTCGGCATGTTCGGCTCGGGGAGTCCGACGTTCCTGACCACGAAGATCGACTTCGTCATCAACTGGGGCCGTCGCAACTCGCTTTGGCCGATGCCCTTCGGCACGGCGTGCTGCGCGATCGAGATGATGGCCGCAGCGGCCTCGAACTTCGACCTGGCGCGCTTTGGCATGGAGCGCATGTCGTTCAGCCCGCGCCAAGCGGACGTGTTGATCTGCGCGGGGCGCGTCCCCTACAAGCTCGCGCCGGTTCTGCGCCGCATCTGGGATCAAATGCCCCAGCCGAAGTGGTGCGTGTCCATGGGCGCCTGCGCATCCTCGGGCGGCGTGTTCGACGTCTACTCGATGGTGCAGGGGATCGACACGATCGTCCCGGTCGACGTCTACGTGCCGGGCTGTCCGCCTCGGCCCGAAGGCCTGATCTACGGCCTGATGATGATCCAGGAGAAGATCCGCGAGGAGTCGTTCACACGCCACTTCGAGCACCGCGCCGAGGATCCCGCGCTGGTGGCGCTGGCCAAGGCCAACGAGGCCGAGATCGTCGGACTCACGGGCCCCTTCGGGAATTCGACACAGCAGGACAAGCTCTCGGAGGGCTTCGTACCGGCCGACGTACGCGCTGAAGACCCCTCGGCCTGACCGCATGACCGAACGACCGCTGAGTGGGCTCGACGCAGTAGAGCGGGGTCCGCTTCCTTCCGACCTGGGCGCGGCGCCCTCCACTACCTCTATAGAGGGCGAAAGCGATCACCCCTCGGTCGCCGCGTTAGAGGGCCGCTTCGGATCGGCCATCCTGCGCCACAGCGTCTCGGCCGGAGACCAAACGGTGGTCTGGATAGATCCGGCCAAGAGCCTGGAGATCCTGACCTGGCTGAAGGAAGACGCGGGACAGCTTTACGACATGATGTCGGACGTCACGGGCGTCGATTACGGAAATGGCCGCCCCGTCGAGGTCGTCTACCAGATGTACTCGACGACCCACAAGCACGCGATCCGCTTGAGGTGCCCGCTCCCGCTAGAGGCGCTTCAGATCGACTCGGTGGCAGGGCTCTGGCATTCGGCCAACTGGCTGGAGCGCGAGGTCTACGACCTCTTCGGCGTCACCTTCAACGGACATCCGGACCTACGCAGGATCTTGATGCCGCAGGACTACGCCGAGGGGCATCCGCTCCGGAAGGACTTTCCGCTCCGAGGCCGCTTCAGCCGGGCTGAGCAAACGCGGAGAGCGCTGGCGCAGGACGTCGAGCGATTCTACGGAACGGAAGAACTCGCTCACGGCGGGACGCCCCAGGAAGTGGCGGCACGCGCGGAGAGGGCCGACATCGCTGAGGCGGAGGGCTAATGGCCACGCGCACGGTGGAGCTCGAGGTCGGCCGCACCCCGGAGATGGGCGTCGACGGCCTCCCGGCCCGCAGCCCACTCCGGCCCTTCGACGTGCCGGAGCCCGAAATGGGCACCGAGCAGATGCTCATCAACATCGGGCCCCAGCACCCAGCCACACACGGGGTGCTCCGTCTGATCTGTGAGCTCGACGGCGAGACGGTCATGAGCGTCACGCCCGACATCGGCTATCTCCACTCGTCGTTCGAGAAGCTCGGCGAGTACCGCTCGTGGAATCAGATCGTCCCGCTCACCGACCGCATGGACTACCTCGCGCCGCTTATCTACAACTGCGCGTATGTCATGTCGGTGGAAAAGCTTATGGGCATCGAGGTCACGGAGCGCTGCAAGGTCGTGCGCGTCATCTGCATGGAGCTCGACCGCATCTTCGGACACCTGCTCTGGCTGGGCACGACGGCGATCGACGTGGGCGCGTTCACTCCGTTCCTTTATGCGTTTCAGCAGCGCGAGCGCATCTACACTCTGCACGAGGCTCTCACGGGCGCACGCATCACGACCTCCGCGACGCGCATCGGTGGGATGATGGCGGACCTGCCGGTCGGGTGGCTCGACGCCCTGCGCGACTTCCTCGACACGTTTCCGAACACGCTTCACGAGATTGACCGGCTTCTGACCGGCAACCAGATCCACATCGGACGCACACAGGGAGTGGGCGTCATCAACACGGCCGACGCGATCAATTATGGGCTCACGGGCCCGAACCTGCGCGCCGCCGGCGTGGACTACGACGTCCGCAAGGACCGCCCGTACTACGACTACGAGACGTACGACTTCGAGGTCCCGATCGGCGAGCACGGCGACTGCTACGACCGCTACCTCTGCCGCATGGAAGAGATGCGCCAAAGCGTGCAGATCCTCCATCAGGCGATGGCGCGTCTGCCGGACGGCCCGATCAACGTCCAAGACCCGAACATCTCGCTGCCCTCCAAGACCGAATGCATGTCGGACATGGAGAGCATGATCCACCACTTCAAGCTGATCACGGACGGCATTCCGGCCCCGGAAGGCGACTGCTACTTGCCCATCGAGGGCTCGAAGGGCGAGCTCGGTATGTACGTGGTGGCCGAAGAGGGCGGCACGAAACCGGTTCGGTGGCGCGTAAGACCGCCTTCGTTCGTGAACCTGTCTACGATCGCGAAGCTGGCCGAGGGCCACCTCGTCTCGGACCTCATCATGATCAACGCGAGCCTCGACATCGTGCTCGGGGAGATCGATCGGTGAGCGACGTGCCCTTCAAGAATCCGGGCTGGGCAGGCAACACGGGCGATTTCGACCTCACCGAGGATCAGGTTCGCGGCGACGACTTCGTGGGGACGAGACCAAAGGACGGGGGGCACGCGTCGGGCGCCGGGGCGATGCCGTACATGCTCGCCAGCAGAGATCCCGAGGGGCCGCTCTTCGAGGGCGAGTATCAGGAGCGCTTCGACAAGATCCTCACGCGCTATCCGACCAAACGTGCGGCTCTGCTTCCCGCACTTTCACTGGCCCAGGAGATCCGAGGTCACGTCAGCCCGCAGTCGATGGACCGGGTGGCGGAGCTACTGGACCTCTCGCCCGCTTACGTCCGGGGCGTGGCCACGTTCTACACGATGTACAACAAGCGGCCCGTCGGTCGGCACTTGGTTCAGGTCTGCACCAACATCTCCTGCAACCTGTGTGGCGCGGAGGAGGTGCTTCAGGCGTTCCTGAACTACACGGACGCCGAGCTGGGCGAGACGTCCGAAGACGGCAACTTCACGACCATCGAAGCCGAGTGTCTGGCCGCGTGCGGCTATCCGACCTGCGTGCAGATCAACTCGCGCTACTACGAGAACGTGACGCCCGCTGAGGTGCCGAAGATCATCGAACACCTCAAGACGAAGGGGGACTGATGGCCTACCCCTACGGGTCGGACCGCGAGGCCCGCGTCGTGAGTACGCACTTCGGCGACCCCATGCAGCGCCGCATCGACACTTATGTGTCGAGGGGCGGCTACGGGGCCCTGAAGAAGTCGTTCGAGATGGGACCGGCGGACGTCGTCGACGTGGTAAAGTCTTCTGGGCTCCGGGGACGGGGCGGGGCGGGCTTCCCCACCGGGCTGAAGTGGTCGTTCATGCCGAAGGAGCAGACCAAGCCACACTACCTGCTCTGCAACGCTGACGAGTCCGAGCCGGGCACCTTCAAGGACCGTGAGCTCATGCGTTGGGATCCGCATCAGCTCATCGAAGGATGCCTCATTGGCGCTTATGCGATCCACGCCAAGCATGTCTATATCTACTGCCGGGGTGAGTTCTTCGAGGCGAATCAGGTTCTAGCGCGGGCCGTCGAGGACGCTTATGCCAAGGGGTACGCCGGCACGGACATCATGGGCTCCGGCAACGACATCGACGTCACCGTCCATCAGGGCGCCGGCGCCTATATCTGCGGTGAAGAGACCGGCCTGATGAATTCCTTGGAGGGCAAGCGCGGCCTTCCCCGCATCAAGCCCCCGTTCCCGGCGGCCTCGGGTGCGTTCGGCATGCCATCCACCATCAACAATGTCGAGACCCTATGTGCCGTGCCGCACATCGTGTCGAACGGCGGCGAGTGGTACCGGCAGTGGGGCACCGAGAAGAGCCCTGGCACCAAGCTCTTCTGCGTGAGCGGTCACGTCAGGAAGCCAGGTAACTATGAGCTGCCCTTGGGGTTTCCGCTGACGGAGCTGATCGAGGACGTGTGCGGTGGCATGCGCGACGGCAACGCCCTCAAGGCGGTCATTCCTGGCGGCTCGTCCGTGCCGATCATCAACGCAGAAGAGGTCGGGCGCTGCAGTCTCGATTACGAGGGGTGTGTGGCAGTAGGCACGATGCTCGGCTGCGCGTCGGTCATCGTCATGGACGACACGACGAACATCGTGAAGCAGGTCCGCCGCATGGTCGACTTCTACGCCCACGAGTCGTGCGGGCAATGCACACCATGCCGCGAGGGCTCCTCCTGGACCGCGCAAATCATGCGACGCATTGAAGACGGCAAGGGCGCCGAAGCGGACCTGGACACGCTCATGGAGATGACTCAACAGATGGTGGGCACTACGATCTGCGTTCTGTCCGACTCGGTCGCCGCGCCGGTGCAGTCCTCCATTCTGAAGTTCAGGGAAGACTACTTGGCACTCATGGCCGCCGCCGAGCCAGCGGGGGTCGCCTAAGATGGCCGAGATGGTCAACCTGACGATCGACGGCCACGCGGTCTCCGTGCTCAAGGGCACGACGATCCTCGAGGCCGCGAAGACGATCGGCGAAAAGGTCCCGCACTACTGCTACCATCCCGGCCTCTCGTCGCCCGCCATGTGCCGCCTGTGCCTCGTCGAGGTCGAAGGAGCACCCAAGCCGCTTCCGGCGTGCGTCACGACGGTGATGGAGAATCAGGTCGTTCACACGGTTTCGGAGGAGGCGAAGGGTCACCGGCAGGGGGTGCTCGAGTTCTATCTGCTGAACCATCCGCTCGACTGTCCCATCTGCGACATGTCGGGCGAATGCGACCTCCAGGACTACGTGCACGAAGAGGGCCGTAAGCACGGCCGCGGCGTCGAGCCGAAGCGCGTCTTTGGCCGTGACGATTTCGGAGGCGACGTCCTGTTCTACGGTGACCGCTGCGTGATGTGCACCCGCTGCGTGCGCTTCATGAACGAAGTGGAGCAAGAGGATCGCCTCACGGTCGTCGACCGCGGCAACCGTTCCGTGATCGACACGTTCTTCGACGAGGGGCTGGAGGGGACGCACTGGCACGGCAACGTCGTCGACATCTGTCCGGTCGGCGCGCTCGTATCCAAGGACTTCCTCTTCAAGGCGCGCGCCTGGGATCTCGAGCACGCGCCCGGCGTCTGCGCGAGCTGCTCGCAGGGTTGTAACATCGATCTGCACACGCGGGACAACCTCGTCCACCGCGTGAAGCCGCGTGAGAACCTCGATGTCAACGCGTG
>Ga0114996_10002350_pt1 | contig 24519 bp, 14 predicted proteins | sample ArcticOcean_MG_C_4_FD_87039 | JGI IMG/M metagenome (GOLD analysis project Ga0114996, IMG submission 87039) | Marine microbial communities from western Arctic Ocean - ArcticOcean_MG_CB4_134 | ecosystem: Environmental > Aquatic > Marine > Oceanic | place: Arctic Ocean: Canada Basin | collected... | reverse complement strand
TCTGGGGCGGGAATCTTTTGTCGCTGGCCCCAAAGGACAGTTAACAGATATACCGGCAACTGCTCACAACCGCCCACGTATAAGGGGCCTAACCTCACCGTATAACGATGGTGTTACTGAAGCGTATGAGGAGGCTATGGACATCCTCGAAGGTGGGCACCTTCTATCCGACCCCCGTTTACGGGGGAGGATGAATCTACAGGATGTGATGAATCTCGGTGGGTCAGAGGACCTTATGCGAGAGGCTATAGCGACTGTGGGCGGTGAGCCCAGCGCACTTTTATGGAACCTTCCGGGTCCCAGAAAAGCAATGCCCAACATCCTTAAAAAGAGATTCTTGTTTGACGATGTTGTGGAAACGAAGGGGGGGTATCTGGCCGGGACCAAGAGAGTAACGACGCAGACCAAGTTGATGAAGCATCACAGGACACTGATGTATGAGGACCTGTATGCAGATACCGTTACCGATGCACTTAACGTCACAAAGGATAGTGTAGATGAAGTCATGGCGGCGACGGCAGAAAGAGGGAACGTGTTCGTCTCCAAGCTGGATGCCTACTATGTGCCGACTGTAACCAACCCTGAGTTTGCCAAGGAACTGGATTCCTTGTTAATCCCGTGGGACAACGCAACTGGGACTCGTAGCCTCGGTAAAGTGGTAGCTCTTACCGGGGAGCAGGGAAGGGAGCTACTAAACTCTAATATCGGTGCAATGCGGTGGAGTGGCGAGCATGCGCAATTCATAACCCCTAGAGAAACGTTGCGAAAGGCTATGTCCAAGGCTCTTAGGAATACCGATGCAGCGTCTTTGCAGATTTCACTACCGACAAGAAGGGCTCTTGGGGTGGATGCTGTATTGCCAAGGCCGGTTACTGCGAAACTCACAACCGGTGTTAAAACACCGCCTACTGTTGGGAGCCTCAATCCCATTACAGGAATTGATGACGGGTCAGCAGTGGTGTTTTCAAAGGTTACCCCGTTGGTCGAAGGCACGCCAGAAGGATTGAGGATTCTGGATGGGCTTGAGGCCCACCAAAGCATTATCCACGCACCCCGATGGCCGAGGCCCACCCCATTATCAGGTACATCAGGTGGATGGTGGGATGAGTACTCAAGATATTCAAAGGCTCAGGCGGTGGGGGAGCCAACTGATTTCTTGAAGGTCCAGAAGAAGACGATGGACGGGTTTAACTGGTCAACGATAGACAATCATATAACGGCCTCAGATATAGACCGCCCTGCGGTATCCAAGGTAAAGATTGCCCCTGCCCCCAAGGGACACAAGCGTCTGTACAACGCCAGCACAGTAGACTGGGATGTAGATGATTACCTTGAGCCGCATGTTAGTGACTGGGTTAAGGAGGTAGCTGGCGGGGCTGGGGATGTGCCAGTAGAGGATATCACCGCACCGCTGGTTTTTATGGCTGAAGAGCCCGGCGACTGGATGACAAGCATTGTTTCTCGCAAACTAGGAAAGCCGAATAAGGCTGTGACCCTTGAAGATATCCGTGACCACGGGCGACTGAATATAATTGATGCAGATATCGACGATGCGATTTATAAGGTAGGTGATTTTTCTGAGACTGGGGAGGTTATTGATTTAACCGGCTCTCGGCTGAAGTTCCATGAGACGGCGCTATACAGTGAGGGGGATGTGTATTCCGGGGCCGGTGCCCTTACTGATATGCCAGTGGGACCAGAGCCCCATGATTTTATAACCGGGAATGTGATGGACGTGAAAGCATCACTTACCGGGGATGACCTGATTGTATTTTTACGCTCGGAAGGCGTCGATTTACCTGACGGGGTAGTGGCTGCCCCATCGTCTGCGGCCCCCCCTAAAGTTTTCATCCCTGATTCCTCTACGAGGAAAGGTATTTCAGGTAAGGCTTACATGCTCGACAACCCAGAAAAGTATGCGTCTGGCCGAGGGGCGAAAGACCTAGCTATCTATGATGATATTCGGTTACCAGCGGATGGGGACTTACTCGTCGCACAACATACGACAAGCGAGAAATGGATAACCACGTTTTTAGATGAGGGCGTGGATGGGACCATACCACCACCTGACCGCAATCTAGGGAAGCTGACCATTACCGAATCTGGGGTCACGGTTAATACAAAAATAGATACCCCCGGCTTATACGTTACGCATTCCTCTGACATTACTTCTAAACCGCGAGTGGTGATTGTTACGCGGGCCGATGAGGTTATATCAAGCGTAGAGTCTATAGGGGCCGGGAGAAAGACTGGGTACGGGGCCTTGTATAACGGCGATGCCCTTTTGAATAAGCATATACCAGCTTCTGATATTGCTGGGAAAGTCCTTTACAGCGATGCTCAGTGGAAGGCTACTGGACAGGGGTGGTCGTACACCCCCAATCCCAAAAGCCCTTACGGCAAGATGTTTCAGCTAAATGCACGTAATGAAGTTGTGCTTGCGCCCGCGCCTGTACCCGCGCCTGTACCCGCGCCCGCGCTTGCGCCCGCGAAGATAGATAAGTTCTTTCTTAGAACTGCTGATGACGCCATAGTTGTTAGAGAAGAGATTGAAGCTATTGAAGATGCTTGGTACGGGACTCCAGCCAGTTTTGGAGAGCGGTATCCAGCACGTGCGCTATCTGACGATGTACCCGGATACACTGCTTACCGTAAGGAGCTGCAAACGGCTGCAAGAGAGGAGCTGGGAGAAGAGTTTACTGTATACCGTCTATGGGACAAGAATCATTTTGAAGCGTGGAAAGGCGGTGAGGACATAGGCCCGCTTTCTACAACTCTCAGTAAGAAGAGGGCCGAGAGTTTTAGGAAGATGCCAGCTAATAAGGGGAAGGATTTAGTAGTCACTGAAATACGGGCCACCCCAGACGCTATGGTAATGCGTGGCATTGAGGGTGAGCTGGAGGTAGTCCTTGATTTTAATGAGCTAAGTTTTGCTGACTCGATGAAGGGTATGGGGCCGCTATCGGACATAGCGCCTACCCCTGCACCCGCGCTAGGGTCTGCGCGTCTGAAGTACTTAGACGACACGCTACCATTCTTTCTCGACAATGCGTCTGAGACTCTACGAGACACAAACAAGGTTTTACGTGAGCTGGCTGAAGGTGGGTTACCACGCGGGGCACCAATCCCCACAACAGTTAATGTTGCAGACGACATCGTAGCTGCTGCGTCTGGGAAGCCGGGGGCCACGTCACAGGTCTTTGCCGATAACGTTGATATGCTGGACTTTCTAACCCAGACAACGACGTTGAAGGAAGATGTGTTTTTGTACCGGTCAGTAAGTCCGAGTGTAGTAGAGAAGACGTTCGGCAAATCTTTATCCATAGGACAGGTTGCCGGGAATGACGGGTTCATCCAATGGTCGGCAACGTCTAGCGCCCCCGCACGCAAGGCCATGCGCCATAAGCCCGAGAGGAGAACCGTGCTTCGTATTCGTGCAGCCAAAGGCACTAAGGGGTTTTACTACGGGGGCGAGAACAAACAGTTCATCCTACCGCGTGGGACTACGTACCGGTTATCCAATGTAGAGGAGAATGTACTGGTTGGGTACCACCCAACTAAGGGCGGTAAGATGAATTTATCGCGCCCCATATATTCCCGCGTGGTTACTGTGGAGTCGATTGCTAAAGTTGATGGGGCTGTTGTTGCGCCTGCAAAGACGGTGACCCATAGAGTGCCCCGTGGAAGTTCGTTAACGGCTATGGATGAGTTTGCGCGGAGCACAGATATAGAGTCCGTGAATGTGTTTACGGATACCACTTCTTCGGTAGGGGTTCATTCGGTAGTCGTGCAAAACGATATAACCAATTTATCAACCGGGGCTAGTAACGTGTACTCGAAATCTATGGCGGCTGGGATATCAGACCAACTGACGGATGAGGCTTACAAGGCTGCCCGTAACGATACTCGTTTACTGCAATCGTATGCGGGAGCGAAGAGGGAACTGATTACCGATAAGTACATGCAGAAGGTAACAGACGTGCAGCAAAAACTGGACGCGGTGTTTACCTCCCCCACCACTTCCAATTATCTCCCTGACCGCGTGTATACGTATGCGGCTATACAGGAGGGCCAAGACAAGGCGTGGAAGGGGATGCAGGTAGGAGATGCTTACAGTTCCCCCGGATATACGTCGTCTACTCTTGGCCCGCACACAGTTTTAGAGTCGGCTGGAATAGAGGCCAGTACTTTTGAATCTGGCAAATATGTAAAACGTACTATTGCCGGGGTGCCGTACAGCGTTGTTAAGGTGCCTGCCGCGACTCAGCCCACCATTGTTCGGTACGTACTTCCTGAAGGCCAGCGAGCCCTTACGTCTTACGATAATCTAAATGTGATGTTGCCACGCAACACAACGTTTCGAGTACTGGGTAAAGAGCTGGATGTGCCCGTGTATCAGTGGACTGATGATGTTGGGGAGCTTCGCACCGTTACCGGGCGGGTTATTACGGTGGAGCCGATTAGCTTAAAAAACATGGCCCCGACAGGTGCTGTTAAGGGGGCGGCAACAATACCCTTAAAGTTAGTCCCGCCTCCGCAGATGCTTCCGACGATACCTGTTTCCCCCACTTCAAAGCTGGGGAAGAAGGCTTCTAAACTTGCCAGCCAAGTCCCAAAAGCTGGTAAAGCTAAGGGGCGGGTGCGGGGGTATGGGGGCCTTAGCTCAGAAAGGTACATGCACCCAATCAACGACCCTCTTAATCAGTCCGCAACGAAGGCGGCGTCAAAGATAGGGGCTGACTTAGAAATTAAGTACACACTGGTGGAAGAAGCCGGGTCATCTGGCCCCGCCTCATTCCGACCAGTTCTGGAGCAGACAGGCAGGAAAGTTAAAACCACTGGTGGGAGGAGGTTAAGTAAGTTTGAGCCAGCAGAACAGACCTACCTAGCGACATTGGACGATGCTAGGGATATACCCGTCAGCCTCCACTTAGATGACGTGATGCCGGTAGGCCGCTTAGGCGGTGGTGAAGGGTTCGAGTCGTTCATCGAGAAGGAATTTCAAGAGCGTATAGACACCCCTTGGGCTCATCGCGGGCGAACGACGGAAAAAATTAAGGGGGCTCGGGGGAGTATATCTAAGGTAGATGAGGTGTTTCGTGGAACGTTGTCGGCGGATGCGTTAACGGAAGCAGAGCTTTCTATGCACGCTGGTGCTAAAACAGTGTTTGATAACGTACCCACCTTGCCGCAGGAGCTTGTCGTATACCGTGCGATGCGGGCATCTGAGTTGTTGGAGGAAGGTGCAAGGGACGTAGCCGGGGCAGTCGGTAGGGCTTACGCAAACCCAGCCCCCACGTACCTTACGACAGACATACGCCGCGCATCTAGGCATGCGGCTAGTATGCGTAAGGCAACACCGGATGCGGAAGTAGTCTTGGTGCAACTGAGATTAGAGGAGGGGGCCAAGGTTCTTTATATGGGTGATGGTAACGTGGTGGCTTCGCCCGGAACCGTGTTCCAGCTAGACGAATTATTGCCAAAGGTAAATACCTTTGAAAGCACACTGGCTAATTCGACCAAGCCTGCTGGGTCTTTCGGCAGCTTTCAGGAGGCTAATCTTCTTCGATACAAGAGGTCTTTGTTAGACCCGGCCACGCCTTTTAGTGACGACGTATTTACAGCGTCAGCCTTTGCTAGACCCGATGAGGGTATGTGGGATTTCCCTGTTTTAAGTGGCAGGCAAGTCCCCACTACGCAAAGTGTAAACACGTCGGCCCGTCTTGGTAAGGGAACGAAACTGGGTATTGAGTGGGCGGACCACTCGTTCGGGGCACCAATACGGGGGGCATCGACTTCCGTTTCGGACATTATTGTAATGCCTTCCATAAGAGAGCCGGTACGGAATGTTACGGCAGAGGCAAGTACTTTTGATGACGGTATTAAGCATTTCTATAGAAAGTATCGGGACGAGACGGATGTAAATTCGTGGTTGCGGGAGGTGCCTTCGGTAGACACTTCCAGTGATATCTATGGGCTTGGTCAGGTTTCAACAGCGGACGATTTTATATCTAGCCACTCACTTATTGATAGAGACGAGATAGAGGCAGTGCGGTCGTGGTATACGGCTAAAGAAAATTCTAGTGAGGCGCTTTCTGTTTACATGCATGGAATGGCTGATGGCAAGAACGCAACTCTTATAGATGACGTTGCTAGGGGTATCGAGAAACCGGGGTTGGGTGCGCTAGAACTTCAAGCACGGGAAAAGTGGATACCTGCGTTGGACGAGTTGATAGAAACGTCGGAGGGGGCGTTTCCTAGACCGTACAGCAGGACCGCCGGGCGGTCAGCGGTGGACGACGTGTGGCCTGCGACTTACGGAGGCTCTGCCAGCAAGGGCACTATGGGGGTGGGAGATGTACATATAAATAGAACGTACATGCACACCACGGTGCATCCACACAAAGCTGTTTTAGATGCCATAGAGAACAAGACACCGACGTTAACGAAGGACGGTACACGGGCGGTATACGAAGATGTAACGCTGACGAGGGTGTACATAAAGAAGGGGGACAAGGTTATACAAGTCGGCAGTCAGGAGGCCGAGGAGTTTTTACATGGAAGGGGGGCTGCATTCCATGTTACTGAGGTTGAGAGTAACGCAATCTTAATGGAAGTCTCGAACATTCAGAGCAAAACAGAGGGCATAGATACAGCAGCGTGGTTCCCTACCCTAGACCCTAAACGTGCGGCGAAGGTGGACACGGTTTTTGTGCGTGGCGATATCATTACACTAGAAAGTGTAGCCCCTCAGCAAGTAGAAGCGGCGGCTGAAATAGGTGCGCGTCGTGGGGGTGTTATTGTGCCCGTAGACACCGGGGGCTACATAGCCGCTGATAACTCGTACTCTGCTGCGTGGAAAACGGCGTTGCGTGAACGAAAAGAGGCTGGGGTCTACGATGGTCGCTACGCTATAGAGGATATAGTTACGGACACTTACAAGGATTCGTATGCGGGTAATGGGCTCACGTCACAATATGTATCACGTCCTCTCGACAAAGCAGCGGCTGCAAAATATGTCGAGGGGCCTCAAAGTTTTGTGCCGAACAAGGTGAAATTCGACCATGAGGCTGCGGTCAAGCGGGCGCGGGCTGCTGATGCGGGAAAGAAGCTCCCGAAAAAAGCTGTAGGTCATTATACCGGTATTGGGTCCGGGGAGATGAATGAGATTTCTAGGCTGTTGGATGAAGCCGAGAGATTACCGTCGTCTAGGCGTATGATTAGAGAGTCAGGGGCATGGGACCCGGACGTTGGGCTGGCAGAGACACTGTATCCAAAAGGTGGTAAGTTTGATACCTACGCTGCAAACAGAATCATAAAGGCATTCAATGATGGGACGCTAAATTTCAAGTGGGGGGATGCGGAGTGGGCTCCCCGTGGCCAAAAGCTAGATGGCTGGTTAAGAATGGGGTTAACTGCTAGGGCGGGTAGTGGCACCACGCTTCGCATGCAACTAAGCCTACAACAAGCCCTTAAATACAAGTCATCGCCATTACCAGAAGATGTTATTTTGATGCGCGGCATCAAGGGGGCTCATCCGGGTAGGATGGGCGGGTTTAAGGAAGGGGAGCTGTTCACTAATTGGACAACCGGTAGTTGGACTGGTGACCCCAACCTAGCCTCTTCTTTTGGGAGGCTCGGTGGCCGTACAGTAGACGACATTGATGACCTGTTGAACCTTGGAAAAGTAACCTCCGATGGTAGCCGTGTATATTCCCCAGCCATCGTAGAGGCAAAGAAGGAGCGTGGCATTATGCTTCGGGTTAAGTATCCTAAAGGTGCTCCCTATACCACGGCCCCAGATTTTTTTGAGGAGGAATTTATTCTAGGGCCGTCTACGTTTAGAATTAAAAAGGCTACATACCGTGGGCACGGCGAGGCGTCGTTCCATGATGTAAACTGGGAATTGAGAGGGGAAAGCAAGGCGCTTCTTCCAGAAAATGCTAAAGCCTTTGCGGATGGTCAGTGGGGTAAGCTCGGATTGGCGGACGATGAAATTGCCGAGCTTGACCAATTGCAGAATTTTCGTGACTGGCTGACCAAGGCATCGCAACTTCCTGATGACGATATACTGTGGGTAACAACGCCGTACACACGTTCCGATTTTGTTGAGACGTTGGATGCCCTTACGGATTCGGCTAAATATCGGGCAGCGGTAGAGGAGGCGGCTGGGGCGGGGCGCGAGTTTTTAGAGGGCATGGCTAGTAGGGCTAAGTTGGCTGGGACTATACGACCGTTTCAGCCCCCGCTTACACGGTGGCCGGTATTGAGCCAGATACAAGTCGGAGAGGGGAGCGTATACAGCGTACGCCACAGAGTAAGGGTCACTATCCCTTACGAGAGTATACCAGCACGGGTGCTGGATTTAGAGTATGTCCCCACCGCCGCCGCTGCGGAAGCCATTGCCCCAGTACAGACACAGGCGGCGCTGGCAGAGGCGGCGGTCAAACTGGTCGATGACGCCGATGTCACGTTCAAACGTATTGCACGGGTTACCGATGAGGATTTTTTGCCGAAGACATGGCTGTCTGATGTTGACCCTGATGATGCCCGGTCTGTATTTACGGATACAGATATAGGGGCGCGAAAAATATTTGTAACTGAAGTCAAGCCTGCCGACGTTGCCGCCCATATAAAAAATGGGGGGTCCATGCATGTTTCTGATAGCCGCAAAGTTGGCGCTTTGGTTACAGATAAGGGCACCGTGGGGAATCTGTTTAACAGCAATGGACCGGGGGCTGGGCGTGAGATGCTGCTCGACCTTATCGAAAATGGAGATGCAAAAACTCTTGATTGTTTTGATGGGTTTTTGCCAGAGTACTACAAGCAATTCGGTTTCGTTGAGTACAAGAGGGTAAAGTGGAATGACGCATATGCCCCTAAGAAATGGGACTATGGTAAGCATGGCCGCCCAGATATAGTGTATATGAAATACGCAGGAGGAAATCGTGCCACAGTCAGACAAAGATTTATTGCGGGGCAATCTCTTACATCAGACGCACAATCAGCTTTCGAGAGAGGGGCAGCTATCTCTCATCAAGCAGAGATTCGAGCATCGTTTAAGGGAGGAGCGGGGGGAGAAATGGCTAAACGAAAATCGCTTGCTGCTGGAAGAGCAGTGGAAAGGAATGATAAATCTAGGCTTATTCTGAACCAGTTGGCCGAACCCACGGATAAACGGTCCCCCGCGTGGGCCATACGGTTTGGTGATGAGGGCAACGAGTTTTGGTTAGGTACTAGCGATGTCGGCCCAGACTTGAGGAGGGCCACCACTGACCGGGCGGCAGTTGCCAATACTGTTGAGACGTTGACTACGGTACAAGGCTTTAACTCAGTGGATGAGGTTATCGAGTGGGCTGTTAGTCGAGGCGCTAAAAGGGAGTCGGTTACAGCCGTGTCGCGTTCGCTAGAGGCGAAGTATTCCCGCGCCCGTTTAATTGACCCTAGTCTTCGTAGCGGGGCGTCAGCGGAGGTTCTTGTTCAAGAGGCTAAAAGGGCGGCTAAAGCCGTTAAGAAGAAGGACGCACAGAGGGTGTTTTTAGATTTGCTGGAGCGCCCTGATATTACGCGAAATATTGATGGGGTAACCTCCCGCCACAGGTTGTCCAAAACCGTTCGGAAGCAGCTCTTTCTTGACTCGGTAGACGATATGACAGAACTCCATAGGTCAGAAAGTTTTTTACCAGACATTGTTACAAAGCCCTACAGCGTAGTCGAGGTAGAGCTGCCTACTCCGGTGGCCCGTGCGACCGGGACTGTATTTGATTCATCCACCCTAGTTATTACCCCGCCTAGTAACGTTGCGAAAAAGGTTATCCCGGTAATTAAGCCGACACCCGGTTCTTCCCAAATAGATGATACCGCCAGTGCTTTTTACGGCAAGGGGAGCGGGGAAAAGGTGACCTTCAGGTATGTTCGTAACCCAGAACCGGCTCCTAATTTTGGAAGTTTATACGGGCAAGATGTTGAACCGGCAGGGATGTACGTCAATGAGGCGACTTCGGGCCATGTGCCGCCCGGCTACGACTCCGGTACCCTGACGTTTAAGTCACCCCTTTATATTGAGGCGACGGGGGCCTACCAAGATAAATCGAGCTGGAAGCATGTATTGTCGAGCCGATATAGAACGACTGCCGATTCTGTTGGGACGACGTTATCGCGGAGAATCGTACAAGATGGGTATGACGGGGTAGTGGTAATTGAGCCAGCTACTGCAAAACGCGGAAGTTACGTAAGTGAGATTGTTGATTTGCGGTCGTTTGTGACCAAGAGCGAGGCGTTGCTAGAAGACGTGCTCCAGAATTCTCGGTACTTGCATGGGGTTGGTGGGGCGTCTTTATCGTAATGCCGCGCATACTAAAAAAGGATTTGCAGGTAATTGCACAGAGGGTATCCGGGTCTGGTCGCCCCCTAAGCGGGGAGATAGGGGCCTTCTTGGTTGGGTGGTCACCGGAGAATAGAGCCCAGACTTCAGCTACGTACATTGTCCGGTTGGATGGTGACACGGTTGTCGCAGGCCCACGGTCCTATGAATCGGTAGTTAAGTTTGGGTACTGGGGTCCGGTTACCAGCCACGCCGTAATACCAGATGTAATCGGTAGGGCGTGGCGATTTATTAACAGGGGGGCACCAGTTTAATGCCACCCTTCCCTGCCCCCAGTTATCGTCTCTATGGGGACCTTCCGGTTAAGTGCGAGCCCGATGAAGTCAGCGGGGTTCGGTTCATGGTTTATAACTGGGGGACCGGGGGGTTTGAGCGCAATGACCGCTTAGGTGTCTGTGTCTATCTCGGACTAGACCCCTATGCTGACCCTGAAGATGCGTCCGCACAGGACGGGTTTGATACCACTGTTTTGTCTGCACGTAGTTTTAACAGTTACGTTGCTAACTTAAAAAAATTAAAGGGCCAAGGCACCTAGAGAACTATGGGGAATTTAGGTATGCTAGAGTAGGTATGCCGACGACTGAGACACATGCGCACAAGGCCGATATGGTTGCGAGTGACTTGGTTGCCGGGGGGCGATTGAATGACGAACAACGCCCATCTACTACAAGGAGGAACGCCCCTGTGCCGATAGAGGTATGCACTACAGATACTAACGTAAAGGGGTGGCGTTGGGGGTCTTCCGGTAAGTGTTACACGGGCGCGGGCGCACGCGCACAGGCACGCGCACAAGGGGCGGCGCAAATGGCATCTGAGAGCCGGGGAGTAAAAAAGGCTGCCCCACTAGCTGCTCTTTTAGTTTTAGGGCTGATTGCCGAGAAGGTGGTTCTCTATGCCGTCCGTTTTTATGAGACTATGCACGTGGGGAAAGTAGCGTCTCACTTGGGGCATAAGTTGAGTTCCAACGACTCTAGGCCAGCAGTCAAGGACCTATTCTCTACGATTGAGTCAGGGGGGGAGGTTACTCGGCGTCAAGTTGGTAGAGTGATGCGGGGTATGACCCTGCCCCAGATAAACCGTGTGTTTGGCGGTCTTCCAGAGGCCCGTAGGATGCTTAAAGCCTTGGGCGAATTAGAGAAGAGTCGAAAGGGTTTCATAGCGCAGGGTGATATGGGACCCAGCAGGTACCCGAAACCTAATATACCCGTGGAGCCGGGTGCCCTTTTGGCGTATGTCCAGAACTCTGTATGGAAGCAGGAAACTGAACGCAGTGATGTTGAGGTGCATAAGATAGCTCCTTTGTTAATGCACGCCATGCATAAACTTGTGAAACTTGCGGAGATAGCGTTAGTAGCGTTCTTCACACACGAACAGATAGAGCGGGGGCGTAAATATTTTCACGAGGACAGCGAAAAACAGGCGGATAAACGCAAGCGGAGGGAGGTGCGTGAGGACCTACGCACCCTGTCATTGAAAGAAATAAAAAAACGCTATGGGAGTGTGCGTGAATTCAAGGCGCTGATGTCCCACCTTAAACAGGTGCGCTCAGAGTTTAGCTTGGGCCTACCAGAAAAAGAGTTCTACGCGCAAATAATGCGCAGGGCTCCTAAGTCCCAGTATACGACGGTCAGCAAAGATGAGGTCATTACGGCTACGATGTCCGAGGTTAAAAAGACGGATAGTGAATTACGTATTGCGTGGGGGGAGGTCTACGCACCGAATGTGCCAGATTCACAGGGTGACTACATGACCGCTGATGAGATACGAAAAATGGCCCACCGGTTTATGGAGAACGGGCGTCAGCATAAGGTGGACTGTAACCACGATAACAAGGAGGCCCACACCAACGTGGTGGTGGAGAGCTTTATCGCCCGTAAGGATGACCAGACGTTTATACCTGAGTCGTGGGTGGTGGGGGTGCATGTCCCTGACCAATCTATCTGGGAGTCGATTAAGAAAGGGGAGATAAACGGATTTTCGTTACAGGCCCGCGCAATGCGTAGCGCCACTACTTCTAAGCTCGAAGTTCTGCGTGAACCGTCCGGTATGGTGTTGGCAGCACATGGACACACGCACTCTTTTAACGTATCGTTTAGTGACGAAGGTAGGTTTATTGGCGGGGAGACATCATTTGACGAAGGGCATGCGCATGCGATTAACGGTGGAACCGTTACAGAACCGGCTGGGGCAACCAGCCACATACATAGGTATAGTGTAATAGGATGACAAAGAAAGCTACTGTAATGGTTGACGCCAGCGAATTATTTGATGCGGATGTTGAGTTTGTGTCCCTTGTTAATAAGGGTGCGAATCGCCTCCCGTTTCGGGTTTTGAAAACAGAGGGCGGTGGGGCAGATACCCAGCCCTCTGCGGATGCATGGATAGAGGCTATTACTGTTGTTAAGGGGGAGGGTCACGATGAGCTGATGGAGTTGATGGGGCAGTGTAATTTGAACACCGAGGACCCGCTTACAGTCGATGGCAGTGGTGCTGATATATATATGTACATGCAACCCATCGAAGGCGCTGGCCCAGACGAATTGGCCGATTTGCCGCGTACCATACTGAAGGTGGATGACCGTACTTCATTTGTTATTGCCAGCAATGGCCCGAACCTCCAGCAGTTAATGGATGAAGTAGACCTTGAGAAAGAGGTCAAGTCTCGTAAATCGGATGAGGTAGAGAAAACCTACGACCGTGATGAAGGTCGCCCGACAGCAAATGTTGATGTGCCGTATGAATATGGCTCAAGTTTTTTCGAGAATGTAGGCGAGGCCGGGTTTACCCCCGGATTACACTTAGCTAGTGCGATACTGGTTAAAACTATAAATGCAGTGATGCACTCGTCACCCACTGCTAAGGCCGCTCATAAAGGGATTGCGGAAGCGGTAGGGGCGTATAAGAACTACGTAACTAAGCTGGCCTCTATGGTTCCATCTACAACATTTCAATTGGAGGCTCTCATGGTAAAAACAGATAGTGAAGTAACCGATGGACCCGTTGACCCGATTAACCCCTTTGACCCGGATACCTCGTTCGGTCAAACCCTCGCGTTTGCCATAGACAAACTTATAGATTCCGGTATCCTAAGTATTAACGCGGAGGTTATGAAGACCTCCGATGAGGAGTCTGCGGACTCCGATGGAGAGGGCACTGTGGAATCACAAGTTGAAACAGACGTTACGAAAACCGATGGCCAGTTGGAGAATACGGATTCCCCCACCCTTGCAGCAGCAGCGGTGGAAGAATCTACAGATACCACAGAAGTCGTGGCGAGTAGTGAGGGTGAAGTAAACGATACGACCCAAGCAGTGTCCCAAAGTAGTACCGAAGACGATAAGGCGGAGGCAGTTGAAAACTCGACTGCTGATGACGTTTCGGCTTCAGACGAAGACACCTCCATTACCGTTGATGCTAACATGCAAATGTTAATGGATGCGGTGGCTTCTCAGATATCTGAAAAGATAGGGCCGCTAACCGTAGCGGTGCAGAAGTTGCAGGAAAGTCACGACACTGTTGCAGAACGTATGACCACCGTAGAAGGGGAGGCTGCGCAGGCTACTGAAGCTGTTAAAGGGACAGTAGTCGGCTCGTATACCCCCACAGATGCGCGGACAGCACTGGATGCGTCGGTTGAGAAATCTGACCACCCTATGCTTGATACCGGCTACAGCTCCCGCGACACCCGTCGTCGGCGGCGTGGCATGGTTATTTAACCACCTTATAAGGAGCAAAACTTATGCCTTCAAATGAAAATATAATCCAGAAAGCCGATATGGTCCTTGCGGACCTGTCGGGCGGCACAAAGGGAGGGCTGCTCAATGACGAGCAAGCCGCTGCTTTTGTCCGTAAACTTATTGACCAGCCGACTTTGCTGCGGCAGATTCGCACGGTGGAAATGAATTCCCCGACTCGCCAGATAAACAAAATCGGTTTTGGGTCGCGCATTATGAAAGCTGGCCCGGCAGCGTTGACTACCGGCGGTGTGGCGCTTGCCGCAGGTGACCGAAGTTCTGCTGTTACCGAGCAGGTGACCCTGACGACTAAAGAGGTAATGGCTGAAGTCCATCTCCCCTATGACGTTATCGAGGACAACATTGAGCGCGGCAACACGTCGGCTGGCGGCCCTACTGGTACAGGCGGCCCCAGAGCTGGGGGCATACAGGATACAATCCTGTCGCTGATAGCCGAGAGAGCTGCCCTTGACCTTGAGGAGCTGGCTCTTCTCGGGGACACCGCCAGCGGTGACGCCTATCTGGCTTTGCAGGATGGGTTCTTGGAGCAGGCGAAGGACAATGGCGTTGCTGATAGCACGCAGATTGACTTTACGGCCAACGCCGAGGGTTACATCCCGAACACGTCAACGGCGTATGCTGGTACCACCGGTACTATCTATGACCTCGGTGAGATAAATAAAGAGCTGTTCCGCAAAGCCTTGCAGGCAATGCCGACGCAGTACTTGCGAAACCGGGCGGACATGAAGTTCTTCTTGTCGATAGACCAAGAAATCAACTACCGAAATTCGCTTGGTAACCGCGTGGACGCCCTCGGTGACCGCATGGTTGAAGGCAATGATGCGGTCCGGGCTTTCGGAGTACCGGTGGAGCCGGTGGCTCTGATGCCAGCGGCTAACGGGTTGTTCTGTGACCCGCTGAACCTGATAATGGGTGTGCAGCGCAAGCTCACATTTGAGTACGACAAGGATATACGCGCACGGGAGTTTATCATTGTCGTGAGTAGCCGGGTGGCGTTTGCAATCGAAGAGGTTGACGCTACGATTTACATGAAGGGAATTGGGGTTAGCGCCTAGTCCTCAGTAGTTGTCTAATGCGGTGACTGTAACAGGGGTGGGCCGGGTAAATCTGGCTCACCCCTCTTTTGTGGAGGCAATTTGAAATGGATGAATCTAGTACTAACCCCCTTGGGCCTACATGTGCGTTGAAGTACGTTGGCCCGGCGGTATCAAATCACTTGGGGTACATGGATTTATTTGGGGTGAAGTGGGGCGCTGGGGTGCAAGCCGAGGTACTGGTTACACAGGCTGATTACGCTGTACGTGAGTACCCCCAGAAGTTTGAGAAGACCGGGGGGTCCCGCAAACTGTCTTCTGTAAGCGGTAAAAAGAAGGGCGGGGTCACAATAAAAAAGAAAGAAGCCACGCCGTCTGATGACGGAATCGAGATATAGCGATATAGTGTAGTCTATGGCTTCGACTAAACGACTTTCTACAGTTGCCGCTGTCCGTAGTCGTTTAGGCTATGACGCCATGACTGATGTGGACGCGGCTATTGGTGTCGCTCTTACAGGGGCCACCCAGTGGCTGGATAACGAGTTACGAACATCGTTCGATAACACGGCTCTGACGGACACGTATTTTGTACGCCGGTCTACCGGAAATCCGGCAGTAAATGCATGGGGGACCAGTTCAGATTGGCCTGTTTTCCGCACCCGGTTTTATCTGACGAGGGGGATGGTTGCATCGAATTCATCCCCCCTAATAAAATTTACATCTAAGCTGTCTAATTTTAATGTGACTGGGACTCCCAGTGTACACACCATAGGGGCTTCCAGCTCCCACGATTACGCCCTCACCGACTATGTAATTTATGATTACGAGAGGGGCCTATTCAATATTGTCGATATCGACCTTGCTAACTACTACGTCCGTATTACCTACGAAGCTGGGTTTGAGACGGATACGGTAGATACAGCCCAGTACAAGGCATCTCAAGTACCAAGCTGGTTGACGGAAGCGGCGGAGCTGCGGGCCATAATTTCATTGGAGGCTAACCCTATTCTACGCACTGAGGCGCGTGAGCAAGGAGAGTTGTCGTACATACATGAAGCTGTTTCTATGCTTATCAATCCTCATATACGGTACGAGCCGTATTCACTGCGGCCCATTACAACTGAAGGCTCCCTGTACACCCTTGATACTACTACGGCGGCATCTGGTGAATCGTTGTCGCGTGTCAGCGGAACCGTATGGCAGTCTGCCTATACACCTACGAATTCTCCCATCGTGGTCTGGGGCAATATGGTGCTGGACAAAGTTGCTGCACTGACCGCCTCTAACCAGTACACCTTATCGGGGGACACCTTTACGTTTTACGATGACCTTGGGACCACTGCCCCGACAGTCTGGTACGAATACTGAGAATGGCCTCAAATTCGTACATAGGTGGGGGCAAGGCGAGTGGTAAAAACAAAAAGACCACTATCACTTTTACGTTCCGTAATCGGAGATGGAAGGATATTGGACGTGGGCTGGACGCTTTCGCCAAGAGCCATAAAACCGCTTATAAAGCAGTCGGGGCCAAAGTAATTGCTGACCATTTGGGGCGATACCTGCGCACAGCCGCAAGGGCTATGCAGATGCGTCACGGGAGGCCGTACCCCACCGGCACATCTGCCCAGACTCTTTCTGTACGTAGCGGGCTCGGGATGCGGTCTATAGCGGATAGCGTTAGGGTTAAAACGTCTAACACTCCAGATAAAGTAATGGGGTTTATCGGCGGCATGTCCTATCTTAAAACGCATGAGTTTGGCGGGGTCCTGCGTCCGGTACGCGCCTCGGCCCTGACCGTGCCCCTTCCTCCGGCTCTAAAGGCAGACGGGACACCCAAACGTGAGTCGGCTCGGCATTGGCCAAATACGTTTATTTACACATCAAAAAACGGGCATCGCCTGATAGCCCACCTTGTGGATGACCAGTTGGAAAATTTGTACGTGCTGAAGGACGAGGTGCGCATACCCCCACGACTAGGCTTACATGATACCCTTATATCGCACAAAACAACCTTTATAGATAGAGTTATGCTGGACTGGTATCGTGGAGTCCTGCGTAAAATGTAATGCCAGCTACCGTTCGAGAGCAAATTCTTGATGCGTTGGTAACTCATTTTACCGGCACGGCAGTATCTCCGTATACCATTACGTGGTCTGCGGTTACCCGTTCGCCCTTGGCAGTTAAAGACCGGCGTAAGCAGTACGCCCTGTCGATTATGGATGAAGCGGAGGAGAAGGAGGCCAAGACCCGGCAAGTACACTGTTCGCTCACCGTGGCGTTTATGTTCTGGGCAATGGCGGATATAGCTGACAACCCATCCACGGTTGCCAACACAGTGCTGGGGGAGATACAGAAAAAAGCTCGGTCGGCCCTCTTTTCTACAACCGAGACGCCCCCTTTAGAAGGGAAGGCGGTAAATATTGTTGAGGTTTCAAATGACCTGATGGTAGACAGCGAGTACGACAGGCAGTTAATGGGTAGGCTTGTGTTTTTAATTACCTATCGGCACGCTTTGGCGGACCCTACTCTAGTGATATAAACTAGCCGGTCTGGCTGCTGTATGCTACAGTATGGGTATCTGTGGCCCCCCTTACACGGCTTCACGGGAGATAATAACATATGCTTTATGACAAGGGTTTAGTACTGGCGAAACTGGAGACGACATTTAGGACGGACGCCGCCCCGACTGCCGCTAGTGACGCGCTTGAAGCCATTGACCCTAACTTTTCTCCTGAGTTTACGCTTCTTGAGCGCGACACCATTACCGGAGATAAATCTCCTAAGTTAGGTGTTATGGGCCGGAAGCTGGCTAAGATTACGTTTCAAACTGAACTCAAGGGGACAGGTTCTTCGTCTGAAGGTAAGATGGCTTCACTGTTGAAAGCCTGTGGGTTCGCGTCGCAATCGACGGCAACTACTAACTCGATTCTGATGGACCAGATTATTCCGATAGGTACTCCGACCGGGGTGGCTGGCACGACCTCGAAAACCACGGCGTTTACCGGCACGTACCCACGACGTTGCCTTATGGAGTGCACGACTGCGGGCACACACTCCACGTCTCAGTGGACGGTTACCGCCCCGGCAGTGGGTAACGGGGTAGGTGGAAATGCCGCATTCTCTGACGCCACGGCTAATACTGCGGGGGTTATTTCTTTACCCCAGAGCGCCGAGCTGACTTTGGGCACACCCACCACTGACTTTGTTGTGGGCGACAGGTTTGCCACTTTCGTTGTGCCGACTACAGGTAATCGCTACAAGGTTATCGACCACGCTGACAACGAGGATAGTCAAAGCATAACTATTCACATATATTTCGATGGTATCTTACATAAAATGACAGGGTGTCGCGGGTCGTTTCAGATAACGGCCAATGCCGGTGAATTCGGGACCGTTGATTGGGATTTCACCGGGGACTACGTAACAGTAGGAAGCTCCCAAAATACCCCCGTCCCTACCGGGGCTGTCTTTGAGACAACCACCCCGCCGCAGATTGAAAACGCCTCGGTGAGTCTCCCTAAAGGAGTTAATGCTGGTGGCGGCAACTCATTCGGAGCCCCAGCAACAATTGTTGCGAACACGTTTTCTTGGGATTGCGGTAACACCATTGTCCCCAGAACAGATATCACCGCGAGTGATGGGTATTCCGGGGCGAAGGTTTCCGAACGTGCCCCGACATTTGAAATTGACCCGGAAACAGAAGATACAGCTAATCAAGATTTTTGGTCGTACTACGAAGCTGGTACCACCCATGACGTTATGACAGGTGTAGGAACAACGACCGGTAACATGGTTTATATGTTTGCTCCCCGCGCACAGTGCACTGGCATCAGCTACGCCAATCGTGATGCGACACGTGTAAGCTCTTTCTCGGCAAACCTTGTACGTAATGAGGGGGAAGACGAGTTTGTACTCTGGATAGGATAAGATAATGGGAAACTCACAGTTGACGATATTTTCATCTTCTAACGCCAAAGGCCCCGTAGTTACGGTTGATAGTGGCACCGAGGCTATCGGTGTTGAGTACAACGGTGTACGGGCATCCCTGTCGGCAGCAGAGTGGTTGGCGTTAGCCAAGCCCCAATCACCATCTAAGAAGCGTCCGCGAGACGCCAGTAGTGATGACAACTAAATTTTAATAGTGGGACCTCTGTCTCACGCCACACCGATACTTTAGGAGGGTACTACCAATGTCCATTACAGGCTTGCGCCTAGATTCAACAGAAGAATTTGTTTCGGTTTTAGACGAGAATAAGGGTACGGACGGTGAGGTGACAGTGTGGGTGCTGGGCACTTTGTCTTCTCGGGTCCTTACGTACTTGCGAGACAAGTCAACGTCGTTCAGCACGAATAAGGATGGGGAAATATCGGCAACGTTCGCCCCGTTTTCATCTGCCTATGAGACAACTCGCATCGGGCTGCGTGGGTGGAAGAATTTCAAAGATACCTCTGGGGGCGACATACCGTTTCACACGGTGTCGGAAGAAGTGGCCGGTGTAATGATGGCGGTCGTGGCCCCGGCGTGCATGGATATCCTCCCAGTAGAGCTGATACGGGAGTTATCTGAGCAAATAACTGGGGTGAACTCTGTTACTGAGACAGACGCGGGAAACTCAGACGGGTAGTTCTTGCCACGCGGGTGCTGCCCAATCGAGATTGTTCTTCATGTACCAGTGAAAATAAGATTGAGTGGGGGTGTAGTACCCCCGCTACCAACCCAGTTACCCTAGATAGGAAGCTACTTTTTACGTGCCCACTTAGACCAAAGTACGAAAATCCACTATACTATGAGTACGTGTTTGAGTGCTTTGCGTGGTACAAGCGCGGCATGCTCCCAGAGACAGGTACATGGACTCATCAGCCCGGAAAGTTGCTAACATTATTCCGCATCATAGATGCGGCGGTGACTGAGTTGGACGAGCACGAACGCAAGAAGGCTGACCGAAAATCTAGGCAGCGCACGTCGCCTTTACCACTTCCCCCGGTAGCACCCCGGTCCAGATGATGAGTTATGGGCCTACAGGGTAACGACTTAGAGTTTGCCCTTCGTTTTGTAAACGAAGGCGCTGCTTCATTAGAGCAGGCTGCCAAGCAGATGCGCGGCCTTGGCACGGATGCCAAAAAAACCCAGACCTATTGGGAGAAGACTGGCATCACCATGCGTGACGTTGGCCGGGCTATAGGCTGGACCACGGGCGTACTTCTTAGTTTTCGCAAGGGCCTAAAGGTTTTTGAAGAGTTTGATGTAGGTATTCGCAACGTTCAAACGTTGATGCCTGAGTCTGTGGCACAGGTCGAAGAAATGGGCTTGGCTATTGAGGATATGGCCGTATCAACGGGTGTGGCCACCAAGACTCTTACAGACGGCCTGTACCAAGTCGTATCGGCTTTTGGTGCCACCAAAGATTCTATTGATATTCTGCGTATTGCTAATGAGTCGGCAGTTGCCGGATTAGCGACTACCGAACAAGCTGTTGCCCTGCTCTCATCGGTGATGAAGGGTTATGGGGATACCAGCTCCGAGGCCGCAGACCATATATCAGACTTAGCTCAGATGACGGTTAAATTAGGTCAGACAACGTTTGGGGAGTTAGCGCAATCCATTCGGAAGGTGGTCCCCTTAGCCTTTGAACTAAACGTTACGACAGAAGAGCTGTTCAATACGTTTGCCACGCTGACTGGTGTTACTGGAGATACGCGGAGAGTATCAACGCAGTACCAAGGAGTGCTGCGTAGCTTGCTGAAGCCCCAAGGTCGGATGGCCGAGATGATACAGGCTACGGGGTTTGCGAGCGCCAAAACGTTGATTCAGGTGAAGGGGTTTCAGGGTGCCTTAGAGGCCCTGAACTTAGCTGCTATCAAGGGCGGGGTTGGGCTTGAAGAGTTCTTTATTGAAACTGAGGGCCTAGTAGCTACCCTATCTCTCCTCGGCTCACAATCTGATGTTACAAAAGTAAAGCTAACTAAGTTTGCAAAGGCTGCCGGGGAGCGTGCCCGCGCATTTGAGATTCAGATGGGCTCGCTGAAAACCAGTTTTGGGCAGTTGCGCGAATCGGTGGCAGTTATATGGAGGCATATAGGTAGTACTTTAGCACCGTGGGTTAAGGAGATGGCGGCAAAAGTTGTCATCTGGGCGCGAGCGTATGTGGCTCTTGAGCCGCAAATGAAACTGCACATCACCCAGATGGGGATATATGTGTCATTGCTGGCGATGGCCGTGCCGCTGCTAACCTTGTTTGTAAAATTTTTGAAGCCAGTTTTCGGCATGGTTAGGCTAGTTTCGACTGCGTTTATGTCGTTTAATCTTTTGATGCTGGGGCAAACGTTCCCCAACCTAGCGAAAGCTGTAGTGATGTTTAGGAAGCTCGCAGCGGCTCTCACTATGGTTGCTTTTAACCCCGCTTTTCTAGCAGCCGCCATAGCAATTGGGGGTATCATGTACGCCCTCGATGCAATGGGAATTTCCCTTAGTGAGCAAGTGGCCGCCATCGGTAATTTAGGCAGTATAGTGTTGCGTGAGCTGAAAACTTGGGTTGCGTATGTTTACCAGTACAAAGACGAAATTATCGGGACCGTAAAGGCCGTAATGAAGGCGGTGATGCTATCCGTTCGAGCTGTAATGAGGACTTTTGGCGCAGTGCTACTGGGGTTTGCTGGCCTCCTTACGGGTAACATAGAGATGCTGCGGCGAGGCGCAGAGTTGCTGGAGGAGGCTATGAGCGACGTGGGGTCGGCCTTTCTGGGTGCGACGGAAGCGGTCCAAAGAGACTACACACGGTCGTGGGTACGGACGTTTGCGGCTGTTGCAGCAGGGGCGAAGATGAGTTTGGAGACTCTAAAGGGAGTTTTGAGCGACCCGTTCTTTGCGGCACAGCCTGTGGCGACTATAAATCGCCACCTCATGCACGGTCTGGTAGACGTTAGCAATGCCATGCAAGATGCTTTGTACCCTGATGCTAACGCATTCGTAGGGCCACCGGAGAAGATTAAGGAGGGGGCGAAGAAAACCCTAGACGACCTACGTGCCGAGATGGCTAGTGGTGGCTTGGATTTCGACAGCCTTTTTGGCTCGGCAAAAGGTGGTGGCAAGGCGGCCATTAACAAAATCTTGAGCTTCTTTGGGTTTGGGCCGGGGCAATTGCCGGATGCTTTGAAGGAGGCGTTTGCCCAAGCGAGCGTAGAAATAGCTGTGGGGATGGAGTCGGTTGCGTTTGTTGGGGAGTCGTCGTCGGGTAAACAGTTGTTCACTTTGAAGTGGGCGTGGGAGGACCCGGAGGGCAAGATGCAAACCGGCTTCTCCACCCGCACGTATTTTGCTAACGAATTGGAGGCGGCGAAGGCGGCTATTCAAGCTGGGAACTCGTCTATTCGAGGTGAGGTGGTTGAGGTCCCCTTAGCCCAAGTTGGCTACGACGCGACGTTAGCCCCACGGGATTCTCCTTGGTATGAGAACTTAACAGCTATACGTGCAGAAGCTATGAAGCTACAAGAGTCGTTGCCGGGGGCGGTGGCTCTACGGGAAGAGTACGACAAAACTATAAGACTGTTGGATGCGGCGTTAAGTGGCAATGAGCACTTGACGCAAGGTATCGGTGAACTGAGAGATGCGGCGCTAGTAGCCTACGACGAAGGTTTGTCCCAGCTTTACGACCTAGAAGAGCCTATTGACTCTATGGAGGGTTTTATATCGGCATGGAAAATGTCGTTCAAGCAGATTGGTGACGAGAGCCAGATTACAGGCACGAATATAAAAGACATTATGGGGGATGCTATGGAGGGGATGGCCGACTCCCTGACTGATTTTGTGATGACCGGTAAATCAAACTTTGCTGATTTTGCCAAGTCCCTTATCAAGGACATCGCAAGGATAATAATTAAAGCTAAAATGCTCCAGTTCCTCAAGGCCATGATGCCGGGGACATTTGGTGAGGGTGGGACGGTCGGTGCCGAAGTGGATGCCCTTGGTGGGATGGTGGGGCGTACCGGTGCCCCTCGCGCCCGCGTGCCTGCGAGCATGTTCGCGGGCGCGGGCTCATACGCGATGGGCGGAGCCGTTCCCGTTATAGCCCACAAGGGGGAGGGGATATTTACCCCTAAGCAAATGAATAACGCTGATATGCTGTTTGCCAAACTTCAGCAGAACTCAGCCCCTTCGGTAACCGTTAACATATCAACTCCTCCGGGTACGTCTGCGACGGTTCAGGAAAAGCGCGGGGGTGGTGCGGGCGGACAGGATGTGCAGATGGAGGTGTTGGTTGAGATGGTCGAATCTAAAATGAGTTCTAGGCTACAGAGCGGTGGGGGTTTGGCCCCCGCACTAGAGCAGCAATACGGGCTTGACCGTAGCCGTGGGCAATACCGATGAGTCAAATACTGCCATCTACTTTACCTGCTCCAGACGAGTTAGGGTACTCCATTGATTCAGGTAAATCGTTTATCCGCACCCAAATGGATTCTGGTCGAGCGCGGCAGCGGCGAGTTAACACGCGCCCCATAGTTAAACTGGAAATAACTTGGCGAATGGATGGGACTCAATACAACACGTTTAAGGCGTGGTGGGAGTCCGCTCTTAAAGAGGGCGCAGAGTCTTTTTTTATGGAGGTCTGGAGGGGGTCGGAATTCAGGCATTCCGAAGTAAGATTTACCGGCCCTTACCGTGCAATGTTGGGCTCCGGTGCATCAACTGAGTGGCAGGTTGAAGGTCAACTGGAGCTACTAGATGCAACTGATTTCATTATGTCTAGTGAGAAGTCGGCGGTTGTACATTCGATTAGCGGAAGGCTCCCGTACTACAGGAAAGATGAGTCAGTAATACTTGGCGATTTGCCCGCGAATAACACCGTAACCGAAGTACTTGTTATTGGGCGTGGAGACATAGGGAATCTTACAGCATCAGCAAATATAACTATCGGGTACACGGGTGATACAAACGCCTATGTAAATGATAGTTCCATAACTGACGTGGCTGATAACACAACCCAAACGTTTACGCCGGGTACGGGCGCGGATTCAACTGCACGAGAAGTAGTTGCTAAGTTTACGTTTACGGGGACAGCACCTGCATCTGGAGAGTATCTAGTAATAATCCAGTATACGGTTTGATTGAATGCCAAATACAACGCTCAGTGAGGCCATTAAGGAAGCATACAGCACCGCACCTACGGACGTGGTTATGTTGCATACGATTGAACTTAGGCACCCATCGTTTTCCTTCGTAGCAGATAAGGAGCGTGGGGCTGGTACAGCAGTCCGTATTGTAAGGGATACGCAAAACCTATGGGCTACGCTTGAGACTGATAGCTCAGATACGTATGCATATTTTGATTCAGGGACTGACAAACTCGTA
>Ga0114996_10002349_pt1 | contig 24521 bp, 21 predicted proteins | sample ArcticOcean_MG_C_4_FD_87039 | JGI IMG/M metagenome (GOLD analysis project Ga0114996, IMG submission 87039) | Marine microbial communities from western Arctic Ocean - ArcticOcean_MG_CB4_134 | ecosystem: Environmental > Aquatic > Marine > Oceanic | place: Arctic Ocean: Canada Basin | collected... | reverse complement strand
TTGCTTGATCATTTGAAGGATGTCAACGCAGATCTTCAAGAGAAGGTAGCTAACAGCGAAGATCGACTTGAAGGCCCGAAGGCATTCGCAGAAAAGCGAGCACCGAATTGGAAAGGGCGCTAACCGCTTCAACCTGGAACCCGTTTTTACGATTAGATATCGCCTTGGAATAATTCAAAGGATTCTTGATACCTAGTCCCTTGGACAGTGGTTCATGTGGAAGTGGTAATTTGGAGAAGAAATAAGGATTTTATGGAAGCACGTATTCTGGTTGCTCAACCTCGAGGGTTTTGTGCTGGTGTCGTTCGTGCAATAAAGGCAGCTAAAGATATTGTTGCTGAGTTAGGGGTGCCAGCATATCTTCCACATCCAGTCGTTCACAACGAATTAGTAATTAAAGATTTGGAGAAACAGGGCATATATTCGGTGTCAGGTGTAGAAAGTGTTCCTGATGGAGCAGTTTGCATATTCTCAGCTCATGGGTCTCCAGAGATGGATTATCGCCTTGCTGCTGAAAAGAAATTGCGGGTCGTGGACGCTACTTGCCCCTTAGTTACTAAGGTACATAATGAAGCTCGTAAATATTCTAAAGAAGGATATGACATCTTGTTGATAGGTCATAAAGATCATCCTGAAGTTCGGGGAACGATGGGGCAGGTTGGTATGACATTGATCTCTGAGAAAGATTCCCCTCCAACCTTTCATCGTCCTGTTGCTGTGCTAACTCAGACTACGCTGTCAAAGCGAGATGTTGCACAATCTGTGGAAAAGATACGTGATCAGTATCCTAGTGCAATCATTCGGGATGATATATGCTACGCTGTTTCCAATCGGCAGGATGCTGTCGTGAGACTTATTGAGGATGGAGCAGATCTTGTACTCGTTCTAGGATCTAAGGACTCGTCGAACTCTGTAAGGATGAAGGAAGTTGCGGAGAGCTTAGGGGTCACTGCTTATTTATTACTAGATGCATCTGAGTTCACGTCCTCGATGCTGGAAAACAGTCAGTCCGTTGGTATTTCTGCAGGGGCATCAACTCCGGAATCTGTTGTTGACGAGATGCTTGAGATTTTGCAACAAAGACTTGGGGTGGAACCGGAGATTATAGAAGTTGCAGACGAAAGCGGTGTTATATTTACTGACGCCAAAAGGCTTTGGAGTGAAGCGTAATCCTAATTGTGAACAGTTACTGTTTATTTCATCCTTGACACACTATGCTATAAAAGGTACAATTACCGAACGCTCATGATGTGGTGCGTGTGCCTAGTGAGTCGTGTGGTTCGTTAACAAGGGAATAGTGGAAGGAAGAAATTATAACGAGAGTTTGATCCTGGCTCAGGATGAACGCTGGCGGTGCGCTTAACGCATGCAAGTCGAACGAGATCTATTTGATCTTCGGATTAGATAGTGAAAGTGGCGAACGGCTGAGTAACGCGTGAGTGACCTGCCCTTCAGTGGGGGACAACCCTGGGAAACTAGGGCTAATACCGCATACGCCTGCCGCTTACGGGCGGTAAGGGAAAGCCTTCGGGTGCTGAAGGAGGGGCTCGCGTCTTATCAGGTAGTTGGTAAGGTAATGGCTTACCAAGCCGAAGACGAGTAGCTGGTCTGAGAGGACGGTCAGCCAGAGGGGGACTGAGATACGGCCCCCACTCCTACGGGAGGCAGCAGCGGGGAATATTGCGCAATGGGCGAAAGCCTGACGCAGCGACACCGCGTGGAGGATGACGGCCCTTGGGTTGTAAACTCCTTTTGCTAGGGAAGAAACCGGACGGTACCTAGCGAATAAGCCCCGGCTAACTACGTGCCAGCAGCCGCGGTAATACGTAGGGGGCGAGCGTTATCCGGAATTATTGGGCGTAAAGGGCGCGTAGGCGGCATGGTGCGTCTCTGGTGAAAGCTCCCTGCTTAACGGGGAGAGGTCCAGGGATACGGCCAAGCTAGAGGGCAGTAGAGGCGAGCGGAATTCCTCATGGAGCGGTGATATGCGTAGATATGAGGAGGAACACTAGAGGCGAAGGCGGCTCGCTGGGCTGTACCTGACGCTGAGGCGCGAGAGCGTGGGGAGCAAACCGGATTAGATACCCGGGTAGTCCACGCCCTAAACGATGGATGCTAGGTATAGGGGGTATCGACCCCTCCTGTGCCGAAGCTAACGCGATAAGCATCCCGCCTGGGGAGTACGGCCGCAAGGCTAAAACTCAAAGGAATTGACGGGGCCCCGCACAAGCAGCGGAGCGTGTGGTTTAATTCGATGCAAAGCGAAAAACCTTACCAGGGCTTGAAATACAAGTAGTACCTACCCGAAAGGGCTGGGGACCGTTCGCGGAGCTTGTACAGGTGTTGCATGGCTGTCGTCAGCTCGTGCCGTGAGGTGTTGGGTTAAGTCCCGCAACGAGCGCAACCCCTGTCGTTAGTTGTTTTCTCTAACGAGACTGCCGGTTAAACCGGAGGAAGGTGGGGATGACGTCAAGTCATCATGACCCTTATGTCCTGGGCTACACACACGCTACAATGGGTAGAACAAAGGGTTGCCAAGCCGCGAGGTGGAGCCAATCCCATAAATCTACCCCCAGTTGGGATTGTAGGCTGAAACTCGCCTACATGAACGTGGAGTTGCTAGTAATGGCAGGTCAGCATTACTGCCGTGAATCCGTTCCCGGGGCTTGTACACACCGCCCGTCAAGTCATGGAAGTCGGCAACGCTTAAAGTCCGTGAGCTAACCTTCGGGAGGCAGCGGCCTAGGGTGGGGCTGGTAACTGGGACTAAGTCGTAACAAGGTAGCTGTACCGGAAGGTGCGGCTGGATCACCTCCTTTCTAGGGAGTTGCTGAAAAGCATAGTCTCCTAGGTCGGTCAGTTGGTAGTCAAATGGACTATGCAACTGCTAAAGAAGAATTGAATTTTTCCTTCCACTGTTCTCTTGTTAACACCACGTTATGTTTGCATTTCACTGATAGCTCCTATATCTGGTGTAGAGCATCTCTCATGAATCAGCCGCCTAATTGTCTGGTATGGTTGCGGTATCTTGGAGGACGATTGTGAGTGAGATTTCTGGTAAATATGAGGCAGTTATAGGACTTGAAGTTCATGCTCAACTGTTAACCCAAACAAAAATGTTCTGTGGGTGTGCTTCGGATTATTTAAATGCCCGGAGCAACTCTCGGGTTTGTCCTATATGTATGGGTATGCCTGGAGCGATGCCGTCTGTCAACGCCAAGGCGATAGAATATGGCATAATGACAGGTCTTGCCCTTAATTGTTCAATTCCTGATGAAACCAAATTCGATCGAAAGAATTATGCATATCCTGACTTGATGAAAGGGTATCAGATAACCCAATTTGATCAACCGATTGCTAGTAACGGATGGTTGGTTATTGAATCTGATGGGGTTGAAGTTACGGTTAGGGTCAATAGAGTTCATCTAGAAGAAGATGTTGCAAAGGCGACACATGTACGGCCCAGAACTGGGGATGGGTATTCTCTTCTTGATGTTAATCGCGCTGGAGTACCCTTGATGGAAACGGTGAGCGAACCTGATTTACGTACTCCTGATCAGGCGCGGGAATACCTTATCAAGTTACGGGAAATCATTCGGTATCTTGGGGTGTCTCTAGCGAACATGGACGAGGGTAGTTTTCGCTGTGATGCCAATGTGAGTGTTCGCCCGATGGGAGTCAAAGAGTTATTTCCGAAAGTCGAAGTTAAAAATATGAATAGTCTACGGTCGATAGTGTTAGCTCTTGAATTTGAAATCGACCGACAGACTAAATTGATGGAACGGGGCGGAGTGGTCCTTCAGGAGACTCGTGGTTGGATTGAGGACGAGGGTATCACTGTTTCTCAGCGAGCCAAGGAAGATTCTCACGATTACCGATATTTTCCTGAACCAGATTTGCCAATCATTGATATTAGTCGAGAATGGGTGCGAGAGATTCGTGATGCTTTACCCGTTCTTCCCGAAGCGCGATTGAATGAATTAACAAACGTATTTGGTCTTTCTTTTCATGACGCGAAACTTTTAGTGACTAATAAGGAAACAGTGGATTTTTTCGAGCTTGTTATGCGGGAGGATAGTCAAGGTGGATCTGAAACTCAAGATCGGTCTCGAAGCGTGTGCAATTGGATCACAGGTGAAATGACGCGGTTGTTGCGGATACACGATATGTCGATAATTGAGACTAGGATTAATCCTAGTCAGCTTGCACGGTTGCAAAATATGGTCGATGATTCCACGTTGACGAACACAATGGCAAAATCAGTTTTTGAACAAATGTTCGAATCAGGTATGGATCCCGCAACTATAGTGAGTGAACTGGGGATGTCGCGTGTTGGTGATGCAGATTCGTTGGGTCCCATCGTTAATGATGTTCTCAGAGCAAATATCAAGGCTGTGCAGGATTACTTGGGCGGCACGGATTCAGCGGTCAAATTCTTGGTAGGTCAAGTAATGAAAGCTACCAAGGGTACGGCTGACCCTAGCGTTGCACGATCTGTTCTCTTGGAATATCTTGATAAAAACAAAGAGCCTAATAGCTGAAAGGTCAGGGCAAAGTAGATGCAAGTTTTTCTAAATATTTCGCAAATCCTAGTATCAGTTCTGATTGTGATAACGATCCTCCTTCAGGTAAAAGGTCAAGGTGGTGGTTTATTTGGAAGCTCAGATACTACTTACCGGACTCGTCGCGGGCTGGAGAAAACATTGTTTCAGTTTACGGTTTTACTCGTTGTCCTTTTCATTGGAGTTTCACTAGCAAGTGTTAAACTAGCATGATGGTTAATACTTCACAGCTTGTTGCGTTGCTTGGAGATAGCAATAATTACGGCCAATGGTGTTCTCAAAAGAACACGTTGGTGTGCCTTGGAAATTTGGGCAAGCTGGTAGTCAGGGATATGAACTTGGGTTAATTCAGTTGTACTCTAAGTAGTATAGAGTTCGCCTGGATACGAATGGCCTAGCTTGCCAGGGTTGAGAATATTGTGTGGATCCAAAGCGTGTTTCAGTATGCGTAAGACAGTTTGCTTTGACCCTTGCTCTTGATGGATTAGATGCGATAGCTTCAACCCGATGCCGTGGCAGTATTCAATAGTTCCACCGAATGCTATTGCGGCTATCAGTAATTCATCAATTAGGGCCCCCATGTGTTCATGTGTGGTGTTGGGTTTAGGCTCCCCCACTATAAGAGAGAAAAATTCCGGACGTCCCCATATTGACCATTCGGTCACGGTACTGCCGTGGAGATTCGTGATGGCTTCACACTTTTCCCGATACGCTAGGAGCTGGGAGGGCGGTATAGTAACGTGAAGGTAGTCTTTTCTCCAGCGTGAATGTCTCTCTCGGCGTTCATTGAGAGGTAAGTCAAGAGTAGATTGATAAGTGTGTGCGGAGTTATGCCTAGTGTTCCAGAATTCATTAGATTGAGCAAACTCTAAACGCTTGCCGTTATATTGCAGGCAGATACGAGTAACTGCTGCAATAGTGATGTCTACCATGAGTTGAGTGCCTTCGAATGCGAGGTGTAGGGTTATTTCATTCTTTGGAGGAGTTATGTCCGGATCGGTTTCTTCTGCAAAGTCAATCATAGATGGAGGTAGTGTAAGGCTTCTGATTTTTAGAATGGCATCATATCCTTCAGAAAACGATTGGAAACAAAATGATACGAGTTTGAAATATTCTGGGATTGGATATATGCGAATCGTCGCTTCAGTAATGATGCCCATAGTTCCTTCGGATCCGATAAAGAGGTGCTTTGTTTCTGGTCCCATGGAATCTTTTGAAGTTCGTTTGTCAACGATTACTTGTCCGTTTGCTAAAACAGCGGTGAGGCCGAGGACCTGATCACCCATTGGACCGTACTTTGTAGCAAGATAGCCTACACCGTTGGTGGAGATGGCTCCCCCAAGGCTTGCAATCGGTTGACTCCAGGGGTCATGCCCAATCATGAACCCATGTTCAGCCAGATAGCTCTGCAGGTTGCCTAATACTAAACCTGCTTGTGCTGTGCAGGTATGGGATATTGGGTCAAATGCAACCACTTGGTTCAGTCGTCTTAAATCCAATAAGACACCGTTGTAGACTGGATTTGTTCCCCCCATCACTCCTGTTCCCGACCCGTATGGTATGATTGGAATCTTCCATTCGTGTGCCAAAGAAACGATAGATGCAACTTGATCTGTGGTCTCGGGGTGCACGATGATTTCACAAAAAATCTCGAGAAAGAGTGCAGCACGGAACGCACGGAAGGTCCCAAGGGGACCAGTGGAGAGTGAAGAAATTGTGGACTGATCGAGCGTAATTTGGCTGTCAGGAACTAGCTGTCTCAATGCTTCTATAAACCGTTCATCTACGTGTTGGTAGTTGGAATCAACTTCGCTAGTCTGCACGTATGCTTCCTTGTAGCATGATTTGGGTTGTGATCGAGCCGCAGTGCAGTGTTTGAAATAGAGGAATACGAATGCTTGAAATCAAATTAGATCCAGTGTTGTCCAGGTAGTACCTGTTTTTGAATCGTGTAATGCTATACCGAGATCTTCAAGTTTGGTACGCACTATGTCGGCGGTTTCATATTGTCGTTGTCCACGTAAGGTTGTTCGCAATTCGATCAATATCTCTATCAGTGCATCCGCGGTTGTATTCAGATTGTTTGTTTGCTTAGATTCTAAGCTTAGTCCAAGAATTCCTGCGAGTGATTGAAGCACTTTGCTTTGAGTCGAGACATTTTTCCCTGAGTCAATGTCTCGGTTTATTGCATGTCCCAGTTCAAAGATGGTTGCTATTGCTTCAGGGGTATTCATATCATCGTCCATAGCAGCGGAGAAGGTAGCATAGTACCCTTCTGTGTCAATATCAGATACCATTTCAGGAACAGTAGCATCCTCTGGGAAAGCGGCTCGCCGAAGACGACCTATAGCCCTTTGGTTAGCGACTAGGGAATTCTCGTTGTAGGCCAGAGGAGTTCGGTAATGTGATGATAGAAGATAAAGACGGATTACGTCGGCAGGGTAGGCTGCTAGTGCTTCCTGACAACTGACGAAATTCCCCTGATGGCGCGTCATTTTTTCACTATCGCCCTCTGAGAGGCTTAATAGCCCGTTATGGATCCAGTACCGAGCAAAAGGTGATACCCCTGAGTAGGATTCGGATTGGACAATCTCGTTCTCATGGTGAGGGAAGATAACATCTTGGCCTCCGCCATGAATGTCTACCTGATTTCCAATGATTTGAGTTACCATTGCAGAGCATTCAATATGCCAACCAGGCCTGCCATTTCCCCAAGGGCTATCCCAGAAGGGCTCACCTTCTTTTGCTGATTTCCATAGCGCGAAGTCAAGTGGGTCATCCTTGTTGGGGTCGATTTCTATACGAGAACCAGATCGCATTGTGTCAGGAGATCGATTCGAAAGTGCTCCATAATTTGGACTCTTTCGAACCCTGAAAAATACATCTCCAATTTCGGTAGCATATGCGTATCCTTTGGAGATCAGATCAGTAATGATGGTTATTATCTGGGGGATGGCCTCGGTCGCCTTCGGATAATGGTGAGCTCGCTGGATATTCAGTCCGTCCATTTCAGTTAAGAATCGGTGTATGTAGTATTCTGCTAGGTTGGTAATTGCTTCGCCCGTTTCGTGCGAAGTTTGAATTATGCGGTCTTCAATATCCGTAAAATTCTGGACATGCAATATGGCATATCCTTGATGCTCTAAATATCGACGGAGAGTGTCGAAGAATACATATGAGAGACCGTGTCCTAAGTGACAGGGGCCGTAAAGATTTGGACCACAGACGTACATGGTGATGGAATTATTCTCAACGACAAGGTCTTCTTTGGTTGCAGTTAATGTGTTATATAGTTTCATGGTTATCCTAATTGATGTTCTTCAAGAAGGGCCACAGCTTGGGCTCCGATTCCCTGGCTCAGCCCAAAAGCATCGAGCCCATCAGTAGTGGTGGCCTTTATATTGACCCTTGATTCTTCTATCGACAGACTGGAAGCTATCATTGTTTTCATGGCGGGTATGAATGGAGCAAGCTTCGGTTCCTGAGCAAGTATTGTAGCATCTAGGTTTATTACTTTCCATAAAGGAATGATGTCAGATATCATGATCTGGAGTAGCTGTATGCTTTCTATTCCTTTGTATTGTGGATCGGAGCTTGGGAAATGGTACCCAATATCATTTTTGCCACATGCTCCAAGTATGGCGTCGATAATTGCGTGGAGTAATGCATCGCCATCGCTGTGACCAACTAGGCCATAATGGGACGGGATTAGTACTCCGCCGAGCATGAGTGGACGCCCTTCTTCAAGCCTGTGCACATCGTATCCGATACCAATTCTCATATGAAACACCACGCTTTCAAGCAATAACGTTTATTGTTAAATACTTTAGCTATTTGCTGTGGACTGAATGAGAGCCCGTGCCATCATTAGATCTTGGGGTACTGTGATCTTGAAATTTAATCGACTTCCTTCAAATGAGGAGGTTTTAAATCCAATTAATTCAGACATAGTCACATCATCAGTCATGGTATCCTCGATTATATTATGTGCATTTTCTAGTATTGCTCGTCTAAATATTTGCGGGGTTTGAATTAATCTGAAGGTTGTGCGGTTGATAATATTGGGTTCAAGGAGACCATCAGAATCAACTGATTTCAATGTATCAGGGACTGGGAGAACCGCAGTGGCAACTCCAGTAGCTAGCACTGCTTTGAGACCTCGAGAAATCAGTTCAGCTTCAACTAGCGGACGTGCTACGTCGTGAACGATTATTAAGTTAGTTATAGGAAGTTGGGAGAGTCCTATGCGCACAGAGTCTTGTCTTCTCGGCCCACCCACTGTTACGGAACAGACCTTACTTAAAGCATTCTCTTCAACAAGATGGCGCCCTTGGTCAACATTGTGCTGTCCAAGAATCAGGGAGATATAATCTATGGCGGGATGGTTTTGGAACTGTAGTAGGGAGTGCAGTAGGATGGGTATATTCCCAAGAGGTGCAAATACCTTATCGATGCCTGTCATGCGAGTGCTTTGTCCGGCTCCAACTAAGATTACACCAGTGGTTGCTCGTTTTTCCATTGTCGTTATCGGCTGTTTCGGTTTGGGTCTTCTTTGGGCTGGCAGAATATGATTCTCCCGGCTGCAGTTTGAAGAACCCGGGTTATATTGACGTCTACGTATTGATTCATATATCGTCTGCCATTTTCTACGACAATCATTGTGCCGTCATCAAGGTAGGCGACCCCTTGACCTTGCTCTTTGCCTTCTTGTATGACTTGAACTAGCAAGTCCTGGCCAGGGAGGACGACAGGTTTCAACGAGTTGGCGAGTTCGTTGATATTGAGTGCTTTCACTCCCTGGAGTTCTGCGATTCTGTTCAGGTTGAAATCCGTAGTCACGATTGGGGCTCCCATTCGCTTTGCCAATCCAATAAGTTTGCCATCAACTTCCATAGGCTCGGGCATGTCAACATCAAGGATGCTTAAGGGTACATGACTGTCTTTTCGTAGTTTGTTCAGCATTTCCAAACCTCGTCGTCCCCTGTTTCTCCTTAATGTATCGCTTGAATCAGCTATATGCCTTAATTCTTCAAGTACAAAACGAGGAATTACTATAGTACCTTGTAGGAATCCAGTCTCCCCAATATCTGCTATGCGTCCGTCGATTATTGCACTAGTATCAAGGAGGATTTCAGGTGTGGCGTGTCCGTTAGTTTGGGTTGACGGATTTGAAATCAGGGTAGAAGTACTATTGTTTGCCGGTGATTGCTGGTTATGATTGGATGATTGAGCTGGGAATTTTAAGAGCAACCTGATTTCTCGTTGTCGGCCGGTTGCCGTAGCTACTCCTAGAAAACCTAAGCTTATGGTAGCTACCAAAGGAGTAATTGCCCCATAGAGACCTGGGAGTTTAGAGAGAGCGAAGGAGGCGAGAACTGCAATCAGCAGTCCAACAAGAAGTCCAACTAACCCGGTAAGCAGGACTTCAAGTGGGAGGTTTACAAGATTGTCCCAACACCACCGAATCGGTTTTAATGTGATGTATGGTGTCGCTGTAAGCCCAACTATACTACCGAGGCTAGTCAGTGCAATTGATGCCCAAGGGCTCCATGCTTCGGGGAAGAGTATTTGACCAGCTAACCACCCAATGGTGGCTAGGGCTATGGCTCCTGTCAGACGAAGTTTCCATTCTGTGATGGCTTTCGTTACAAGCACCGGACCGCCTCCAGCTCCACTATGCTGTCATAGCGCATACCGGTTCGCGATAGAATGCGACCCGTGTAATTCACTTTTATGATGGCATCGGACGAAAAAAAATAAGATAATAACTAAAAAATCCCCATAAAATCATACCATTCGTGCCTAGGTATGTCAATGAGTGGTAAGGGTACCATGGATAACCCCGTCCGTTCAGTGACAGAGATTGAATCAATATTGAACGAAGGGGTTCCATGATTCGTTGGTAGATGGTACTATTTCTCCTTGGTTCGGAGAGCTTCTGATGTGGCCGAATTTTTTTACTTTTGAATTAGTGGAAGGTTGACGTGGTAATACCAATAGTAATTTTTGCAGTTGCGTATGTGGGTATCGCATTCTCAAAAATTCCCAAGTCACTGATTGCTATGCTTGGTGCAGCTGCTATGGTTCTGCTGGGGTCACTGGATAGTCACCAAGCTTTTGAGTATGTAGATCTCAACGTGATCTTGCTGCTTGCGTGCATGATGGTTATTGCAGATATAACAGGTAGAACCGGAATTTTTGAATGGGCAGCGATCAGGTGTGCCCAGATCGCCCGAGGTCAGGGGTTTTCAATTTTGGTACTTCTGTGTTTACTGACAGCAGTAGCTTCGGCGTTTTTGGATAACGTAACAACGGTTGTACTGATGGTTCCAGTTACCATATCTATTTGTAGAGCACTTAACATAGACGCTACGCTCTTGTTGATTAGCGAGATATTTGCTTCTAACTTAGGTGGTGCTGCAACTTTAGTTGGTGATCCGCCAAATATTATCATTGGTAGCGAAGCTGGAATCAGTTTTTTTGATTTCATTGTGGCGTTGACTCCATTGGTGGTTGTTGAGCTCATTGTGTTATTTGGTTTGTTGTTTTTGATGATCGGTAAAAAGCTCAAAGTAAGTACTGAACGACGAGAACATATTATGACCCTGAACGCAAAAGACGCGATAACCGATATGGTGTTGCTAAGGAAATCTTTGGTGGTACTTGGAGCCACCGTGATTGGGTTTATAGGGCATGGGATTATCAATGTTGAGCCAGCGTTTATTGCTATCGCCGGCGCAGCAATGTTAATGTTGATTGCAAAAATCGACCCCGCGGACGCATTTAGGACTGTCCACCATGCGACACTGTTTTTCTTCATTGGGTTATTCATGATGGTAGGCGGACTTATAGAAAATCAAGTACTTGATAAAGTTCAGGGCTGGTTGGTTACCGCTACCGGAGATGATTTGAATACGTTAGCTATTGTTCTTCTTTGGTTTAGCGGGATCGTCTCCGCTATAGTTGATAACATTCCTTACACGGCCACGATGGTTCCAGTAGTTGCGGATATAGTTGGTGATAACCCGGGTGTCGGAATTTCAGTACTGTGGTGGTCATTGTCTCTCGGTGCTAACCTTGGGGGCAATTTTACGATTGTTGGTGCAGCGGCAAATGTCCTGGTTGCGGACTCAGCAAAGGAACAGGGGCACCCTATATCCTTTATGTATTTTTTGAAATATGGGGTCGTTATTTCATTGACTACCTTGCTAGTAGCCTCTGGATACTTGTGGGTAAGGTTTCTATAGAGCTCCGGGTGTCATACATCTAGCCAGTTTGTCGTTGTTAACTGCTCGATAATTTTGGAGAGAAAATGGATTTTGAGATCACGAGTGGTAATGCCCGGATTCGTGGAGCTTTCTATCCGGCATTACAGCCACAATCTCCCTGTTTGATTATTTGCCATGGCATGCCATCAGGCCCGAGAATTCTTGGCTCTGAGACTAATGTTCCATTCGATGAGGGTTTGACTTACCAAGAAATCGCCCAGTTATTTGTGAGTGTAGGTATTGGAACCGTAATCTTCAATTTTCGAGGAACCGGTGCTAGCACTGGGGATTACCACCCTATGGGATGGGTTGCTGATTTGGAAGCGGTCATCTCGTGGATTCTTGTACGTCCTGAAATCGATCCTAGTAATCTTGGTATTCTAGGGTCAAGTATGGGTGCAGTTATAGCGATAGTTGTTGCGTCTCAACGTGAAGATATCCGATTTCTAGTAACTTATGCTGGCCCCTCAACTGTCACTAGCCCACTTGACCCTGCAGAAAATATTGATCGATATCGGAATATGGGGATTATTAGGACCCCCGGGTTTCCGCATGATCCGGATTCATGGGCACGAGAATTTGATAGCATTTCCCCGATTGATCAGATAGGGAAAATCAATAGTGATCATATATTGTTGGTTCACGGTGATTCGGATGATGTAGTTCCAGTTGAAGCGGTGTATCAACTGGGCGAACTGGCCCCTGCTCACACGACAATACATGTTGTCGAAGGAGCTGGTCATCGCTTTCGGTCTGAATCACAGTCTATCGAGGTTATCGTAGACTGGATGGTTAAAGTTTGTGGGTTTGATTTATGAGTTTGACAGTGATTATGTCCTTGGTTAAGATTATTCGGTTGAGCGATTCAAAGTAAGTTACGTTTCTGACAGACTCTGGGGGGTGAAAGTGGAAAAGCATGATGAGTTGAAGGTGGTACCTTCAGTTCGCTTGTTACATACATCGGATTTGCATCTGGACTCATTAGAGTCATGCGACCTTCTTCGAGATGTTATCGACACTGCAAATTCCCATGCTGTGGATCTAATGGTTATTGCTGGGGACTTTTTTGATAACACCCGAGTTGGTCAGGATACGTTGGAACAATCGCTAGAATATCTGAATAATTTGAAGATGCCATTGGTAATTCTCCCTGGTAATCACGACCAATTAGATGACCATTCTATTTATCATCGCTTTGATTTGTCTGTCGTTACGTCAGATGTGCGGCTCATTACAGAGCTTAATGGAGAGCAAGTTGTCTTTCCTGAACTTGGGTTAGGGGTTTGGGGTAGAGCGATGGAAGAGCATGCTTTGGGTTTTCATCCTTTAGATGGAGCGCCATCTAGGGATGAGTTGCCGTTCCAGATAGGATTAGGTCATGGGTTTCATTTTCATTCAGGACAAATGATAGATAGAGCATCGCCGATTCTTCCGAGTGAGATTGAATCTACAAATTACGATTACATAGGGTTAGGTCACGTTCACGTGTTTCGAGATGTGTCTGCTGGTAATGTACGGGCATTTTACTCTGGGGCCCCGGATCCTGTTAGGTTCCCGAAGCCTGGACCTGGCGAAGCCGCTGTGGTTACCCTTGAATACGGAGAACAAGCGGCGATACAAGTGGTTCCTGTCCTTGAAACACTTCTGGGGGATGCGTAACTGGGTTTGCCCTGAGTCCCTGTTGATGTCTTTACTGATGTTCATTATTAATTATCTCGTGGCATTCATTCGCTGAAGCATTCTTTAATTCTTTATGATATCGTTGAGACACAATGAACGGTTCAGGCTAACTCTTTTTAGGAGGCTAGGAATGCATCAGAAATTCGAACTTGATCTTGCAGAGGCTCAGAAGATTATCATTGCTGTTCTTGCAAAAGCTGGAGAATCACCCGATAGACCGATAGCGGTGGCTGTTACTGATAGGGAGGGGAGCCTCGTTGCATTTTCGAGAATGGATAACTGTGCTCCTCTGCCCCGCAGGATAGCTTTTGCCAAGGCGTACACTGCCGGAGTTATGGGCAATGACACAGGTCAGATAGCTGAAAGAATGAAGAATAATAACATGAAGAGTTCTGATCTCGGTGACCCTGGTCTTGTGTTCGTGCAAGGTGGTGTTGCGATAAAGTCTGAGAATGGTAGCATACTGGGAGGTATCGGTGTTAGTGGACTTGCTGCACAGGAAGATGAAGACCTTGCAATTATTGGTTTAGCAGCACTCAAGTAGTCAGGGAGTATCAAGATTGTTTGTAGTTTAGGCTTGTCTCGTAGCATGAGCGCGTGATTCTCGATAAGGAGGCGGAATAATGATTCAGCCGTTATCAGATATAACAATTATCGATGCGTCTTCATATATCTCAGGTCCTTTTTGTACTAAATACCTTGCGGATATGGGAGCGAATGTGATCAAGGTGGAATCCCCTCAAGGTGGTGATGTTGCCCGTCGACTGAGCCCCTTTTATCAGGACACCCCTTCTAGTGATGGAAGCGGGGTTTTTCTTTTTTTGAATGCGAACAAACAGGGCATTACGTTGGATCTGGAAACAGATACTGGCAAGCGTATGTTTCGGGAACTTATAGCTAAAGCTGATGTACTCGTGGAGGATTTTCATCCAGATTACCTCTCGTCACTCGGTCTGGGATATGAGGACCTTAGTGCGATCAACGAACAATTAGTGATGACATCGGTGACGCCTTTTGGCCAAACAGGACCATACATCGATATGCAGGGCGATGAGATAGTGTTGCTTGGCATGGGTGGTCCTATGATTCACACTGGAAACGACAATCGTGAACCGACGAAATATGCTGGGAGCATAGCATTGAGGCAAGGAGGCTTATTGGCCGCATTGGCCACATCTGTGGCTATCACTGCCATGGATCTCCGAGGTACAGGAGAGCATGTGGATGTCTCTGTGTTCGAAGTTCTTGCAGGTTCCCAGGATCGACGTACTACACTGATGTTGGCACATCAACATGTACAGGAGGTATTTGGGAGGCGAGCAGTCGGGGGAACGATAGCTTCAGGAATATTCCCCTGTAAGAATGGGTATGTGAATATCAGTGGAGGGGGGGTACGCTTTGAAGGTGTGTGTCGGATGATAGGACAGCCAGAGCTATTGGAAGATGAACGTTTTTCTCCGAGTGAGCGCCTCCTTGAAGAAAATGCCGTAGTTTTCAACGTGCTTTTCCTTGAAGAGTGGCTTGCGGATAGAACGATGCTTGAAGTATGGCAGGCAGCCCAGAAAGAACATGTTCTTGCTGGTGTGATATATACAACGAAAGATTTGTTGGATAATCAGGATTTCCAAGACCGTGGTGTTTGGCAGGAGATAGATCATCCTAATACTGGTCCAGTCATGTATCCTGGTCGGCCTTATATTATGTCCGAATCACCATGGTCTATGCGTCGTCATGCGCCCCAGTTGGGGCAGCATAACGAAGAGATATATTGTGAGATGCTTGGATACTCTCGCCAAGAGTTAGTAGTTTTATACCAAGTTGGTGTGATTTAGCCTCGGATTAGGTCTGATGTCTATTCTACTGATATGGAGCGTATTGAAATGACTGATCTACCATTATCGGGTGTACGGGTTTTAGATATGACTGTTGTATGGGCTGGGCCATATAGCACTATGCTTCTTGCTGATTGGGGTGCCGAGGTTATTCGGATTGAATCCACACAATATCCTCCTCCTACCACAAGAGTGCCTGCTCATCCTAGTGCTGCACAAGTCACGGTGGGTAAAGAGAATAAGTTGTGGAATATGGCATACCCTAATTGGGACCCAGGTCCACGGGCATGGAATACGCAGCCAACGTTTAATGCTCACAGCCGTAATAAGTTGAGTATGACTGCAGATATTCGTAACCCGGAGGGTTGGGAAATTTTCTGTGAAATGATTAAGATATCAGATGTATTTATTGAAAATAATGTCCCAGAGACGATGGAAAAATTGGGCATAACGTATGAAAATCTATCAAAAATCAATCCAAATCTTATTTATATACGTATGCCCGCTTATGGATGGACGGGGAGTTTTAAGGATTATCGAGCTCTTGGGTTGCACGTTGATGCAATGGTGGGACATCTTTGGACTCGTAGTTATACCGATACCGATATGAGCGAACGCGGTGATATTGTGCTCGCTGATGCGATGGCAGGAATAACTGCAGCGTTTCTTGTAGTGAATGGCCTTCGTTATCGCAGGAAAACTGGCAAGGGACAACTGATTGAGCTTAGTTTGGCTGAGGGGTTTATCCCGTTCATGTCAGATGCGGTGATGGATTACACGATGAATGAGAGGGTTCAAGAGAGTAATGGCAATCGGCACACATCTATGGCTCCTCATGGATGTTATCCATGTGCTGGAGATGATATGTGGATTAATATTGCCGTTGCTACCGATGCCCAATGGGAAGGACTGTGTTCCTTGATGGGTCGCCAAGAACTCGTAACTGACGAAAGATTTTCTGACACCTTGGCTCGGTGGCATAACCAAGACGAACTGGACGAGATAGTGATAGCTTGGACAAAAGATAAAGATCACTGGGAGTTAGCAAAACAAATGCAAGATCAGGGTATTATTGCAGGACCGGTTTTGAATTCCAGGGAACTCCTGCATGATCCTCAGCTTCGGGATCGTGATTACTATCATCCATTGACTCACGAGGAAAGCGGGACCTATGATTATAATGGACCTATGTGGAAAATGTCCAAGACTCCGAATAGGCTGAGGTTGCCTCCGTGCAGGCTTGGTGAGCATAATGAATATGTCTATAAGGAGTTACTTGGAGTGTCAGATGAAAGGTATAAGGAATTAGAAGAGGCTGGACACATAGGAATGGATTTTATTGATAGCATTCCTTAATTAAAATACTAATTGTTCCGACGAGCTGATCAATTCAACGCCTAGTTGCCCCCACTCGAAAGGACTGCTTGTATTGCTGAAAAATAAGGTGTTTTATGGGTGGTGGTTGGTTGCTTTAACTTCTGGTATTCTTGCGATGATTTTCCTTCCAATTTTCCAGGGACTTGGTGCTTTCTTTGTTGTCCTTGAACGTGAATTTGGATGGAAACGGGCTGCCCTCGCAGGAGCTTTTTCCTTATCACGTGCAGAAGATACTGTGATTGGACCTTTGGCTGGATATTTTACGGACCGCTACGGGACTAGACGGTTAGTATTTATTGGATTCCTTATTTTGGGAATTGGTTTCACTTGCTTTGGATTAGTGAGAACACTATTTCAGTTCTATGCCGCATTTATAGTCTTGACATTAGGCGCTGGATTTGCTGGATTCCTCCCTCTTATGGGGGCCATCAATAAGTGGTTTATCCGTAAAAGAGCGACGGCAATGGGGTTGGCACAGTCTGGGGTTGCGCTGGGAGGAATCTTAGTTCCTCTTTTAGCGAGTGCTATCGATGCTAATTGGAGGCTTACCTGTTTTGTTTTGGCAGGAATCGTGTGGGTGCTGGCTGTTCCAATATCTATGGCTATACGCAATAGTCCTGAAATGTACGGCCAGCTACCCGATGGTGATGCGATGGTTCCTGAGGGTGATGGATCAGAGCAACAAGGACCTGAGCTTTCGGCGGGAGAGGCGGTCCGTACAGGGGCATTCTGGATTATATCTTTCACCCATGCATTGGCAGCTGTGGTTTTTCTTACCCTGATGATTCATGCAATCCCAATGATTGAAGGAAAGGGATATACGGTCGTACAAGCTTCCTTTGTCGTGACGACATTTACTGTTGTGGGAGGCATATTTCAGTTTGTAGGCGGTGTGATAGGGGATCGTGTTTCGAAGAAATGGGGCATTTTTTGTTTCGTTTCCATACAAGCTCTCGGGGTTTTGGGTATGGCATTAGTTGAAGGGTATCCCGCTTTACTTGCAGCTGCAGTGGTGTTTGGAGTTGGATTTGGTGGCAGAGTACCTTTGCTTATAGCTATTCGCGGGGATTACTTCGGTCGCGAAAAATTTGCGACGATCTTTGGTCTTTCGACAATACCAATGGGTATAGTACAAATTATTGGCCCAATAGGGGCAGGCTTTATGTATGATCGTCTAGGTAGTTATACAATGGCATTTTTGATACTGTTTGGGGTTAACATATTCGCAGCGATAATGATCTTGGCGGTACGTCCACCAACGCAGAATCGATTGGTGGAACACGGCAGATTTTAGAAGGAACAATCAGCCGGATTATGATAACCACAGTTTTTTTCGATCTCTACAATACACTGGTCCGTTTCGATCCTCCACCTGAATACTTACAGCAAGAGGCTTGTCGGAATTTAGGTATCGATATTGAAGTAGAATTGGTGCGTCAGGGCTACATACTAGCCGACCGTTTGATGGCTGAGCAAAATGCTATTGTTCCGATCAATATGCTGAGCAGGGAAGATCGAAGAGATTTCTTTGGGAAGTATGAGCGTATCATTCTTCGGGCATCGGGCATAGAGGTTACTGTACCTGAGGCTCTTGATATCTTTCGTGTTGTACAGCGCCTCTCAAAAGGATTGGCAATATTTCCCGATACTTTTCCTTGTTTGCGAGAGTTACAACATCAGGGGATTTCTGTAGGACTCATTACTAACATGGATGAGACGATTCGGGGGCGGGGCGATGTCGATTCACTCTGTAAGGATTTGGGTATCAGACAATTCTTTGATGTGATTGTTACCTCCACGTCTGCCGGAGTCGCTAAGCCCGATCCTGTTATATTTCAGATGGGAATAGATGCGGTTGGGGCAAGAGCATCTGAAAGTGTTCACGTTGGGGACCAGTTGCTATCCGATGTTCAAGGAGCGGAGGGAGCAGGTATGATTCCGGTCCTATTAGATCGTCAAAATAGCTATGCTGGTCTTGTCCACTGCCACAGAATCGTTTCCCTAGAACAACTCGTTAAGTTAATCGCGACAATTGAAATTTAAAATGCCAAGGGGTGATGATTATGCAGCGAGTCAACATTAATATTGATACTGCAGATGATATTAGGGCTACAGAAACAATGGCCGATCTCAGGAACGTAGCGGAAAATCTCTACCATCCTTTGAGCGAGGTAGGGTTTTGGGATGTCAACGCTGACCAATTGCATATGTGTAGGTTGGTCAGCGTTGGGAAAGAATGCCCACATATATTAGATCAATCAGATCCCGGATGGGTTTCTTATGTGCACACGGTTGAGCAGGAAATGAGGGGAACCCTTGAGGTGTATTTTCCACATGCAGACGTCTATATATATCTTGGGGTAAATAACAGGCAGTGGGGCGTCTAATCAGATTGGCTCGCCATTGAGGCTAGAAGTTGTTCAGTTTGTGTTTTGAATTCGATCAGGATATCTAAGACTGATACTAGTCTGTTTTTCCAGATTGCTTCTTCTCTGTGCCATGGTACAGAAATTTGGTTGTGTCCGACATTGGCCATATTGCCTAATAATTTTTGAAGTATAGGCCTAGCCCCATTGAGGGATACACTTAATCGTAATGTTGCATGGTCTCCCTCTTTCCTTACAGATGAAATACTGGCGTGGAGCGCAATAGTTCGGATTTCGACAAGGAATAACAGGTTTTGTAATGGCTTTGGGATAGCCCCAAAGCGATCTTGTAATTCTTCCTGCAATTCCAAAAATTCTTGTGTTGCAATAGATGCAGCGAGTCGGCGATATATTGACATTCGGGTTTCAAGATGCTCGATATACGAAGTCGGGATATGAGCTTCAAGCGGCAAATCGACTCTGGGAAGGTCATCAGTGAGCCATTCATCGCGCATCTGAGGGGGTTCCGGTATGAGTGCGGGAGCTTTGCTTTTGATAGCGTCGTTGAGCATTTGTTTGTAGAGATCAAATCCTACTGCTTGCATGTATCCACTTTGTTGAGCGCCAAGTACTTCTCCAGCGCCTCTGATTTCAAGATCAGACATGGCTATTTGAAATCCAGATCCAAGTTCTGTGTTGCCAAGTATAGTATCAAGGCGCTTGCCTGCAGTCTCTGTTAATTCCTGGCCTCTAGGCACTAGTAGATAGCAGTAGGCACGGTGTGTTCCTCTTCCTACCCTTCCTCGGAGCTGATGGAGTTGCGTGAGCCCAAACATATGAGATCGGTTGATAATGAGTGTGTTGACGTTTGGGATGTCCAAGCCAGACTCAATGATTGTAGTGCATACGAGTACGTTAAATGTGCCTTCGTAAAAGTCTTGCATGACTGATGAGAGTTGTCCTTCAGGCATTTGACCATGGGCGATACCGACAGAAGCTTCTGGGATCAATTCGGATAGGGTATAGGCGATCTCGGCTATATTTCGGACACGGTTGTGAATGAAGAAAACCTGCCCACCCCTATCAAGTTCGCGGAGTATTGCTTCGCGAACGGTGTCATCGCTTTCTTCGGTGAGGTATGTCTGTACTGCCAGGCGTGATTGCGGAGACGTCCCGATAATACTCATATCCTTGAGCCCTGATAACGCCATTTGGAGGGTTCTAGGTATGGGGGTAGCACTGAGGGTCAGGACATCCACTTTGTCGCTGAGTTTTTTGACACGTTCTTTTTGTGCGACCCCGAAACGCTGCTCTTCATCGACGATAACTAAACCAAGGTTGGCAAACTGTATGTCTCGCTGAAGAAGTCGATGGGTACCAATACAAATGTCGATCTCCCCCTTCGCAAGTGCTTCGGTGAGGACTTGTTGCTCCGGTTTTGAGCGCAACCTACTTATGACGTCTACGGTTATCGGATATGGTTTTAGGCGTTCTGCGAGGGTTTGGTAATGTTGTTGTGCAAGCACTGTTGTGGGGACTAAGATCGCTACTTGTTTCCCATTGGTAACAGCTTTGAACGCTGCTCTTACTGCGACTTCCGTTTTCCCGTATCCCACATCGCCGCAGATAAGACGATCCATTATTTTATCTGACATCATGTCAAGCTTAACGGACTCAATCGCTTCTGCCTGATCTGGAGTCTCTTCGAATTCAAACGAATCTGATAGTTCCTGTTCCCATGGACTATCAGCAGAATAACTGGTTCCTTTGACGTGTTGGCGTTCACTCTGAAGATTGATGATTTCTTCTGCAAGTTCTTGGGTTGCCTCAGTGACCTTTTGTTTGGTTTTGGCCCACTCTGCGCTTCCTAGTCTGGTTAGCCGCGGTGACTTATCTGAGGAGAAGACGTACTTGGAAACTCGATGAAGATGATTCATTGGTACATAAAGGCGATCACTTTCAGCGTATTGAAGTATGAGGTACTCTTGTGCGTGTCCATTGGAATCATCGTCCCATGTTGTTCCCATTACCTTGCCCACGCCGTGGTCAATATGTACAACATACGATCCATTGTCAAAAGTTGTAAGTTCTGGCTCCATAGTGCTGGATGTTTTGCTGTGTGCGGTGCGGCGAATTTTCGTCACTCCGAAGATTTCTGTATCAGTAAGAATAGTCAGAGATCCTTGAGGGATAGGAATCGAAACTCCGTGGTTAAGATGTCCTTGCACTACGATGATCTGACCTTGGGATTCTGATGGCAGGGTGTCAAGGTTTGTGGATGTGTGTACAGCTAAACCGGCGTCAAATAATAAGTCGCTGACTCTTTTCGAATGCTGTGTCACTAATACAGTCCGAGAGGTGTCCGTATGGTGTGTTCGTATGTGGTCTATCAAGGCAGCGATATCTCCGCGGAAGGATAATGGATCCTTGATGTATAGCATCGAAGAATTATCGAGATCACTGGCTCGCTCCGTTATTTCAGCTCTGGATATTTGCTCAATTTGTCCGAGGACAACTTCTGCATTTTTAAGGGATGATGGTAGACCTTTGGGGAGATCGCCGCGAGTGATTTTGACATCGCGAAGATTATTCGCTGCTTCTTCAAGTCCGAAGATCGCTTGCTCGATCTGGCTCATTTCATTGATTATTATGAATGAGGAGGGTGGCATGTAATCTAAAAGAGTTGATTTGCAGAAAAATCCTAAATGAAAATATAAACTCGACTTATGGAGTGATGCAGGATCGCTGGATAAGAAGTCAAACTCCTCTTGGATTCTTGCCTTCACGGACTCGGAACATACAGAAAGATCTACTTCTTCTATGGATTCGGAAAGTTCCTCTAGGGGAGAAGCATTGGGAAGTACTTCACTAGCAGGAATCACGGTCGATGAATCGACGAGCTGAAAAGATTTTTGTGAAATGGGATCATACTCACGTATACTTTCTACCGTATCTCCTAGGAAATCCAGACGGGTGCCAACCATGGCTCCAGGCACATAGATGTCAATAATCCCTCCGCGAGTGCTAAATGTTCCAGGTCTGTTGGCAATTGGTTCACGCTCGTATTGCATCTGCAGTAAATCATTAATCAATGTTTGTTGGACAATTATTGCTCCAGTGTGGATGCGGGTCGTCATATTGCGGTACGTTGAGGGATCTAGGGTTTTTTGGGCAAGAGCTGCAACAGATGTTATTACTAAGAGAGGTGATTGGGATGTGGAAGCTTGGTGGAGTTTGTGTAAAGCAACTAATCTTTGATGGATTGTTGATGACTCGGCTTGTAGTCTTTCATAAGGTATTGGTTCTCGTTCGGGAAAAAGAAGCACATCATCATTGTCTTCCCCAAATATGCCCGTGATTTGACCAAATAGTTCTCTTGCAATTTCGGGCCTCGGGCACACAAATAATGTTGGTACGGAGAATGATTCCCATAATGCTCCAGCTACCCATGGTTTTCCGCTTCTTGGCGCATGGATGGAGTTGGAGGTTTTTCCTGAATTAGCAGCAGTAATAGCTTCCTGTATAGAAGGTAGGGATGCAAATGCAGATATCAGAGCTTGTAAAGCCAATCGTAATCTTCCTTAAACCAAGAGATGCCCCTGCTTCAAGTCCAAGGGTGCTACAGAAAGTATATCACGGGGAGTTACGAAATTAATCCTTTACAGCTACAAGGGAACCATGTAGGCTGTTATCTCCACTTGTTGACTTAGATGTACCAACCACACTCGGTGCATTGGTCACAAACTTTTGTGGGGCTGTAGCTCATCTGGGAGAGCACCTGCTTTGCAAGCAGGGGGTACGGGGTTCGAGTCCCCGCAGCTCCACCACTATTTTAGGCACGAAAGTGCCATTTTGGTAGTGTTGCGAGTGGTCATTATTTTCCAACTACACCAATTACTACACCAGTTAATGGAAAATCTGGTTTGATGGGTTCCTGGGTCATGTAATCCCTATAGTGAAATTTTGGATAGCATCCTTTTGCATGTTTGGCATGAGATGAGAGTAGATATCTAATGTCACACGGATGCTTGAATGCCCTAATCTTTCTTGAACTATCTTCGGGTGAACATTTTGCTTAAATAATATGGAAGCATGAGTGTGACGAAGGTCGTTGAATTTAGCATTCAAGCAAGCCCTATTGGCAATTGTTTTAAACGCAGCTGAGAGTGAACTGGGTAACAATCCTTTGCCTGAATACACGCTGTTGAAAACAGGACTTTCTCCATTGACTTTGTATCCATGAAATAGGCCGCTATCTATTTGGCGCTGCAGCTCAGATTTGAGGAATAAGGTAGCTTGTGGTGACAGCGCTATTGTTCTATTGCTGTTTTTGGTCTTTGTGGGCTGCACCACAGTTTTTTTATGGATCCTAAAGATGCTTCTACTCACGTGTATCGTCTCTAAGTCAAGGTCTACATCTTTCCAGAGTAATGCCAGCAGTTCGTTCCTTCGCATGCCGGTCTGCAGTGCCATAAAAATGATTGGGTAGTGCGGGGTCGTTTTCGCTTCCAAGAGGAGAATATCTATTTCATTGAAGTCTAAGGCGGTGATTTCTTTCTTCTGGATCTTCGGGGTTGTAACTAAAGCGCACGGGTTGCGGAATATCAGATTGCGTCTGACAGCATCATTGAGAGCTTTGGAAAGTCGTCGCTGACAGTGGTTAACAACGGTTGCAGAATGTCCTTGCTGGATCATTGTGGCCCATGTCTTAGTGATTATATCTGGGGTTATACCGTTGAGTTTGTATCTCCCGAATCGAGGAACTAGATGAACCCTTACTATAGTTTCGTACCCTTCATAGGATGACGCCCGCAGTGCGTTCTTGTGCATGAGTAACCATTCTGGCAGGTAGTCTTTCAATAGCATTGTCGAGTTAGTGAGCTGTGCCCCGTGATCCTGCTCACGCTGAAGCTCCTTGAGAGCCTTTTGTACCTCCCGTTTGGTTTTCTTGTAAATGCCTACGCGTTTATCACCGTGGGATACTCTTGCGAACCATAGATTCGATTGCTTATGGAATGTGATTGATCCTTCAGAATTAAGTCTACGCTTTGCCATTGGTGCTCCCCCTTGAGAGTGCCTCGGAAAATACTTGGGACATTGTTCTGCTGAATTTCTGTTGGGCACGCTTTGTAAAGTACAGGCGTTTGATTGCGATAAAATAGGCCTCTCTGTTGTCGATTCCTTCCCAGACTGCATACCGGATAATATCTGTGCTTGCTGCCCTTAGGCCTTGATCTCCAGACATTTCTCCTTGTACGTACATCCTGCATACTATTTCTCTCCACTCGTCAGGGACAGATGAATACTCAACCCTGTAATGCATCTCGTATAAGAGTGTGAGATACCTGGTAAGTTGCCGGAAGGGGCGTATGTAATATCGCAGCTCTTGATTATTTTTTTGCTGTGATATTTCTGACCGATCTCGGATGGCTTTCA
>Ga0114996_10002348_pt1 | contig 24524 bp, 17 predicted proteins | sample ArcticOcean_MG_C_4_FD_87039 | JGI IMG/M metagenome (GOLD analysis project Ga0114996, IMG submission 87039) | Marine microbial communities from western Arctic Ocean - ArcticOcean_MG_CB4_134 | ecosystem: Environmental > Aquatic > Marine > Oceanic | place: Arctic Ocean: Canada Basin | collected... | reverse complement strand
GGTGAAGCTTTGACCCCGGTTATGGAAGACGCGGAGCGGAGGCACGCCGTCGAGAGCGGCACCGGCCTCGATCAAGTCCAGCCGCCGGTCACCGTCAAGGTCGGCGAACGAAGCGCGCGCCGTCGAACGCACCCCATCGAGGCCCATCTGGGCGGTGACGTCGGTGAAGACACCAAGGCCGTCGTTGCGCCAGAGCTGGTTGTGGTGTTTGCCGAACAAGCCCGGCCGGATGAGGTAGAGGTCGGCGTCCCCATCGGAATCGTAGTCACCCCAGCAGGCATCCCAGGTGTCGGTGACCTCCCGCAACCCGGAGCGTTCCGTGACATCCACGAATCGGCCACCCTGATTACGGTAGAGGCGAACCGGGCCGGGTCCGGTGACGACGGCATCGACGAGGCCATCTCCGCTGAAGTCGGCCCAGGCCGCGCGGCCTCCGCCGGGCTGGAGACCGGCTTCCTTGCTGATGTCGTGCCAGGCGGGAGCCTCGGGAGCTGAATCGTGGCCGGCTGCTGACGGCGTGATCCAACTGAGAAAGAGCCGCGCCCGGATGCCGGTCGAGCGCTGGGGCCTGCCAGGGGAATTTGTTGCGCCACGGGTGTCGCCCTCTAGTTTTCCGCCTCGCGCGGCAAGACGGGTCTCCATCTCTTCGTTATCGAGCACCCTCTGGAGCAGACGGCGGGCCTGCCGGTTTTCTCCTTGCAGCAGGAGCGCGTAGGCGGACATGAGGCTGCCTTCAGGAGATCCGAAACGGGCGGCGGTCAGGAAGGTGTCAGCGGCATCGGCGAAACGGCCTTCGTCGAGCAGCAGCCTGCCGAGCTTCAGATAGGGCCCAGAATGCTCGCGGTTGAGCGCGATGCCGCGCTCGAGCCAAGAGCGGGCTTCATCTGGGTTCGGCGCAGCGCCGGGAACGCGCTGAGAGAGCAGACCGGCGAGTTGCGACACAGCGCGGCTGCTCGCGGGGTTACCCTCGAACATCCGGCGATAGACGGCTTCCGCCTCCCGGTACTGGCCCAACTCTTTGAGTGTGGCGCCTAAGTAATAGAGAGAGTCTTCGTGGCCGGGGTCCAGTTCGAGGCACTGCCCATATCGCTCGACGGCAGCTTGATAATCTCCGGCCAGCCGCAGCCGGTTCGCCTCGCCATGGAGCTGCCAAAAGTCGCGGATCCGTGCCTTTTCAGGATCGCGCGCCGCCGCGGTCTGGCGCTCCTCTGTTGCCCCTGTACACCCGAAAAAGCTCAGTGAAACAACGCTCAATGAAACAAGGATCGCCACCGTGAGGGGCGCGGGGCGTGGCGGATCACTCGTTGACGACCACAAGCGGATCATTCCTTGACGACCAAAATTTGATTCGAGGGAACATTTTCCAGAGTACGGACGACGCCACTGGGAAAAACAACGCGGACTTGACTCACGGTCGCGGCCGAGCCTAATCCAAAGTGGGCTTCCAAGGCGTTTTGGGAAAGATAGGAAGACTGTGCTCCCAGTTCACGGCGCTGCTTCCCCAAGGGGGTTTGGATTTCGACCCCAGCCCCGAGACCGGAACGGTTGCTTTGGACACAAGCGACGCGAACTTTCAGCCAGTGGTTTTCCGTGTCATTCTCATTGCGCAAGAGGGTCGGAGCGGCCTGATGGTTGACGACGAAAATATCGATGTCGCCGTCGTTGTCATAGTCGGCGAAGGCCGCACCGCGGGAGACTCGTTCTTCAGCAAGCGCTTCGCCGCTGACGGTGCTGACGTCAAAGAAACCGTCTTCCGGGCTCTTTTGCCAGAAAACCCGGTTGCGCATCGGCACGAGAAGGGACGGGTCTTCCTCGCGCTGGAACGTACTGCCATTGACAACGAACAGATCCAGGCGGCCATCGTTGTCATAGTCCAAGAAAGAGGTTCCCCAGCCGACGTCGTTGAGAGAAATCTGGCCTAACCCGAGCATGTCGGCGACGTCGGTGAATTTGAGCTGAGGGCCGGCTTCCGAAGAAGAAGCACTTCGAGCCAGATTCCAGTAGAAACCGTTTTCCTGGGCAATCCAGTGGGGCACGAAGATATCGCTGTCGCCGTCGTTGTCCCAATCGGAGACGGCGAGACCCATGGCGCCACGATAGTCGGCGACCCAAGCTGGATGGGAGACGTCATCAAAGGTTCCGTCGCCCTGGTTGAGGAACAGAGCGTTGTCGGAGACGTCGTTGGCCACATAAAGGTCGGGCAAACCGTCGAGATCGTAGTCGGCCCAGGCGGCCGAGAGACTGCGGCCCGCCGGGTTGCCGACGCCGGCTTTGGTGGCAACTTCGGTGAAGGTGCCGTCGCCGTTGTTGTGGAACAGGAGGTTACGCTCGGGCTTATACGACGACGGATTCAGCGTGAACGGTATGACCTGTGCGTACTGCTTGGAAGCCTTGGCGCCATACTCCGGCCGAAATTCGTACTGCAGGTAGCCACAGATGTAGAGGTCGGCGTTGCCGTCGCGATCGTAGTCCGCCCAGGAGGCACCGCTCCAAAAACCTTCAAAACCGGTAAGGCCGGCGCGGGAGGACACGTCCTCGAACTTCCCGTCCCCGAGATTGCGGTAAACGATGACCTCTCCGTAGGCGGTGACCGCCAGGTCCGGCCGGCCGTCATTGTCATAGTCGGCCCAGGCCGCGCCCATGCTGAGGCCTTTGAAGCCGACGCCCGCCCGCGCGGTGACGTCGGTGAAGGTGCCATCCCGGTTGTTGTGGTAGAGGCGATTGCCGCCGGGTGAGGCCGCGCGTTCTTCGGGAGAGGCGGTCAACGGAACCGCGATGTCGCAAATGTAGAGGTCGAAATAGCCGTCGTTGTCATAGTCGCCCCAGGCGGCGCCGGAGCCCATGTCCTCGGGAAGTTGCGTGGAGCGCGCGGCGGCAAAATGCCGAAAGTCAATACCGGCTTGGCTGGTCTCATCGGCGAAGCGAACATCAGGCCGCCCGGCGGGGAGGTTTCGCCGGAGATCACTGGTCACCCCTTCCATGGCGCCGCCCGGGGAGTATTTCCCTTCCGGCTGCCGTAGCAGCAGGACAGCCGCCGCCGTCGCGCCCGCCACAACCAAGAAGCTCAGCGCCGAATAGCGCAGGATCAACCGCTTCCGGCGCGAGGCTGGCCTCAGTTTCGACATGACGCCCCGCACTCAGTCCTCGGAACCACTGGGTGGAGTCCTCACGGGAATGCGCCGGGTATCGGAGGCCAGGTCAACGATCGGCGCGGTGAGGCCGCTGTCAGCTCCGAACATGAAGTTGAGCAGATACTGGCTGATTTTGCGGTAGCGCAGCCGAACTTTCACCTCCAGCCAGGCGGCGTCCCGGCTGGAGACCGCCAGCGGATAGGCGATCTTTTCCGGCTGGATCTTGCGTGAGTCGGGCCGCGCCGTCTCGGGGCAAAAAAAGGAAAAGTCGACCGTGTCGGAAAACCCTGGAAATAGCGCCCGCCGATGGCGCACGCCGACCATTTCCCAAAGGTTGTGGCGGTCAATGAGGTTGCCCTCTTGATCCACTGGCTCGGCCTTGAGCATGAAGGTTCCCTCCTCGATAAAGCCGTTCTCCCCAACCCGGCCGCTGCCAAAGATCAGGCGTCCTTCGTCGTCCGCCACCGTCACCTCGATCCAGGCCTGGATGATGTCGAGAGGCCCGGTCGGGAAGTCATGGCCGACCTTGTTCGAGGTGATGATAAGTTTGAGCTCGGCCGTTTCCCCGGGAGCGATGGCTTCCGGAGCCAGCATCTCGACACCGACGATGGGCCCGCTGGTCCACTTGTCGGCAATTTCAGGAATTTCGTAGGTCCCCTGCAGCCACTTCTCGGTCAGCCTGATCTGCTCTTCAGCTCCTGGAAGCTTGAGAACCGCCGGCATGAACTGATTACTGGCCAGGAACCGATGGCTGCGGTGCTTGCCGTCTTCGGGAGAACGGTTGTAGTCGAAGTTATCACCGGCCGCAGGATCGGTTGAAGGGTTCAGCGGCATGTGGCACTCGCGGCATTCGATGGTCCGCGAGGCGTCACCGGGATGATTCCAGCGGCTTTGCTTCCAGTTGTCGTACTGGTTCTGCAACTGCACCCAGCCGACGCGATTGATCTCCTGATCGATGAACTGCTTGTGGCAGGCCGCGCAGTATTCGGGAGCTTTGAAGAGCGTTTTACCAAGATCCTTCATGTGCTTGCCGGGGTAGGAGCGGATCAGAAAATCGCGCACGAGGCGTTGCCATTCCAGCGATGTTTCCGCATACTCGACTTCGAACAGGTAGCGTTCCGGCCGGGCAACAATGTAGTCGGCATTGCCCTTCACATCTACCTCGCGAATGGAGTGGCAGGAAAGGCAGGAAATACCTTCCTGGTAGCCGTGCAGCGAGGTGAGTTTCTCGGTATCGGTGAATAGGTTCTTGGTCCCCGAGAACAGCGAGATCGGGTCGTGGCAGCCGCCGCAATATCGTGTGGAGTCGGGGCCGTTCTGCTCGGCCATGTTCATCTGAATGCGCTGGAAGCCCGCGTCCATCGCGGCCCAGCGATACGCGCTGGACTGCCACTCCTCGACGATCTCTTTGTGGCACCCGGCCGTGCCGCATGAAAACGAGCCGGAGAGCAGCCTGGGGTCGTAGGCTTCCAAGTTTTCAGTTCGTGCCAGACTCGGAGCGAACGGGCGGTCCTGCCCGTAGGAGAAGGAGTAGTCTTCGGGAAATTCTCTCTGCATGGACGGCGACCGATAAGCCAGCGAGCCGAGCGCGGCCAGGACGGCGCAACCCAGCGTAAAGACGAGAGCGCCCCGGAAATAGGCGCGAGGAGGGCTTGATCCTTCCGCCGCGGTCAGCGAGGAAAGCTGCGGAACACGACGCGCCAGCGGGATCGTGTGAAGTAAGACAAAAATCAGCGTCGCGAAGGTCGTGACGATATGCACCGTATCCCAGCCATAGCTGATCCGCACACCCCAGATGGCCTGGACCGTCAAGACCGCGCCCGAGATAAGGCAGAGCGCCAGCGCGGCGAATCCCAAGTAGCCGACGAGGACAATGTGGCTGAGGGGGTTGCGGAAATACTCGATCCAGTGGCGAATCAGGTACCAGCCACAAGGGATCAGGAAGACGAGCCCAATGAGAGTGTGTACCAGGACGACAATCTGAGACGGGACGCTGAAAGGAACGAACAGAATCGCCAAACCGCTCAGCGTTTCGAAAAGAAGATAGCCAGCGGCGAGGATCGCCAAGTGCGAGCGCCAGTTCTGGAGACCCTTTCGCCAACGCTCAACGCTGCCAGGCTCCGAGCGCTGTACTTGCTTGGGTGTCATGGCACCAGTCTCCATGCAGTTAGCAGCCCTTTCCAGAGTAGGACGAGAACCACCTCACCCCGAGCCTCGGCGGCTACCTGGCTACATAGCGTTGCAATTGTTTAACCAACCGCTCCCGAGCCGGCAATTTCGCGGGGTGCCACGGCGTCAACGCCCCCGTGCTCCAACCCAAACACGCCAAGTCACAAGCTTGAGTGGGCCCCCAGATGACCAGAAAAGGCACTTGGTCAAGGTATTGCAAGAGCATTTGAGAAGTCCTAGCGAGGGCTGCAATTCCGTGAGCATAGTCACAAGAAGACTGCCGCGCGGAATGAGCCGGTCGTGCGGAAAATCCAACACTTTCATGGAAGAGGTGAAAAATGATTGCTGCGAACAAGGAGTCGGTCGGCGAACTGGTTGCGGAGAATCTTGCCAGAGCGCAAGTCTTTGAAAAACATCACATTGATTATTGCTGCCAAGGGCAGAGGACCCTGGAAGAAGTGTGCCATGAGCAAGGCCTGCGCGTGGACACGCTCGTGTCCGAACTTGATTCAGCGCCTGCCGATGACAACGCTGGCACCTGGGCCTCGGTTTCGCTGACCGAACTGGCGGACCACATTATTGAACGCCACCACACCTACCTGCGCTCGGCGCTACCTTCCATCGCGGAAAAGCTGGATAACGTCATCGAAGCTCACAGCGATCGTCACGGGGGATTTTTGCTCCGCCTTCGGAAAATCGTTCGCGGACTAGGGCAGGAACTGACGCAACACATGATGAAAGAAGAACTCATGCTGTTTCCGCTGATCAGACAGATGGAAGCAGCCGAGCGCGCTGGAATTGCTCCTCCGGCAGCCCCTGGCGGATCCATCAACAATCCGATTTGCATGATGGTACACGAGCACGACACCGCCGGCCGCGCCTTGGATGAGATGCATACGCTCACCGGCGGCTACGTGCCCCCGTCTGATGCGTGCAATACCTTTCGGGCCCTTTATGCGGCGCTCATGGAACTGGAAAGCGACCTGCATATGCATATCCATCTTGAGAACAATATCCTGTTTCCGCGAGCGGCGGAGCTGGAAGCGCGGCCCGACAGCGGTGCGCCCTGAAAGTGGTCCGGCTGATAACGCTCACTGCATGCCGCGGCAGTCCCGGCGGGAGAAAGGACCTCTGATACTGCTCAGGGAATTCACGTTTTCCTGAGGGCGTTTCACATACAATACGGGTTCACGATCAACGCAATCTTGGCTCCGGCACATACCGCCGATCGACTGAGCCGGCCAAGGGGTTGATCGTGTCTCGGAATCGTTGAGGTGTGACCATGGCGCGACTGCCCAAGACTTACGAGAAGTTTCGAGAGGAGTTCCCCGAGCTGGCCGCGGCGTATGATTCTTTGGGCGAAGCCGCGCACCAGAAGGGTCCGCTGAATCTCAAGGCACGCGAACTCATCAAACTGGGTATTGCCATCGGCGGCCGGCAGGAAGGCGCCGCGCGTTCCCATACGCGCCGGGCGTTGGAGGCAGGTGCGACGCGGGAGGAGGCGCTCCACGTCGTTGCGCTAGCGGTAACCTCGATCGGATTCGGCCCCACCGTGGCAGCCTACGACTGGGTCTGCGATGAACTGGACTTCCTGAATCCGCCCAAAGTTCTGCTGCAAGAGTCTGGCGGGCCGCGACCCTAACGATTGAGGCACGCGACGGGTCCGCCATGACTTCGTTGCGCTTGTTCTCCGTGTTCGGCGTACTGTTCAAGTACGTGGCTTTGATTGACTGGGGGGCGTCCAGCCGAGCGCACCTCGGACTGACAGGCCTCTCCTGCAATTTGCCTCGTCACCCGATGAAAAATGCGGACGAGTATTAAGCTGAAATCGGCTTAAATCGGTCGCCATCGACGTCCTTTTTTCTAATTCGCTGGATCCGCGCCGGACGGTGGGCCTGGAGGCCCGACTCGGCACGACGCAGCCGTGCGCCACGTCGAGGTGGGGAGGCAAGCGGGTTAGGCCACCCATTCCAGGGTGAAATAACGCAGCTCGTATCACGGCAGGCCTGTCTTCTCGGGTGTGATGTTTTACCCGTTTAATGATACGCAACTCACCCAAAGGAACCTACCTCAAGGCCTCGGCGCCAAGTGTGGCAACACAATTGCGCAAGAGCGATGGAAGAGACCGTCGCCAAGATGCAACTGCCACACAACCGAATCCGCCCGCATGCCGGAACCGTAGTAGCCGGCTTCCTTCTCTCAGCGGTCCTTCTCGCACCCCAACCCCTCACCGCTCAAGAAACCTCTGACTTTTTCCGCCAGCGATGCATGAGTTGCCACACGATCGGCGGAGGCCGTCTCACCGGTCCCGACCTGAAGAATGTCGGCGAGCGGCAGGAGAGGGAGTGGCTGGTGCGGTTTCTCCTCGATCCGGGGGCCGTCATCCAAAGTGGAGACGCCTACGCGCAACAGCTCTACGAGGACGCAAGGCGCGTCATGATGCCGCAGGTGGCCGGTATGAGCGAAGATCGCGCAAACGCGCTACTCAACCTGATTGAGGCCGAGTCTGCTCTCGAAGACTCGCAGTTTAAGGGTCTCCAGATCAGTGACCGTCCGTTCACACTCGCGGATGTTGCACTTGGCAAAGAACTCTTCACGGGCCAGCGCGCCCTTGCCAACGGCGGATCGATGTGTCTAGGGTGCCACACCGTACGCGGGTTAAGTTCTTTGAGCGGAGGCCGCCTCGGCCCTGATCTGAGCCGGGCTTATGAGCGACTGGGCGGGCGGACAAACATGGGGGCCTGGCTCTATGCCCCGGCGACCGCCACGATGGGGCCGCTGTTTCGCGGCCACCCGTTGGAGGCAGAGGAAATCATTCCCCTACTGGCTTACTTTGAGGACGCCGCGAAGCGCGGTGGCGAGGATGACACGGTTGCGTTGTTGAACTTCTTCTTCCTAGGACTCGGCGGAACGATTCTCGCCCTGGCGATTTTCGATGGACTTTGGAAGAAACGTTTTCGGGGCGTCAGGGCCGCCCTAGTCGAACAGAAGCGGATAACGAGGTGAATGGATGAAGCCGAACGGTGCACTCGTGTGGATCAAGGACCAGCACGACCCCAAGCTGCGGCAGTGGGAGGAGTTTTACCGCAACCGCTGGCAGCACGACAAGATCGTTCGCAGCACCCACGGAGTCAACTGCACGGGAGGCTGCACCTGGCAAATCTACGTCAAAGACGGGATTGTCACTTGGGAGATGCAAGGTCTCGACTACCCGGCTCTCGAAGCGTCTCTTCCCCCTTACGAACCCCGCGGATGCCAGCGCGGGATTTCGTTTTCTTGGTACATCTACAGTCCCTTGCGGGTGAAATATCCGTATGCACGGGGTGCATTGCTCGAGTTGTGGACCAAGGCCCGGGCACAGCACGAAGATCCGGTCGAGGCTTGGAAGTCGCTGGTGGAGAACCCGGAAGCGCGCGGTCGCTGGCAGCGCGCGCGGGGCAAAGGCGGTTTTCGGCGGGTGGATTGGGATTCGATTGTTGAGCTCATGGCCGCCGCCAACATTTACACGATCAAGAAATGGGGTCCGGACCGCATCGCGGGGTTTTCGCCAATCCCGGCCATGTCGATGATCAGCTACGCCGGCGGCTCGCGAATGCTGCAACTGATGGGCGCCGTCTCGCTTTCGTTCTACGACTGGTATTCCGATCTGCCGCCGGCGTCACCGGAAACCTGGGGAGAGCAAACCGACGTTCACGAATCCGCTGATTGGTTCAACGCCAAGCTGCTGGCGGTCGTGGGTTCCAACTTGAACATGACGCGAACTCCCGATTGCCACTTCGCCGCCGAGGCGCGCTACAACGGCACGAAGATGTGGGTGTTCTCGCCGGACTTCAGCCAAGTTTCAAAATACGCCGACGAGTGGGTGGGACTGAACGCGGGCCAGGACGGCGCCTGGTGGATGGCGGTGAACCACGTCATCCTCAAGGAATCTCATCACGACAAGCAGACTCCCTATTTCCTCAACTATCTCCGTAAGTTCACCGACGCACCCTATCTCGTGGTCTTGGACGAACCCGAACAAGGTTTGGACGAACCCGAACAAGGCGCGTCCCGGCCAGGGCGGCTGCTGCGGGCGAACCGTCTCGAGAAATACGCCGGCATCGAAAACGGCGACTGGCAGTTCCTGATGTGGGACGAGACCGCGCACGCTCCACGCATGCCGATGGGGAGCGTGGGTTTTCGCTGGGCCAAGGAAAAAGGGAAGTGGAACCTGCGTCTCAAAGACGGCTTGGACGGAAGCGATATCCGGCCTGTGTTGACTTTCCTCGACGACAACGACGGCATCGCCCAAGTCGCGCTTGACGATTTTGGAGAAGGCCGTGTGATCGCGCGCGGCGTTCCGTTCAAATGCATCACGACGGCCGACGGATCGACCGTCCGGGTCACGACTTCCTATGACCTGCTGATGGCCCAATACGGCGTCGGGCGCGGGCTGGAGGGTGACTACCCCGCCGACTACAACGACGAGAACGCGCCCTACACGCCGGCCTGGTCGGAAAAATATACCGGCATGGGCCGCAAGACACTGATCCGTTTCGCGCGCGAATGGGCGCGTACGGCTGAGCTGACCAATGGCAAGTGCACCATCATCATCGGAGCGGGAATCAACCACTGGTATCACAACAATCTGATGTATCGCGCGGGCATCCACGCGCTGATGTTCTGCGGCTGCGTGGGCGTCAACGGCGGAGGGCTGGCGCACTACGTGGGACAGGAAAAACTGGCGCCGATGGAGTCCTGGTCATCGATTGCGCTGGCGAAAGATTGGGTTTCTCCCTCACGCCTCCAGAACGCCCCGAGTTGGCATTACGTACACACCGACCAATGGAGGTACGAGAAGGAATTCACCGACTACCACACGGTTCCCAAGAACGGGCGTCCGGATTCAATGGCCGGCGGCCATACGATGGACACGCAAGTGAAAGCGGTCCGCAATGGCTGGCTGCCGTTCTATCCGCAGTTTGACCGCAGCCCGCTCCAAGTGGTCGCCGAAGCCGAGAAGGCCGGAGCGAAAACCCCGGAACAGATCGTTGCCCACACCGTTGAGCGGCTCAAGAACAAGGAGCTGAAATTCGCGGTCGAGGACCCCGACGCCCCCGAGAACTGGCCGCGGGTTTGATTCATCTGGCGCGGCAATGCTCTGATGTCGAGCGCCAAGGGGCACGAATACTTTTTAAAACACTACCTGGGCACCCATACCAACGCCATCGCCGAGGATCTCGCCCAAGACTCGGTCAAAGAAGTCAAGTGGCATGACAAAGCGCCACAGGGGAAAATGGATCTCGTCGTGGATCTCAACTTTCGGATGGATACGTCGGCGCTCTACTCCGACATCGTTTTGCCGGCGGCCACCTGGTATGAGAAGTCCGATCTCAACTCGACCGATATGCACAGCTTCATCCATCCGCTCTCGGCGGCGGTGCCTCCGTGCTGGGAGTCCAAGAGTGACTGGCAAATCTTTCAGACGGTCGCCAAGAAGTTTTCCGAGCTGGCCGAGAAACATTTCCCCGAGCCGGTCAAAGACATCGTGGCCACGGCGCTGACGCATGACACGCCGGCCGAGATTGCGCAGCCGGAGATCCGGGATTGGTCCAAGGGCGAAACCGAGGCGGTGCCTGGCAAGACGATGCCCGCGCTCAAGGTCGTCTCGCGGGATTACAAGAACCTCTACAACCAGTTCATCTCCTTCGGCCCCAAGGTTCGCGAGAGCGGGCTGGGCGCCCACGGCACGCACTACAACGTAGAGGACGTTTATGACGAAGCCGTCATGGACGGCCCGCGCGTTAGCTGGGACGGCAAGGCTTATCCCTCGCTTGCCGAAGACATTCACGTCTGCGATCAGATTCTGCGTTTCGCAACGGTGACGAACGGGGAGCTGGCCCATCGTTCCTACAAGGATATCGAGGAAAAAACCGGGGTGCCGCTGGTTCATCTCGCGGAGAAGAATCGCGGGGTTCGCGTCAGTTTCGCGGACCTGCAGAGCCAACCCCGGCGCTTTATCAATAGCCCGATGTGGTCAGGCTTGATCGAAAACGGCCGCGCCTACGCTCCTTTCACCTACAACGTGGAAAACGATGTTCCCTGGCGGACGCTGACCGGGCGGCAGCATTTCTACCTGGATCATCCCGGCTACATCGACTTTGGCGAGTATCTGCCGACCTATAAGCCCAAACCGCTGCCGGCCGAGTACGCGGATCTGAAATTCAGCAAAGAGGTCGGACCGTCTCTGATGCTCAACTACCTGACGCCACACGGTAAATGGCACATCCATTCCACCTATGGGGACAACCAGCGCATGACGACGCTCTCGCGCGGTTGCGAGCCGTTTTGGATCAATCATCACGACGCCGCCGAGATAGACATCGAAGATAACGACTGGGTCGAGGTTCACAACGACAACGGCGTCGTCGTAACCCGCGCGGCGGTGAGCGCGCGGATTCCGCGCGGCATCTGCATTCAGTACCACTCCCCGGAAAGGACTCTGGGAGTGCCGAAATCTCCTTTGCGCGGGAACCGGCGAGCCGGCGGGCACAACAGTCTCACGCGCATACGCCTCAAGCCGAACTTGATGGTGGGCGGATACGGGCAGTTCACCTACCACTTCAACTACTGGGGCCCGACGGGCGTCAATCGCGACACGCACATTCTCGTCAGAAAACTGCCGGAGCTGAAATGGTGAAAAACGGAGGAGCACGCGGATGAACGTTCGTTCACAAATCTCGATGATGTTTCACCTCGATAAGTGCATCGGGTGTCACACCTGCAGCATCGCCTGCAAGAACATTTGGACCGACCGCAAGGGCGCCGAATACATGTGGTGGAACAACGTCGAAACCAAGCCGGGCACGGGCTATCCGACACAGTGGGAAAACCAAGAAAAGTATGACGGTGGCTGGGAGGAAAAAAACGGCAAGCTAGGGCTGAAATCGACCAGCAAGAGCCGGCTCGTTTTCAACATTTTCCACAACCCGCACATGCCCAGCATGGACGACTACTACGAGCCCTGGACCTACGACTACGAGGAACTCTTCAATGCCAAGGAGGGGCCTGACCAACCCACGGCTCGGCCGGTCTCGCAAGTCACCGGCGAGCTGATTCAAATCAAGAAGGGTCCCAATTGGGACGATGATCTGGGCGGGTCGCCGATCTACGCCGAGAGCGACCCGAATCTCGAAGGGCTCAGCGACGAGCAGAAGGAGCAGCTCTCGGCCGTCGAGCGCTTGGTGTTTTTCTACCTGCCGCGCATCTGCAACCACTGTCTCAACCCCTCCTGTGTGGCATCTTGTCCCTCCGGCGCGCTCTATAAACGCGGTGAAGACGGCATCGTTCTGGTCGATCAGAACCGCTGCCGGGCCTGGCGATCGTGCATCGCCGCCTGCCCCTACAAGAAGGTTTATTACAACTGGTTCTCGGGTAAGTCGGAGAAGTGCATTCTCTGCTATCCGCGGCTCGAGACCGGGCAAGCACCGGCCTGCTTCCACTCTTGCGTGGGGCGGATTCGCTATCTCGGCGTCCTGCTCTATGACGCGGATCAGATCGAGCAGGTCGCGAAGAAGAGCGACGAAGAATTGGTCGAGGCGCAGCGTTCGATGATTCTCGACCCCTTCGATCCGGAGGTGATCGCGGCGGCGCGAGCCAACGGCATTCACGATTCGGTGATCGAATCGGCGCAACGGTCGCCGGTTTATAAGTTCGTCAAAGTCTGGAAGATCGCCCTGCCGCCCCATATCGAATACCGCACGCTGCCCATGCTCTTCTACGTGCCGCCGCTCTCGCCGGTGATGGCCAACAAACCCGACGGCAGCCCCGTCGAAAATATTTCCGACGACCTGTTCCACGACATCGACGAGTCGCGAGTGCCCGTGAAGTTTCTGGCCAATCTATTCGGCGCCGGGCACGAGGGCAAGGTGCGCTATGCCCTGCGAAAACAGAAAGCCGTGCGCTGGTATCGCCGGGCGAAAACCGTCGGCGACGTCGAGATGGAGATGGCCGAGCGAATGCTGCGCGAGGCCGACAGCACGGTAGAAGAGGCCGAGGAGATCTACAAGCTGTCGGCGTTGTGCTCGTTCGAAGAGCGCTTCGTGATTCCGCCGATGCACCGCGAAGAGGCCATCGAGATGGCCGCCGACCCGCTCGAGCACAAGCATTCGACCGGTTTCGGTTTCCTGTCGGGGCCCTGGAGGTCAATGTGAACACGCCGGCGCTGGGGACCTTCGAGGCGATCAGTCTTCTGCTGCGCTACCCGGACGCGCACTACCGCGAACAGATTGCGCGCTGCGCGGTGACGCTCAACGAGCGCGAGGGAGAAGCGGCTCTTCATGTCGGACGTTTCGTGGATCAAGTCAGCGGCATGCCGCTCGAGCGGCTGCAAGAGCTGTTCACGCAAGCCTTTGACCTGAGCCCGCTGTGTTCATTGGAGGTCGGGTGGCACCTTTACGGCGAGGAGTACGCCCGCGGAAATTTCTTGGTCGCCATGCGTGGCTTGTTGCGCGATCACGGGATTGAGGAGTCAACGGAACTTCCCGATCATATGACGCACTTCCTCCCGCTGCTCGACCGCCTCGACAGCGGGGAGCGGGGCGACTTCATGGAGCGATTCTTGACACCGGTGCTGGCCAAGATGCTGGGTGCTTTCGAGGGCAAGGACAGCCCCTTTGTGGAAGTGTTGCGGGCAGTCGAATGCGCCGCGGCGAACAGTGCGCAAGTGAAAACCGAGGAGGCCATTCATGGATGACTCGCTGGCATACCTCGATCCGCTGCTGTTCGCGATTGTTCCCTACATGGCTCTCTTCATGTTCTTCACGGGAACAATTCAACGCTACCGCCAACGGACGTTCTCTTACTCCAGCCTTTCTTCGCAGTTTCTCGAAAACGAGCGGCACTTCTGGAGTCTCGTTCCGTTTCACTACGGCATTCTGGTGGTGATCGCGGGGCACATTGTGGCGTTCTTGTTTCCGCACGAACTGCTGGCGTTCAACAGCAAACCGATTCGCCTCTACATTCTCGAGGTGACGGCGCTGGTGTTCGGGCTGCTGACGGTGATCGGCCTGGTGGCCTCGATCATCCGCCGCGTGACCGAGCCGAAGGTTCGCGGCCTGACGACGGTTTCCGACTGGATTCTCTATGGAAGTTTGATGATCCAGGTGTCGAGCGGCGTTTACACGGCGGTGTTTCATCCCTGGGGGTCGAGCTGGTTCGCCGCTTCGGTGACTCCCTACTTGTGGTCGTTGCTGAAATTGAACCCCGATGTGAGCGCGATCGCGGTCATGCCGTGGGGAGTGAAACTCCACATCATTAACGCCTACGTGATGATCGGATTCTTCCCATTCACGCGGCTGGTGCATGTGCTGGTGGCGCCGAACCCCTACCTGTGGCGAAAACCCCAGGTCGTTCGTTGGTATCGCAACCCGCAGAGGACGCAATAGGGAGATAACGAAGGTGACTGACAGCCGCAAATCGATCGTCGTCCTGACGATGAACACATTGGCCTTTACGGTCTGCTTCATGTGCTGGATGATGAACGGCGTATTGATCACCTTCCTGGTGGACAACGGAGTTTTTCAATGGACACCGGCCGAGATGGGCTGGCTGATCGGCATGCCGGTGCTCACCGGTTCGATCACGCGCTTGCCGGTGGGGATTTTGACCGACAAGTATGGCGGCAGGATCGTCTACGGGCTGCTGATGCTGGTCTCCGCCGCATTCATGTACGTGGTCGGGGAGGCTAATTCCTACGAGCAATTCCTGCTGCTGGGCCTGGGGTTCGGCGTCACCGGCGCCAGCTTCGCCGTCGGCATCGCCTACACCTCGGTGTGGTTTCCCAAGGAGAGGCAAGGGACGGCGCTGGGGATTTTCGGGGCGGGTAACGCCGGGGCGGCGGTGACGAGCCTGGGCGCGCCCCATCTGCTCAATTGGTTCACCAACAACGGCGACAACCTGGAAGGGTGGCGAATGCTCCCCCGGGTCTATGCCGCCGCGCTGCTGGTGATGGCGATTGTTTTCTTCCTGTTCACGCACACGCGGATTGCCGCCGGCGGCGGGCAGAAGACACTGGCCGAGCGGCTGGCTCCGTTGAAAGTCATGCGCGTGTGGCGCTTCGGACTGTATTACTTTCTGGTATTCGGGGGATTCGTGGCGCTGGCGCAGTGGCTGATTCCCTACTACGTCAATGTCTACGCGATGAGCGTGGTGTCGGCCGGCTTCATGGCGTCGATTTTCAGCTTGCCATCGGGTGTGATTCGCGCTTTGGGGGGCTGGATGTCCGACCTATGGGGGGCGCGGCCGGTGATGCACGGCGTGTTGCTTTCTTGCTTGATCTGCTCGGCGCTGTTGATTGTTCCCCGGATGGACATTTGGTCGCCCGGCAGCGGCGTGATGGCACGCGGCAGTGGCGTTGTGAAGTCGGTTGGCGAGGGGGAGATCGTGGTCGAGGGGCGGCAAGGCGACGTTCGCTACTCCTACCAGCAGCAAACCGGCGAGGCGGTATCCGAACAAAGGCGGGCGTCGGGAACGCTCGTGTTCCCGAAGTCGGCTTCCTGGCAGGAGCCAGCCGTCGAAGTCGGCGACGCAGTGTCGAAGAAGCAACTTCTGGCCACCGGAGTGACTCATATTTTCTTCCAGGCGAACGTGTGGATCTTCACGGGTCTGGTTTTTGTCGTCGGCATCGCGATGGGCATCGGGAAGGCCGCGGTCTATCGTCATATCCCTGACTATTGCCCGAACGACGTGGGCGTGGTGGGGGGCATGGTGGGCGTGCTGGGGGGGCTGGGCGGGTTCTTTTGCCCGATCATCTTCGGGTACCTGTTGCAGGCAACCGGGCTGTGGACAACCTGCTGGATGTTTTTCTTGCTGCTGACGGCGGCTTGCATGATTTGGATGCTGTCGGTGATCCGGCGGCGGGTGAAGGAGGAGGCGCCGGCGGTTCTGCGCGAGCTCGAATCCGAGACGTTCGGGACGGTCGGAGGGACGCAGTACAGCGCTGCTTCCCCGGCGGCTGGCCCAGCGGCCGGTCAGAGAGCGGTGTCGTCATGACCAATGAAGCGAAGATCGACCCCGGTCGAACCCTCGACGAGCGCCATTGGGATCCGGAAGACGCTACCTTCTGGGAAAGCGGAGGAAAGCGCATCGCCAGCCGCAATCTATGGATTTCGGTGCCCTGCCTCTTGTGCGCCTTCGGGGTTTGGTCCTACTGGTCGATCATCACGGTCCAGATGAAAAACCTCGACTTCCCTTTTACTTCTTCGCAGTTGTTCACCTTGACGGCGGTAGCCGGTCTTACTGGCGCGACACTCCGCATCCCGAACGCTTTCCTGATCGCCATCGCCGGGGGCCGCAACGTGATTGCGGTCAGCACGGCCTTGCTGCTGGCGCCGGCGCTGGGAGCCGGAATCGCTCTGCGAGAGATCAACACGCCCTACGCGACATTTGTGATCTTGGCGGCGCTGTCGGGATTCGGCGGAGGGAACTTCGCCTCGTCGATGTCGAACATCAGCTTCTTTTTCCCAAAACGCATGCAAGGAACGGCGCTCGGCATCAACGCCGGTCTGGGCAACCTGGGTGTGAGCGTGATGCAAGTGGCGCTGCCGTTCGCGATGACGTTTTCCATCTTCGGCGCGATGGGTGGAGAGGGTCTGCCGCTGCCTCAAGCCATCGGCGGCCGAGCAGCCGGCGACCTGGTGTGGATTCAGAACAGCGGATTTGTGTGGGTTCCGGTTCTGGCCGTTCTGACCCTCGCCGCTTGGTTTGGCATGAATAATCTGCCGATCCACCAGTTCGGCTCTTCGGCGCTAGCCATTCTCAAGATTCTCGGCCTCAAGGCCATGGGTCTATTGGGGGCGGCGCTGGGGCTGTACCTGCTGCTCGGCAGGGAGTGGAGCATGTGGCTGGCCCTCCCCATTGCGATCGTGAGTACGCTGGCCCTGATGAAGCTGATTCCAGGCGAGGTAGCCAAGGGGTTAAAACGACAGTTCAGCATATTCGACGAGAAGCACAACTGGATCATGACCTGGCTCTACATCATGACCTTCGGCTCCTTCATCGGCTTTTCCATGTCGTTCCCCCTGCTGATCCGCGTCGTGTTCGGAACTCTGGGAGACGGCGTGACAGCGAATCCCTACGCGCCGAACCCGTTCACCTACGCCTGGCTCGGACCGCTGGTCGGCTCACTGATCCGCCCCGTCGGCGGGTGGCTTTCCGATAAGTGGACGGGTGCCAAAGTGACGCAACTCTCAACAGCCGTGATGATCCTGTCCACCTTGGGCGTGGCTCACTATGTGAGTCTCGCGAACGTATCCGACACGCCCCACGAACATTTTTTCCCGTTCCTGGCCCTGTTCCTGATGCTGTTTCTGACCAGCGGCATCGGCAACGGTTCGACGTTCCGCATGATCGGCGTGATCTTCAAGCCCGCGCAAGCCGGCCCGGTGTTGGGCTGGTCCTCGGCCATTGCCGCTTACGGAGCGTTCTTGATTCCCCGGATCTTCGGTGACCAAATCGCCGCCGGCCATCCGGAGACCGCACTCTACGGTTTCGCGGTCTATTACTTCAGTTGCCTGATCTTGAATTGGTGGTATTACGCCCGCAAGAACGCGGAGATTGCTTGCTGAAAGGTAAGAAGCCGTGAACAGCCGCATCCTCACAATGACTCTCGTGACCGGCGTTTTCATTGTGGCTCTGATGACGCTCGACGCTGTGGCAACGTGGCCTCTGCCGGGTAGTCAGCAAGGCTACGAGCCGGTGCAACCCATTGCGTACTCTCATCGCCTGCACGCGGGTGAGTTGCAACTCGATTGCCTCTATTGCCATTCCGGGGCCGAGACAAGCCGGCACGCGGGAATCCCTTCCGCTAGTGTCTGTATGAACTGCCACAAGTTCGTCACCGCGTCGCTGGGGGCCGTTCGCGCCGAGGACGAGCTGGCGCAACAAGAGAATCGCCGCCCCCGAGAGGTCGTTTCGCCCGAACTCGCCAAGCTGTACTCGGCACTGGGACTCGGGGACAACCGCGAGCCCGGCCCTGGGTTGAAGCCAAAACCGGTCTCTTGGATCAAAGTTCACAACCTGCCCGACTACGCTTACTTCGATCACCGCGCCCATGTGGGTGCGGGTGTCAACTGCCAGACTTGTCACGGTCCGGTGGAGACGATGGAGCGCGTCCGGCAGGCGGAGGATTTGAGTATGGGCTGGTGCGTCAACTGTCACCGCGCCGCAAACCAAAGCGGCATAGCGGGCCGGGCAGTTGACGCGTCGATCGACTGCTCGACCTGTCACTACTGAGGTTTCGACGATGGCGGAAAACTCAAAAAACCACTGGCGAAGCCTGCCAAGAGAGCGGGACAACCCCGCTGTTGTTGATGCCGGTGCGCGGGATGAGTTTCCCGAGCCTCCGCCCGCGGGCGCCGTGCAGCTCGACCGGCGCGGTTTTCTGCAGGCCGCCGGATTTGCTCTCGCCGGAGTGGCGGCGACGGGCTGCCAGCGGGCGCCGGTAGAGAAGGCCATCCCGTACCTGGTCAAGCCCGTGGAGGTTACGCCCGGGCGCGCCTATCACTACGCATCGACTTGCGGCGCCTGCCCGGCCGGATGCGGTCTGCTGGTCAAGAATCGAGACGGGCGCCCGATCAAGCTGGAGGGAGACCCGGAACATCCGCTTTCGCGCGGCGGGCTTTGTGCCGCCGGGCAGGCGTCGATCCTCGGACTCTATGACAGCCGTCGCTTGGGAGCCCCGTTGATCGCCGGACGGGAAGCTTCTTGGGAAGAAGTCGATGCCGATGTCACGGCCTCTTTGGATCGCATTGAGGCCGAAGGGGGCGCCGTTCGTTTTCTTACGGCTTCGATCCACTCACCCACCGAGCTTGCTTCGATCGAATCTTTCCTCGGCCGCTTCGGCGACGCTCGCCACATCATGTACGAACCCCTTTCCAGCTCGGCGATCCTTGACGCCCACCAGCGGACGCATGGCGTTCGCATTCTTCCCCGGTACCGATTTGACCGGGCCAAGGTGATCCTCGGCTTTGACGCGGATTTTCTGGGGACCTGGATCTCTCCGGTGGAGTATACAGCGGCTTACCGCTCCGTGCGCAACGTTGATACGGAGAGCAACGGCGCGGAAAGCAATGACACCCGGCGAGCCTACCACGTACAGTTCGAATCCCGCCTATCCATTACCGGCGGGAAAGCGGATCGCCGGTTCCGCATCGCACCGGGTGAAGCGGGAGCAGCTCTCACCGAGCTTGCCAGCCGGCTTGCCGAGAAAGCTAGAACGTCGTTTGAAAAAGGCAGCGCACCGGGCTCCTCCGTTCCTTCCGATCAACTGGTCTCTCTGGCTGAGAGGCTGTGGTCCGCCAAAGGGCAGGCACTCGTCGTTTGCGGCGCACAGGACGTCAGAGTTCAAATCCTGTGCAATTTCATCAACCATCTGCTCGACAGCTACGGCTCGACGATCGAACTGAGTCCGGCTTCCAACCAACGCGGCGATGATGACCAGGCACTGGCGGAGCTGCTGGAGGAGATTCGTGACGGCAAAGTCGATGCGCTGTTCCTTGCCGGCGTGAATCCCCTGCTCGATCTGCCTCTCGGAACGGATTTCCCCGAGCAGCTCGGCCGAGTTCCTCTGGCGGTTTCCTTTGCCCAGAGAAACGATGAGACCAGCGAGGCGTGCCGCTTTACTTGCCCAGTGCCTCACTACTTGGAGTCTTGGGGAGACTGCGAACCGGTGGCCGGTGTCGTGACACTGCAGCAGCCCTGCATCCAGCCTTTCGGTAACCCGCGTCCGCTGCTGGAAAGTCTTGCCGCATGGTCGGGCGAATCGCAGTCCGGTGAATCGAAGTCCTCCTATGACATCGTGCGGGCTACCTGGCAGCAGCGGTTTTCCGGCGCCGGAGAAGCAGGAGATTTCGACGCTTTCTGGAAACGAGCGATTCACGATGGTTCCATCACCGTGACCGCCGCCCCGACCGCATCCCCATCCGAAGCAATCATCGGCTTCAAAAGTGACGCGGTCCGTGCAGTCTCTGCTGCTCGACCTATTCCCGAGGGCCGCTACGCACTGTCCCTCTACGCCAAGCCGGCAATGCTCGACGGTACTCATGCCTACAACGCTTGGTTGCAGGAGTTGCCCGACCCGATTACCAAAATTGCTTGGGACAATTACGTCTGCTTGTCATCCGCCGCGGCATCGGATCTTGATGTCCATCAGGGCGATGTTGTCAGCATCAGCTCCCCGGAGATCAAAGACGCGGTGATCGAACTTCCGGTTGTCCTCCAGCCGGGTCAGCACGACCGGACCGCGGCTATTGCTCTGGGCTACGGCGCCAAAGCCAGTGAGCGCTTTGCCGGCTTGGGTCCGAAGTGGCTTGAAAAACGAGACACGGTCGGACCCAATGGCCGCGTGGGAGTCAGCGCCGCACGGTTCCTGCAGGTGGCCGGCGGAACGCTCCAACACTCGCTCACCACCGTTGTGATCGAACGCACGGCCCGGAAACATCTTCTGGCCACAACTCAAACACACCACACCATCGCCCTCCCAGAGCATCTCGCCCCGCGTGGAGCCGAGCGCCGCGAGGTCGTGGAAGAAACCACTTTGGCCGAACAGTGGCAACGGTTGCACTCGCCGCACGCCGCTCACCAAGAGCACCACGGCTCCCTCTGGAAGCAGGATCACGAATACACGGGTCATCGCTGGGGAATGGCGATTGACCTCGACGCATGCACCGGCTGTTCGGCGTGCGTCATTGCTTGTCAGGTCGAAAACAACATTCCCGTCGTCGGCAAGGACGAAGTGAGCCGCCGCCGCGACATGCACTGGATCCGCATTGACCGCTACTACTCGGGAGACGATGACGACCTGGAAGTAGCCCACCAGCCGATGCTCTGCCAGCATTGCGAGAACGCGCCTTGCGAGACGGTCTGTCCGGTCTTGGCCACCGTTCACAGCGAGGAAGGTCTCAATCATCAGATCTACAACCGCTGCGTCGGCACGCGTTATTGCGCCAACAATTGCCCCTACAAGGTCCGGCGCTTCAACTGGTTCGACTACGCTCACGACGACCGACTGGAAAACCTGGTCTTGAATCCGGATGTCACGGTCCGCTCTCGGGGCGTGATGGAGAAGTGCAGCTTGTGCGTTCAGCGCATTCAGGAGGCAAAGATCGAAGCGAAGCGAAGCGGTGTCGCCCTGACCGACGGCAGCATTCGAACGGCGTGCGAGCAGAGCTGTCCGGCTTCGGCCATTCACTTCGGCGATATGAACGATCCCGGCAGCCGTCTCGCCGGGCTGCTGGAAAACCCGCGCCGCTACCGTGTTCTGGAAGAGCTGAACGTTGCACCCGCGGTGAACTACCTCAAAATTGTCCGCGATGGCAAGCCGGACAAACAGGGGGCGCCGGATCATGGCTAGCGCTTCGTCGGCCTTGCGTCCACCCTTGATCGCGGGAGAAAAGACTCCCGCCCAGGTGACCAAGGACATCTGCTCTGTACTCGACAGCAAACCGACAGCCCTGTGGTGGTCGGGTTTTCTCGTCTCCCTCGCCTTTCTGCTGCTCGGCGTCGTTGCCGTGACGTACCAAGTGGCAGTTGGAATTGGGACCTGGGGACTGAACAGCACCGTCGGGTGGGCGTTCGATATTACGAACTTCGTTTTTTGGGTCGGCATCGGCCATGCCGGAACGCTGATCTCAGCCGTCCTATTCTTGCTCCGTCAGCAATGGCGCACGTCGGTCAACCGCGCGGCCGAAGCCATGACGATTTTCGCGGTGATTTGCGCCGGCATCTTTCCGGTGATCCACATGGGACGTCCCTGGCTCGCCCATTGGATGATTCCTTATCCCAACATGAGAGGACCTTTGTGGGTGAACTTCCGTTCGCCGCTGGTCTGGGATTTCTTCGCCATCCTCACGTACTTCACGATTTCACTGACCTTCTGGTACGTCGGCATGCTTCCCGATCTGGCTACGATCCGTGACCGCGCCGAACCGGGTTTTCGCAAGAAGCTCTTTGGAGTATTGGCCCTGGGATGGGACGGTTCCTATCGCACGTGGATTCGTTATGAGACGCTCTATAAGCTCTTGGCGGGCCTGGGCACGCCGTTGGTGATCTCGGTCCACACGATCGTGAGCTGGGATTTCGCCACGTCGGTTATCCCCGGCTGGCACACGACGATCTTTCCGCCCTACTTTGTCGCCGGGGCGATCTTCTCGGGCATGTCGATGGTTCTGACGTTGATGATCGTCGCCCGCAAGACGATGGGCCTGGAGGACTACATCACTGTCGGCCACCTGGAGAAGATGGCCAAGCTGACCCTGGCCGTCAGCCTCATGGTCGGCTTGGCGTATTTGACCGAGGTATTCACGGCTCTCTACTCGGGTAACCCCTACGAGCAATTCGCGTTTGCGAACCGCATGTTCGGGCCACTGGGATGGGCCTACTGGATCATGGTGACGTGCAATGTCGGTATCAGTCAATTGTTCTGGTTTCGCCAGGTGCGAACCCATTGGGGAGCTGTGTTTTGCATCGCGATTCTGGCGAACGTCGGCATGTGGTTCGAGCGCTTCGTGATCATCGTGTCGTCCTTGGAGCGTGACTTCCTGCCGTCGAGTTGGGCCGACTATACGCCGACTTCCATCGAGGTGGCAACGCTGCTTGGAAGCTTTGGTTTATTCTTCACCTGCTTTCTGCTGTTCTGCCGATTTGTGCCCGTCATTGCCATCAGCGAAGTGAAAGGAGTTCTCAATGTGGGGAGGAGGCGCGAAGCTCCACCCGTGATTAGCGCATCTCCCCAGCCCAATCCGGCTGAAGGCGAAGGAGTCCCGGCATGAGTGCCCGGCAGCTATTAGGGTTCTTTGACGACGAACAGGATATCCTCGACGCCACTCGCGCCGTCCGGCGGAACGGTTTCGTGGTTTCCGACGTGTACGCACCCTATGCGGTTCACGGGTTGGACAAGGCGATGGGGCTGCAGCCGTCGAAGCTGCCGCGGGTGTGCTTCGCGCTGGGCTTGCTGGGCGCGGCTCTCAAGGTCTGGTTTGAGATCTGGACCTCCGCCGTCGACTGGCCAATCAACGTCGGGGGAAAGCCCCTCAATTCGCTGCCTGCATTCGTGCCGGTCACCTTCGAGGTGATGGTCCTGTTCGCGGGCATGAGCACGGTTTTTGCGTTTGTCCTGGTGGCCCGGCTCTATCCGGGGCGACGGGCGACTCCGCCCGACCCGGCCGTCTCCGACTACCGCTTTGTGTTGGTGATCGACGAGACAGATGCTGCCTTCGATCCCGAGGTCCTACACAAACTGCTCCGCAAGTTTCGGGTACGGGCCATTGAAGAGCGAGTGACAACGGATCAGGAGTCCGCCAGATGAGCAACCGCGCAATCAACACCGTTCTGCTCTTGGCACTGCTTACGTCCGGGATCCTGGCATGGACGATCCGGAAAGACCCCGCGTATCCGAACTTCGAGATTCTGCCCGAGATGGTGCATTCCATCCCTTACGACTCTTTTTCTCCCGCCGATTCCTTTCCGGATGGAAAAACGTTGCGGCAACCCGTCCCGAACACGATCCCGCGCGGATATCTTCCGATTTTCCACGAACCGGGTGAGCCGGGAGCGCGGCGCGCGGGAGAAGATCTGACCAACCCCTATTCGACGGAACATGCGCCGGCCTCGCGGCGCGGCCGGCGTATCTACAATTCCTTCTGTCAGCCTTGTCATGGCCCCAAGGGCCAAGCTGATGGACTCGTTATTTCACGAGGTTACCCGGCGCCGCCATCGCTGAGCGCGCCGGAGACCAAGGCGCTGCCGGACGGCCGCATGTTCCATATCATTACGTACGGTCAAGGCAACATGCCTTCGCACGCCTCACAGATTGCACAGGAGGATCGATGGAAAGCAGTGCTCCATATCCGATCGCTGCAGGCATTGGACGAAAAGACGGCGGCCCAGGAACAGGAAGTCCCGTCACCCTGAGTATCGGGACCTTTCAAGCGCCCCCAGGCAGCGTCAAATTGCTCCAAGCCCTGGTGCTGATCGGAGCGATCACTTTGGCCGCCGGGTCGCTGATCGCGCCCGAGCGGACTTGGGCGAACCTGTTGCTGAGTGCCTACTACGTACTGGCGCTGGGGCTGGGCGGCGCGCTCTTGGTGGCGCTCGAATATGTTACCGGCGCCGGCTGGAGCGTCGCCTTCCGGCGAGTTCCCGAGGCCATGGCTCGGACTCTGCCGGCGGGAGCGGCACTGCTGGCGG
>Ga0114996_10002347_pt1 | contig 24526 bp, 17 predicted proteins | sample ArcticOcean_MG_C_4_FD_87039 | JGI IMG/M metagenome (GOLD analysis project Ga0114996, IMG submission 87039) | Marine microbial communities from western Arctic Ocean - ArcticOcean_MG_CB4_134 | ecosystem: Environmental > Aquatic > Marine > Oceanic | place: Arctic Ocean: Canada Basin | collected... | reverse complement strand
CGCCGTCCTCATGGGCGACTTTCTCCTGGTCCGCGCCCTGGAAATCCTTGTAGGTCTCGACTCGATGGATGTGATGCGGGCGGCTACCAGGGCCACCCGGTGGATGATCGAGGGAGAACTCCTGGAATCAGAATCGGGCGCCGATGGTCGAGATTCCGTCTATTTCATGATGATCGACAAGAAAACGGCTTCCCTCATGGCGCTCGCCTGTGAAATCGGCGGCATCCTGGGCAGTGGGAGCCCGGAACAGATCCGCCAGCTGGCCGCCTACGGCAAAGACATCGGCATCGTCTTCCAGATCACCGACGATATGCTCGACTTCATCGGCGACGAAGAGACGCTTGGGAAGCCGGTGGGCAACGACATCCGCGAAGGCAAACTTACCCTTCCCCTCATCCGTGCGATGGACAGCTGCACCAACGGCGAGGCGAAAGAAATCCAGCAGAAGATCCGCCGCGGTGTGCAGTCGGATGAAGATCTGAAGGAAGTGGTCAACTTCGTCGAACGCTATCAGGGCATCGAACAGGCGCGGGAAGAAGCGCGCACCTACGCCCAATCGGCAATTCGGAATCTGGAAGGGTTGTCCGACTCGGACGCCCGCAACGCCCTTGAGCAGGCCGTCCACTATGTCGCCGAACGTCGGGGGTAAGGAAGGTCAGAACGTCAGGAAGGTATGGTAGGGCAAGAAGGGCGTGAAGAACCGGCATGCTGCCGTAGTTTCTCACACTTCCTGAACTTCTCGCACTTCTCCACGTCTCTTCCTTTCCCTTTGAACGTCCATCTTTTCTCGCACCTCCTTATCAGGAGCCAGCCTCTCCGATGAAGCGTGAAACCTGGCGCATTACCGCGATTCTGGTCGCCATTCTGGCCGCCGCCTTCTACCTCTATCCGACCTACCAGTTCTATTACGATCCGCCAACGAACCCGGACGAGGCTGAGCTTGTCCGGCAGAAGGCCATCAATCTCGGCCTCGATCTGCAGGGCGGCATTCACCTGGTGCTGGAAGTAGACCCGAGCAAGCTCTCTGAGGATGAGCGCAGCGACGTGGTCGAACGCGTGCGGGAAGTTATTGCCAACCGCGTAGATCAGTTCGGTGTCGCAGAGCCGATCATCCACCGCGAAGGCGAATGGCGGATCGTGGTTGAGCTGCCTGGCGTACGGGACGTCGAAAGGGCGAAAGCCCTCATCGACCGGACCGCCGCCCTCGAATTCAAGATCCTGAAACCGGTCACCGAGCGGGATGTGGTCCTCGACCGCATCGAGGGCCACTTGCAGCGGACGAACTTGGATACGACGACGGCGGGAGATGACCTCTTCACGGAAGAGAGCGTCAAGGAAACACCGTCGCTGCGCCGGTATCTGCGGGTTTTGAGCGACGACATCTGGGTGCCGGCAGACAACCTGCTCACCGTACGACAGATACTGGCGGACCCGGCTGTGCAGGACAAAATCCCCGGAGACTCGCAATTCCTGTGGGGAAGCAAGACCGAGCAGCTGGGCGATGGAGAGAGCTACCGAGCCCTCTTCTTTGTGAAAGCCCGGTCCGAAATGAGCGGCGAAATCGTCGCCGACGCCACGGTAACTCGCGGTCAGGATTTCGCGAACGCCAACCAGCCCATCATCAACTTCAACACCACCGACGAAGGCGCGAAGCTCTTCTCGAGGGTTACGGGTGCTCACGTCAACGAGCGGATGGCCATCGTTCTGGATGACCAGGTCTACAGCGCCCCCACTATCCAGGTCAAGATTCGGGACGGGCGCTCCATCATCACCGGAAGCTCAACGGTAGACGAGGCCAAGGATCTGGCCATCGTGCTTCGGGCAGGAGCACTTCCTGCCGACGCCCCCATCGTCGAAGACCGCACCGTGGGCCCGTCGCTGGGCCGCGACTCCATTGAGCAGGGCAAGAAAGCGGCGCTGCTTGGTCTGGCCGTGGTTATGCTCTTCATCCTCATCTACTACGGCTTCGCAGGGCTCGTCGCCAACATAGCCCTTGTGCTGAACCTCGTCTTTGTGATGGCCATCCTGGCCGGATTCGGCGGCACCCTCACGCTGCCCGGCATTGCCGGCATCATCCTCACCATCGGTATGGCTGTTGATGCCAACGTCCTTATCTTCGAGCGCATCCGTGAGGAACTCCGGTCTGGAAAGACCGTCCTCTCATCCATTGAGAACGGTTACGGCCGGGCCTTCCTCACCATCGTCGACGCCAACCTGACCACCGTCATCACCGCCGTCGTCCTCTACCAGTTCGGCACCGGACCCATCAAGGGCTTTGCACTCACCCTGATGGTCGGCATCTTCTCCAGCATGTTCACGGCCCTGTTCGTCACCCGCACCATCTTCGAGTTCATCACACAACGCCAGGCCACACCCTCTCTCAGCATCGGGCGCCTGCGCATTTTCCGCCCGGACACGAAGTTCAACTTCGTCACAGCACGCAAGGCGGCCTTCGTCCTCTCCGCCGTCGCCATCATTGTCGGCCTCGGTTCCACGATCGTAAAGGGCGGCTACAATCTGGGCATCGATTTCGCCGGAGGAACACTGCTCGAACTTCACTTCGATCCTCCGGTGCCCGTGTCCGAACTGCGTAGCGCCCTGGGCAGTGTTGAGGTCGAGGACCGGCTAATAGACCTCCGCCAGAGCGAGATCAAACAGTTCGGAACACCCAACGATATTCTCATTCGTGTGGAAGAAGAGGCCCAAGAGACCCACGTGGCCGACGGGATCAAAACGTCGCTCCGGGCAGAGTTCGGCTCCAGCATTCCGGAGGGCGACTGGATCCGCAGACAGGAGGCCGTTGGGCCCAAGATCGGCAGCGAACTGAAGGAAGATGCCGTCAAATCGATTATCGTTTCGATCATCCTCATCATCCTGTACGTCTGGTGGCGTTTCAAACAGATTCAGTTCGGCGTAGCCGCTGTAGCCGCCCTCATCCACGACGTCCTGATAACGCTGGGTATCTTCTCGCTGATGGACAAGGAGATCTCGCTTGCCATTGTGGCGGCGCTCCTGACCATCGTCGGGTACTCCCTCAACGATACGATCGTCATCTTCGACCGTATCCGGGAAGATCTGAGACTCTACCGCAGGGAGAGCCTCAGCGAAATCATCAACCGCAGCATCAACGAGTGTCTGAACCGAACCTTTCTCACATCGGGCACCACGCTGCTGGTTACCCTCACGCTTCTCTTCCTGGGAGGCCAGATCCTGGCCGACTTCGCCTTTGCGCTCACTATCGGAGTCATTGTCGGAACCTACTCCTCCGCCTTTGTCGCCAGCCCGATCGTACTGGCCTGGACGGAGCGACAGGCCGCAAGGGCCCCGGCCAAGCGAGCCGCCACACCGGCATCAGCATCCTGATAACAGACCGTTGACAGTAGGTCGAGGACGATGGATTTAGCTCAAATAGAAGAATAGAACGAACAATGCAGGACTATTGAGAAACGCCCGACGGGATCTTCCGTCGGGGCGTTTCTCTTTGGCAACTATTCTCTCTCCGGAAAACCCGCCCCTCTATTTCAGGTTCAATTTCCGAAAGGTCGAACCAGCTGCATCGCCACACGCTTCTGGATCTCCTCCTCGTTGGGGTCACCCAGGATCAGGAATACGTCGGTCCCGGATCGAACGGACTGGTGGTAGGTCAGGCAGAGATTTAGGGCTCGGTGGTCTGTCAGATCGTCGGCATCCCCTGGGTTTCGCCGATGGATCAGCAAGAGCCCGATACTCTGTTCGCTGGTAAGGTCGTAATTCCCCGTAAGCACCATCAGGTTTTGATACTCCGCTCCCAGATCGGGCTCCTGCATCCGCCTGAATTCTCCCCGGAGCTTGAAGTGTACGTCTTCTGTCAGGGAGTAGCCCTGCTCCATTTCCAGGAACAGATAGCGCTCCCCATCCTTGCTCCCGAGGGATACTCCCACGTTGCCCCACTGGTGGATGTCCTTGTCATTCCAGAACAGGCCGAGGCGAGCCGTCCGGTCTACATTCGGGGGCCGCTCCACCTGCGAGACCCTTGCCCAGATTCCTGAATCGTTCAAGGCGCGGAAATCGACTCCGGCGTGCACGTCCAGGCCCCTGTACAGCAGCGTATCTGCCAGGCTCATGGCGCGGTACAGAGAAATGCCGCCGTCCACACCACGGATGGCAGTGTCATCGAACCGCCTCCAGTATCCGGGATAGATGCCCACTTTCCAGAGGTTGGTCTCGGGGAGGAAGCTCGTCCAGCTCCCGTATGCGTCGTCTATCCTCTGGATCGACGACCAGAAATTGAATCCACCCTTGCCTCCCGGCCATTTCCCGACGTTCGCAGATAACGCATTACCCTTCACCGATCGGACCAGCGACCGGTTGACTGTGAAAGAGGAGCTTACGCCTCCTCCTCCGGTCATAGTGTGGTCGTAGTTGACTCCGAATCCGGCAGCTGCGCTTGAACTGTCCGGCATGGCCGAGTGCGCACCGCCCACCCACAGCTTAACGTCTTGGGCCGCATCGAAAGCCACCTTCCCCGCAAAGTCGTTGCGCTCTCCAAAGTCGACGGCATCCAGAATTCCGATTTCGGACCTTCCCAATCGACCGAACAGCTTCACCCCTGTATCGACGTCCTCAATCCTCCGGGTGTAGAACATCCGGCTCCCGGGAAAGTAGTCGGCGCCTTCCGTGAAGAAGGGCCTTCTGTCTGCAACGTAGCGTTCGGTGTAGGAGAAGTCGATGCTCTCGATCTCGTCCTCGATGGTACGGAAGTCAGGGTTGTACGTGACTGTTCCGGTCAGGCCGGAGCGAAAGAGCTGCTTGACGTCCAGCCCAAACGAGAGCTCGCTTCCTGCTCCCTGCTTCGAGACGCCGAACAGGTATGGCAGGATGACCGGACGGCTGCCCACCTGAGGCAGCTGAAGTCCCACCAGGTCGGCCATCAGGCTGGCATCCCAATCCGACCCCATAAAGGGCCAACTGAGCCACAGGTCACGCCGAGGGATGTGCCGTGAAGCACTGATTCCCATTGTCGTTGCATCTTCTGGGAACCTCAGAATCGACCAGGGAATGGCCAGCTCGGCCGTCCATCCGTTCTCCCGTATCTCTACTGCGCCGTACCAGTCGCCTCTCCAGCCGATGTTGGCGCAGCTGCCACCTGGGAAATGGTCGTGCTGTGTACCGCCGGCCGTCAAAGAGAACCAGTAGGTCTCTTCGTGCGCGTGGTAGGTATCTAGCCCAATCTCAACCAGATCGTCTTCCCAGATCATTCCACCACGCTTCTTCTGTACGGCCTTTATTCGGTGGGGCTCCCTGTCAGAGCAGACGAACGCCACATAGAGCGCTTCCCGGTCATAGCAGATGAAGACTTTGGTCGACTCCGGGGCCGCCTTGCCGGTGTCCGCATCGAAAAACTGATCGGCCCGGCTGGCCTGGGCCCAGCACGGATCGTCCAACCTCCCGTTGACCAGGGGAGCCATACTGCACACCCTAGGCTGGAACACGGGAACGGCGGCAGGTGAAGCGCCGCCATCAATTGCATACAGGAGGTGTACTATTGAAACGCATAGAACAAGACGCGTGAGCACGTCGCATACTCCTTTTTAGACGAAAACGATGGTATTGGTAGTACTTCCGGGTCATTTCGATGGTCACTCCGGTGTTCATTCTGGTGTCCTCTCCATCGCAGCCTGCAGGTGGGAGGTCTTTTCTGACGGTTCTGATCCGTGCGAGTCGCCGTCTCTCTATTGACTGTGGCATCTTCTACAACCTCCTTTGGGGGTTTACGTCCGCGGGATCGTGCGGGTCACGCTCCCTCGCTTACACAGACCGGATGGAGCAGCGGCATGTTGCATGAGGCCGCTTCATACCTGGCACCTTCCGATTTTGGGTACAAGAAAGAAGCCCCAACGCATTGCGTCGGAGCTTCCGTGGCTAATTACAGCTGATCGGTTGATACTCTCTACAGTGTCCCCATATGAATCACCCCTACCGGCGTATCGTCGTCTCCTGCTACAAGCGTACCGTCTTCCAGAAAGTAGTAGGACGCCGTCTTCCTTGAACCGACTGCCTCGGTTCCGATCAGCAGGCGGAATCGTTGGCCGACACGCAGATGGCCATCCACCGCCCAGGGGATCGTGTGGATCCCAGGCTCCAGGTCACCGTCTACCAGCACCTGAATGATGCCGTCCTGCTCATCGACGACCCTCAGGTGGACGTAGTCGGGATTCTGCAATCCAAACTGGACGGTCACCTGGGCGTTGTCAGCCAGCGAGCCGACACCGCTGAGCAGACTGCTATCACCGCAGGAGACAACGGTTGAGGCAAGAATCCCGGAAGAAAGCAGAGCAAGAATCAGTCGTCGCATCAAGAACCTCCGGCAGAAGGCGCATCACCCTATCGAAGTACGCAACTTCGAAAGGGACAGTCAACCGTGCGGGGTTTGGGAATTGTGCCCGGGCGGCGGGGAGCTGGGTGGAACCGAACGGGCAGGGCGGTGCGGGCCGCTTCTAGAACTGATACGACTTCCGCTTCTCCTCTCTCGATTCCCGTTCATTCCGTACAGGGGTAGCAAACGCCGTGTGTGTCGGGCAGGGACGCTTCGGGGCCGAACCGGGCACGAACAACTCGTTCAGGCGTTTCGGGCAGTAGATTGATGCCACCTGGTACGTATCCCCGCACACTTCCACCTGCGCCACGCCTGAAGGAATCTCGAAATCCTCAACGTCCAGCCCCAGGACTTCGTGCGCTTGTTTCATGAACCTCGTCCAGACCGGGCGGGCCATCGTAGCTCCCGATTTCCCGGAGCCCAGCGAAACCTTGGCGTCGAATCCGATCCACACCCCTGCAACGATCTGCGGCGTAAAGCCTACGAACCAGGCATCAGCAAAATTCTGAGTGGTTCCCGTCTTCCCACCCGCCGGACGCTTGAAGCCGTCGCGACGTGCCCCGTAGCCCGTACCGTTCCGATCATCCATTACCGACTGCAAGAGGCTCGTCATCACGGCAGCCGTCTCTACGCTCAGGACTTCGTTCTCTTTTCCCTGAAGCCGGTCCTCCAGCACGTTGCCATCCTTATCCACGATTCGTAGAACGGTCGTAGGCTCCACGCGGATTCCATGGTTGGGAAAAACACCGTACGCGGAAACCAGGTCAATCAGCTTTACCTCGCTGGTTCCCATTCCCAATGACAGCACGGGGCGGATACGGGTCGTAAACCCAAATTTCCGAGCGTATTCCACGACCTTGCGCGGGCCCACCCGTTGGACGAGCTGCGTGGTGACGACATTCCGAGACCGCGCAAGCCCCTGCCGCAGAGTCATCCATCCCAGAAAGCGTCTGTCGTAGTTCTCCGGCTGCCAGACGGTCCCATCCTGCATAGGAATCGAAACCGCTGTGTCCGGAAGCCTCTCCGTGGGTGGAATCTTCCGGTCGACGGCCGCCGTGTAGATGATCGGTTTGAACGCCGAGCCGGGCTGACGAAGGGCCTGCACCGCGCGATTGAACTTGCTCTCGGCGAAGTCGCGCCCGCCTACCATTGCCAGAACGTGTCCGTTGCGGGGATCGATGGCTACCAGGGCGCCCTGAACGGCGGTCGCAGCCATCGAATCGGCGTGCGTCTCCATCCCTGCCCAGAATGTAGAGTCGGGAGGATTCCGCCTCCGCTGATTATCGATCTCCCACTGACGCTCCGTCAACCAGTGCTTCAGTTCCTTTTCTGCGATCTCCTGAAGGCGGCTGTCCAATGTCGTGAACACGTCGGCTCCGTCCTGATACAGAACGGCCACTCCATGTTCGGATTCCACGTTTCGCCGGATATGCTCCGTAAAGTAGGGGGCCTCTCCGGCAACCTCCTCGGTTCGCTTCAGAATGATCGGACGCTGCTCGGCTGAGCGGCGCTCCGCCAGCGAAATGCGTCCGGAGCTCCACATCTGCCGCAAGACCAGATTCCGGCGAGCTTCTGCCCGCTTGGGATAGGTGATCGGCGAATAGTAGTAAGGGCTTTTCAAAAGCCCCACGAGCAGCGCCGATTCTTCAACCGCAAGATCCTTGGCGTCCTTTCTGAAGAAACGCTCGGCCGCCGACTGGATACCATGGGCCCCGTTACCAAAGAGCATCTGGTTGAAATACATTTCGATGATTTCGCGCTTCGTGTAGGTCCGTTCCAGCAGAACGGCCGTTAGCTGTTCCTTGATTTTCCGACTCCAGGTCACTTCCTGGTCCAGAAAGAGATTGCGCGCCAGCTGCTGCGTGATCGTGCTGGCCCCGTGCCCCTTGAGGCTGCCCTCTTTCACCAGGTTCCGGGCCACCGCCCGGAAGATATCCGGAATGCTTACGCCCCAATGCCGCCAGAAGTTCTGATCTTCCACCGCAATCAGAGCATCAATGGTGGACGGTGCTATGTCGTCGTACGAAACAGGTTCCCGATTCTGGACAAAGAACCGCCTCAGGACCTTGCCGTCTGCGGAGTAGACATTGGTTGTCTGTGCGGGTTCTACATTCTCCAGTTCATCGAAAGATGGGAGCCCGGTCCGAAACTTCCACACAATGCCGGCAGCGCCCGCGATCATCAGGAGCGAGCAGATCGAGCAGTAGAGCAAAATTCTGTAAAATGTTCGAGCCATTGGCTTCCGAGCTTCCAGTCGTCCCAACAGGATTGAAGTGAACGCAAGTCGTGTATTCAAAAAACGTTAGGCCATTTTACATGGGATGTCAAACAGCCGGGTCAAAAGCCGATCAGGAGAGGCGGCGCACCAGGTGCGTCCAAACTGACTTATCTGGAAGGTACCGTCGGCTTTGCAGAATTGCCACCGGTGGCATTCTTCGCGTATCTGCTTGGACCGTGGCGGGCGGCAAGGCTCTGCAGAACGAAACGCAAGGGGATAGGATTCCCCTCGTCATTCGTCTGTCAGAATCTTCAAGCTCTCCCTGACCTTCACAAGCGTGGCCTCCATCTCCACTTGCTTTGCCCGCTCGTTCTCCACAACCTCGGCTGGTGCCCGCTCAACGAATTTCTGGTTCGCCAATTTCTTGATCTGGCCGTCCACCGCCTTCTCGAGTCGATCGATCTCCTTTTCCAGCCGACTCCGCTCCAGCTCCAGGTCGATCAATCCTTCCAGAGGAAGATAGATCTCGATGTCACCCACCACGGCGCTTGCCGAAGAGGGCGGACGCTCAAGGTCGGGACCGATCTCAATCGTCTCCAGGCGAGCCAACTGCCGGAGAGTGTCTTCTGCCCCCTTCAGAGTCTCCTGGTGGTCAACAGAAGCGGTCTTTAGCCGAACGTCTGCCCGACGCCCGGGTGGAACGCTCATGGCGCCTCTGATATTTCGGATAGCGCCCACCACCTCCTGCACCAACGCCATCGATCGATCGGCATCGTCATCCAACCGTAAGGCGTCGGGCCGGGGCCAGTCCGCCATCATCACCGACTCTCCGCGATGCGGGAATTTCTGCCAGAGTTCCTCGGTGATAAAAGGCATCACCGGGTGGAGCATCCGAAGCGTCCCCTCCAACACGTGAACGAGCACGCCCTGGGCTGCACGGCTGGCCGCCTCGTCGGGACCATTCAGGCGCCCCTTGACGATCTCAAGGTACCAATCGCACGTCGTGTTCCACAGAAACTCATAGAGCGTCCGCGACACCTCATCGAACCGATAGGCCTCCAGCGATTCGGTAACCGAAGCGATGGTTCGATTGTAGGTGCTGACGATCCACCGGTCGGCCAGGGTGTCGAGCTCGTCAGGAAGGTCGAGCAGATCCAGTCGCTTCAGGTCTTCGGGGTCGAGATTCATTTGAACGAAGCGCGCCGCGTTCCAGATCTTGTTGCAGAAATTGCGGCACATCTCCGTCAGGGGAGAATCCTGCAGTACGTTATCCACCACGGCCGCGTCGAACCGAATGTCCTGCGAGCTGCCGCATTGGTAGAGCAGGCTGAACCGAGTGGCGTCCGTGCCGTACATGTCGATCAACTCGGTGGGATTGATCCCGGTGCCCAACGACTTGCTCATACGGCGTCCGTCGTGCGTCTGCACAGTGGGGTGGACGAACACGGTTTTGAACGGGATCTGGCCGTGGAACTCCAGCGACGTCATCACCATCCGGACGACCCACAGATTGAGAATATCGCGCCCCGTAATCATCAGGTCGGTCGGAAAATAGGTCGCCAGATCTTCGGTTTCATCCGGCCAGCCCAGTGTGGCAAATGGCCAAAGAGCGGAACTGAACCAGGTATCCAGAACGTCGGGATCCTGTTCGTAACTCTCCGGACTCTCTGGAGGCTCAATCTGAACCACCACCTCACCGGTCTCCTTGTGCGTCCAGGCCGGAACACGGTGCCCCCACCAGATCTGGCGGGAAATACACCAGTCCTGGATATTCTCGAGCCAATCGATCGTGAGCTTCCGGAACCGGTCAGGCACATAGGCGATATCGCCGTTCCGCAGGGCGGGCAGCATCAAATCTGCAAGATCACGCATCGCGACGAACCACTGCTCCAGCGCCAACGGCTCAATCACGGTCCCGCACCGGTCATGATGCGGCACAGCGTGCGTATGGTCATCCACCTGTTCAAGAAGGCCAAGGGCCTTCAATTCTTCCACCACGGCCTTTCGGCAGGCGTACCGGTCCATCCCTGCGAACCGTCCCGATTCCTCCGTCATCACTGCATCCAGGCCAATCACCTGGATCTCGGGAAAGCTATGCCGCTTCCCGATCTCGTAGTCGTTCGGATCGTGCGACGGCGTCACCTTCACGGCGCCACTGCCCATTTCTGGGTCGGCGTAATCGTCGGCCACAATCGGGATCGGGCGATCCATCAGCGGCAGCATCACCTGCTTCCCGATAGCGCTCTTCCACCGATCGTCGTCCGGATGAACGGCCACAGCCGTATCGCCCAGCATGGTCTCCGGTCGGGTAGTAGCCACCACCACGTCCGGGCTCCCGTCGACTCCCGAATACCGGATATGCCACAGGTGCCCTGCCAACTCCCGTTCCTCAACCTCAAGATCCGAGATCACCGACGCGCAGCTCGGACACCAGTTCACCATCCGCCTGCCGCGATAGATCCACCCTTTCCGCTGAAAGCGGACGAATGTCTCCAGCACGGCGCGTACGTAGCTGTCGTCCATGGTGAACCGCTCGCGTGACCAGTCGTAACTGCACCCCAGGTCTCGCAGCTGCCGCAAAATGGTGTTGCCGTACTTCTCCTTCCATGCCCAAACCCTTTCCAGAAGCTTCTCGCGGCCGATGTCGTGGCGTCGCTTCCCCTCCTGGTTGAGCAGATCCTCCTCCACCTTCGTCTGCGTACCGATCCCGGCATGATCCGTTCCCGGCAGGCAGAGAACAGCGTGTCCCTGCATGCGCTTCCACCGAATAACGGCATCGTGAATGGCGTGCTGTAGGGCGTGCCCCATATGCAGTTCGCCCGTAACATTCGGCGGCGGAATCGTCACCGTAAACGGCGTGCCCTCGGGGTTCGACTCTGGTCGGAAATAGCCGTTCCGGTTCCAGAAGTCGTACCACGTCTTCTCCACCTGCTTGGGATCGTATGTCTTTGCCAGCTCGCTTGTTTCACTCATACCGGTTTAAGACCCTCAGAAAACGTCGAAAGATTCTGACTATCCGCCTCTGACTTCTACCTCTGCCCTTTACCTTTTGCCTTCTGCCCTCTGCCTACGTTGTATAGCTTCTTAACCCTTCATAGAGCGTCTGAAACGACACCTTGGTCACTGCCGTCACCGGCACGGCCAGCAACATCCCCAGAGCACCGAACAGTTGATTGCCCACAAGGACCACGAAAATAACCACCAGCGGGTGGAGATTGACGCTTCGGGCGACCACAACGGGTGTAACGAATACGTTGTCCATGATCTGCACAAAGGCAAAGACTCCCACAACAGGAAGCCACACACCCGGGTCCAGTGAGGAGTACTGCATCACTGCGGCTATCACGCCCATTAAAATACCGATAATCGGACCCAGGTAAGGAATCACGTTGGCGATTCCGGCAATGGTGCCCACCACCAGGTAGTCTCGTATCCCGATCAACCACAATCCCCCTATCGACAGGAGAGAGATCAGCATCACCGACAGCACGAGCCCTCGAAGGTAGCCACCCAACTGCTCATCGATCCGGTGAATCAGGTTCAAGACCATTTCGAAGTAGGGATTCGGGATCATCTCGATAAAGGAACGCTTTATCGCTCTCCCTTCCCCCAGAAAGAACAACGCTACGATGGGGACGATGACCAGAAGCGTAATTCCCGAGATAAGGCTCCCAACCAGCGCCGGAGTATGCTTCAGCAGATCGGTACCCACGCTTCGCAGACGCTGCCCGATGGTTCCGGATATATCGACCCCCTCGAGCATCGGGAGTGCGATCTTGAGTTCCGGCTCCAGAAGGGCGATCTGGGCGCGTACGTTATTGACGTAGCCGACCTCCACCTTCCCGAAATGATAGGTCGTATCCGCCACAGCGATATTCCCCCAACGCACGCCGTCAGCAGGCGACGGCGGAGCGGGGCGATTCCCGCTGAATCGAAATGCCAGGCTCCGATCGACGTCATCCGATCTGCGGAATCGGACTGTGGCGCGGCCGAAAGAGGGCTCTTTAGAGACAGGAAGAAACTCGAACCGCAGCGTGTCGACCTCACCCGGGTTCAGGGCGATCGGCAAGGAGGGGTCTGCGAGAACGAACTCCGGTAGCGTCGAACTGAAACTCTCCAGGATCAGCTCATCGTTGCCCGTATTCCGGACCTCGCAGGCCCAATCTCCTACGTCCCCCACAACTCGGCGTTTCATATCCTGCAAACCATCCATCAGAACCGGAACAAACAGAAACATCAGAAGCACGAAAGCGCCAATGGCGCACGCGTAGATCACAAGCACGCCCAGAATCCGGTTGAGGCCGCGAGCCTCCAACCGGTCTACGAGGGGTGCAAGAACGTAAGAGAGGAAGAATGCGATCGAGAAAGGAAACAGAGTATCCCGAATTGTGTAGAGCAGCCAGGCAGCGAACGTCGCCCCCAGAAGTAGCATCAGGGCCCGCATCACCTGGAGGAGGCCCATACCACCTCGAGCGGGTTCCATCATGGCGATGATTCCCTGCGCGTGGTTTCAGTCGGATCTCGCAGAAGCCCCGAGTCTGCAGGAGGCGCTTCCATCGGTGCAATTCCCCTCGCAGCGGCCTCCGCTGCCTCAGCTTCCCTGGCAGCGAGTTCCGCTGCTTCCACCTCCTCCCGCGTCTCCCGAAGGGCGCGGTTGGTACGCCTCAGCCGGTCGGCCACGACTTGAGACAAATTCATCATGATGGAAACACCCAGTGACGGATCGCGGCCTGCGAGTGCCAGAAGATCCGATCGATGGAATATCGCCACGTCGGTAGCATCTGTGGCGACGGCATTCGCCGAAAGAGGAGATTCATCCAGCAGTGAGAGTTCCCCAAAGCAGTCTCCTGCCGAAACGCGCCCCACCCTGCTCTGTGTTCCGTCTTCGTCGTCCCTGAGAATGTCGACTTCTCCTGATAGCACGATGAACAGCCCGACGCCGGGCTGATCCTGCTGGAAGACGAGATCCCCCTTGCCGACGGTGCGGTGCTCCAGCACGCCGGCAACGGACTCAAGGTCCTTGGAGCCCAAGGAACGGAAGAGAGGAATCCCTGCCAACATGGAGTGAACCGGATCTTCCTGATTGAAGTACCGCCCAAAGCGCACCAGGTTCACAGAAATCCCTCGGTAGGAGGAGCTTCAACCGCCGGAGGTGTGCGATCGTCGGCCAAAGGTGCTTCCAAACCGGCGTCTGGTGAGTACGGGTGAACGGGCCTCTCAGCCGCACGACTTGTGGACAAAGACGTGGAATCGACCTCAGATGAGCGTCCTGTCGGTTTCTGGATCCCGGAGTCGGCTGAGAGCATCTGCTCCATGAAGTTCAGGGCCCGGACCGTCCCTCTGTTCTCCAGATGATATTCCAGGTAGGTGCGAAGCGCCAACCGTGCAGTTCTCCGATCCACTTGCCCCAGATCCTGAAGCGGAACGGCATACCGCGGGCCTGCTTGCAGCTGGGACAAAAACTGAAGCGTGCGGGCGTCCAACATCACCCCCCCCGACCCACAGGAGGAGCACACGCTACCTCCGGCGGCCGGACTGAACCGCATACGAGTCGAATCAGAAGTGCGCCCGCAGGTGGTGCAGCTGTCAAGATGTGGACGGTAGCCCAGAAAACCCGCTCCCTGGAGCTGAAAGTACCAGACGGGAACTTCAACGGCGCCCGGGTCGATACGCTCCAGCCAGTGCAAGGAGTCCAGGGCGCTCTGGTAGAGCGGTCGCGCAGGGTCCTCATCGGCCGTCATATGGTCCAAGAGATCGCAAATGGCGCTCGCGCAGACCATCCGGCGGTAGTCTGCCTTCAGTTCCGTAAAGGGATACTGGATATCACCTTCCGACACGGTCTGAAGCTCGCGCCGTTCATGTCTGTAGATCACGTAGGAACCGTGCGTGATCGGCTCCAAGCTTGCGCCGAACCGGCTGCGAGGCCTGCGAGCGCCCTTGGCGGCGAGGCGGAGCTTGCCGTGGTCGCGGCTGAAGACGATGGCGACCTTGCTGCTCGTCGTCATCTTGTGGCTGCGAAGGACCAGTCCTTCAGTTCGAAGAATCATCCGAATGCCCGGATCCGGCGGCGTCCTTTGAGGGAGGGCGGGTGGGGTAAACCATGTAAACGCGCTCGTTTTCCAACACCATTCCGTAGCGCTCCCTGGCAATGCGTTCGATGGCTCTCGGATCGGTCTTCAGCCTCTCGAGGTCCATCGCCAGCCGTTCGTTTTCTGCTTCCAACGAAACGATCTCCTGCCTCAGCGCCTGCAGCTGCCTGTCTCTGTGCCAGATCTGGTAGACGCCGTTCTCATCCGCGGCCAGAAAATAGGCGCAGAAGACCACGGGCAGGGCCATCAGAAGCCGTCGAATCTTCCACGCGTTCGACTTCAGCAGCCCCACAGAGATACGATTCATGCACGACCCTTGTCAAAAGTGGAATGTGAGAACTTCAACCTGCCGTATGCCGTCGTTCTCTGTATTCTGTTTACAACGTCACCATATCGTCCCGATGGATCACTTCCACGTTTCCAGTCACTCCGAGAATTCCGGCAATCTCCGACGTCTGGCGGCCCAGAATCTGCCGGATCTCCGCAGACCCGAACTGCACGACTCCGCGGGCGACTTCTTCGCCTGTCGGGCCTTCTACGGCGATCAGTTCGCCTGCTTCGAAGTCACCTACGACCTTCACCACGCCGGGAGGCAACAGGCTTTTCCCACGCCGGGAGATAGCTTCAACCGCGCCGGCGTCTACAACCACCACCCCTTTCTTCAGCATATTCGCGATCCAGATCTTTCTTCCCACAAGCGGTTCTTTGCTGGCCAGAAACAGCGTCCCCGCTTCAGCGCCGTCGAGCACGTCGGGGATGCGGGTCGTATGGCCATTGGTGATCACCATCATGCGGCCCGCCCGGGTCACACTTTCGGCCGCCTGGAGCTTCGTCCGCATGCCGCCCAGGCTTACGGCGCTGCCCGCCTTCCCTGCGCGCGAAATCAGTTCCGGTGTCACACGCTCAACGCAGGGAATCAACCTCGAGTCCGGGTCGCTGCCGGGGTCGCCCGAAAAAAGTCCATCCACATCCGTCAGGACAATCAACAGGTCGGCATCCACCAGATGGGCGACCATCGCCGACAGCCGGTCATTGTCACCGACCTTGTTCTCTTCCACCGCAACGCTGTCATTTTCGTTCACCACCGGAACGGCGCCCAGGCCGATGAGGGCGTTCAGCGTATTCTGTGCGTTCACATAGCGCCACCGATCGCCCAAATCGTCCATCGTAAGCAGCACCTGACCGATAGGAATCTCAAGTTCCTTGAACGCACTGTTATAGGCGTTCATCAGCAGGCCCTGCCCTACGGCCGCGGCCGCCTGCAGGTCTGGAATCCTGGCCGGACGCTGCTGCATTTCCAGGCGGCCCATCCCCGCGGCAACCGCTCCCGACGAAACGAGCGTCACCTGGATTCCGCTCTCCCGAACCGTCGCAACATCGACCGCCAGCTGTCCGATGAGGTCTAGATTCAGCCCGTTGTCGTCCACCGCGACCACGCGCGATCCGAGCTTCACCACAACTCGGCGAATCCCCTTCAGGAGAGGCTTCCGTGCGACTCTGCCGCGGGCGGCCCCCTCGACGTGTGCCTGAATGTCGTCCGTCACAGGGCGTTCACCTTCGGGCGCACAAGAACGCCCCGCTCACTGAGATAGGCCTTTACCTCGGGGATGCTGTACTGCTTGTAGTGAAAAATAGACGCTGCCAGAGCGGCGCTGGCGTGCCCTTCAAGAAGCACGTCGCACATGTGCTGGGGGCCGCCGCATCCGCCCGACGCCACGATCGGAACGTCGACCCTGTCGGCCACGCGGCGGGTCAACTCGATATCGTAGCCGTCTTTGGTCCCGTCCGCATCAATGCTGTTGAGAACCAGTTCGCCGGCGCCCAGGGACACCAGTTCCTCCGCCCACTCCAGGGCATCGCGCCCCGTGGGCGTCCGCCCCCCGTTCACGACGACCTCCCAGACAAGCGGCTCTCCCTCACCTCCGGGACGCCGGATAGCGTCGATAGAGCCCACGATCGCCTGCGAGCCAAAGCTCTCCGCCCCACGGGTGATCAACTCCGGGTTCGTGATCGACGCTGAATTGATCGACGCCTTTTCGGCCCCACCTTCGACGATCGTCCGGATATCCTCAAACGTCCGCACTCCCCCTCCAACAGTAAAGGGGATGAAGATCTGCTCCGATACACGACGAACAAGGTCTCCCACGATATCACGCTTCTCTGCCGAGGCCGTAATATCATAGAACACCAACTCATCTGCCCCTTCCTCGTCATATCGACGAGCAAGCTCGATGGGATCTCCGGCGTCCTTGTCCGCCGAAAACTTCACACCTCGGACATTGCGTCCATTCTTGACGTCCAGGCATGGGATAATACGCTTCGCAAGCATCTGTTCTACCTACCCCCTTGACCACGTCCCGCTCATCCTGTGCCCCGAATTCTGTACTTTATAATTTGTACTTTGTAATTCGTACTAACCTTGCGCCAACCCTTACAGTTCCGCAAAGTTCTTCAACAGCCTCAATCCCAGATCCTGACTCTTTTCCGGATGGAACTGTACCCCGTACGCGTTCCCTCGCGCCGCGATCGACGTATAATCGATGCCGTAGTCTGTCGAGGCCACTTCGTCCCCCGCTTCCAAAGGCGTCACGAAATACGAATGGACGAAGAAAAAAAAGGATCCGTCCGGAATGCCGTCCAGCAGGGGGATCTTCCTCCGAATGTGGATCTGATTCCATCCGATCTGCGGCACCCGTTCCTTGGGTGGGAACTTGCGAACCACTCCAGGTATTATTCCAATCCCCTCATGCTGGCCAAGCTCATCACTATCGCCGAACAGCACCTGGAGGCCCAGGCAAATCCCCAGAAAGGGACGACCCTTCGAAATCGCGTCGGTCATCGGTTTCAAAAGACCGTACGACTCCAGGTTCTTCATCGCGTCGCCGAAGGCGCCCACGCCTGGAAGAATAATACGTTCCGCTCGCGCGATATCGGCGGGGTCCGTCGTAATCGTCGCCGAGTGCCCCACCCGTTCCAGCGCCTTCTGAACGCTGCGCAAGTTTCCCATCCCGTAGTCGACAATCGCGATCACAACAGACTCCCCTGCACCCTTGAAAGAAATCTCATCGGTCTCCCGCAACCGGGAGCCAGATCGGAGATCGAACAATCCGGAATCGATTTATCCGACGCTGCCACACCATCCGAAGGATGGTGTGGCAGTGAAATCGATCTTGACCGCTTCATCCTTCGCCCAGTTCCGCCGACCGCCTCGCCGCCGCTTCCACCGCCGCCATCAGAGCCGCCCTCACCCCGCCGTTCTCCATCGCCTGGAGTCCGGCGATCGTGGTCCCGCCAGGAGACGTCACCCGGTCCTTCAACTCCGCGGGGTGCATCCCGGTCTCCATCACCATCTTCGCGGCCCCAAGAACTGTACCGACCGCCAGTTTCATAGCGATCGGCTTCGGGAGTCCGGCTTTCACACCACCGTCAGCAAGCGCATCGATTATCATGTAGACATACGCGGGTCCGCTACCTGAAAGACCGGTCACAGCGTCCATCTGCCCCTCGTCGACCCGCACCGTATCTCCCACAGCGCCCAGCACCGCCTCTGCTGTCGCCAGATGATCCTCCGTTGCCGACGGGCCCGCGCACAAGGCCGAGACTGCAGATCGGACCAGAGCCAGGATATTGGGCATCACCCTCACCACCGGCACGCCATCGACAAAGGGAGCCTCCAGGGCACCTGTCCGGACCCCGGCCATAATCGAAATCACAAGCTGGGAAGGGGTCACCTTGTTGGCGAACGGCGCCGCCACCTGTTCCCACACCTGGGGTTTCACCGCCAGCACAATAATGTCGGCTTCAGCAACTGCAGACGCGGCATCGGCCGTACCCTGGACGCCGTGCCGCTCCTTCAGACCGTTTACCAACTCGGGCACGACGTCAACCGCCGTAACCGCCGATGCCGGCACAATCCCTGATTCCACCAGCCCGCCTACCAGCGCCCCCCCCATGTTTCCCGCTCCGACGACGACAATACGTTTGCTACGCAGTTCGGTCACGTTGTTCCATCCTCACTGAGAAAGTCGACTGAAAGCCGAACATTCGTCACTCGTCCATCATCGTTCGCCTTATACGTACGTCAACCACCCATGCACATCCGCCGACGTCCCTTTCGTAATCCCGAAATAGGCGTCCTGGAGCGCCGCCGTAATGGTTCCCCGCTTCCCGTCTCCCACCGGGATCTTATCGATCGAAACCACAGGCGTTACCTCGGCAGCGCTCCCGGTAAAGAACACCTCGTCGGCAATGTAGAGCGATTCTCGAGGAATCGGGCGTTGCGTAACCTCGTAGCCCAACCCGCGGGCCAGAACGATTATGGAATGACGAGTGATACCCGACAGGATGGATGAGCCTGTATCCGGAGTGTAGATCTTGCCATTCCGGACCATAAAGACGTTCTCTCCGCCACCCTCGCTCACAAACCCGTTCGTATCCAGAGCGATCCCCTCGGCATAGCCGTCGGCGTTCGCCTCCATCCGGATCAGCTGGAAGTTCATATAATTGGCGCCCGCCTTGGAAAGCGACGGCATCGTATTTGGAGCCAGTCGATTCCACGAAGAGAATCGGACCGAAACACCATTCTCCAACGCCTCCTGCCCCAGGTAGGTCCCCCATTCCCAGACTGCGATCACTACATCTACAGGACACTTGGTAGGATCAACACCCATCTCGCCATAGCCCCGGAAAGCGATCGGCCGAACATAGCAAGACTCAAGCTTATTCACCCGGATGGTCTCCAGGATGGCGTCGTGAACCTCCTGCTCCGTATACGGAATCGTCATCCGGTAGATCTTCGCCGAGTCGAATAATCGGCCGACATGGTCCATCAGCCTGAAGCACGCCGGTCCCTTCGCCGTCGTATAGCAACGAAGCCCTTCAAACACACTCGACCCGTAGTGTATCACGTGCGAAAGCACATGAATGTTCGCTTCATCCCAAGCCACCTGCTTGCCATTGAACCAAATCGTATCCGACTTCGGAATGGGCATGGATACCTCTTCTATAGTGAAGCTGTTATGTACTGGTAGAAACGGTTGTCAGTTTTCAGTAAGCAAATTCGTCACTGCAACCTGCTCATTGCTCGCCTGCTGCCTTTTACCTCATATCCCGAATCCGCAGCTGGACGCCTCTGCGGCCTCGCCAGTCCGTCTCCTCGATGACGTAGGCCATATCCAGATTCGCTTCTCCGGGACTCAGTCGGTAGTCCAGATGCCCCATGTCGTAGGCGATGCAGTCCAGAACGCGCCCATTCTGCCGGGCTTTGAACTTGATGTGGTTCTTGCCGACGTGCATCGGGCCAGCGACAACATCCACGCCTCGGGACACGATCAGGAGCCGAGCGTTCTGCGGCCCAAACGGAGCGAACCGCTTCAGCATCTCCATCAGTTTCGCGTCGATCTGGTCGAGGGTCAGTTCGGCGTCGATATTCAGCGTGGGCACCATATCCTGAGACCGGAGCGTTAGCTCGGCCGCTTTCAGGAACGCATCCCGAAAGGGCTGGATCTGGTCACGACGAATCCAAAGTCCAGCGGCGTATGTGTGGCCACCAAACCCATCCAGGTGCTCTTGGCATCCGGTCAGCGCGCCGTAGAGGTCGAATCCGGGAATGCTTCGTGCCGATCCCCGGGCCGGATCGTTCTCCGCCGAAATCAGAACGGTCGGCAGGTTGACCTGCTCCGCTATCCGCGACGCCACAATTCCGATAACGCCCGGGTGCCACTGTTCCGACGCCAGTACGACGGCTCGATCCCGCTCAAGGTCCACGCTCCCCGCCACCATCTCCAGCGCTTCGGCATGGGTCCGTTCATCGATCTCGCGTCGCAGGCGATTCTGCTGTTCCAGAAGTTCTGAGATACGCTGCGCTTCATCTTCATCCTCGGTCGTCAGCAGCGTCACCGCCTCGATCGCACTGCCCAACCGGCCCAGCGCGTTGATTCGCGGGGCCACCACGAAAATGAGCTGGCCGGTGCCCAGGCGCCGCCCCGTGAGATGCAGGTTTCGCATCAACACCCTGAGCCCGAGGTTCTCCGTAGCTTCCATCTGCCGGAGCCCGAAGGTTACCAGGACCCGGTTCTCTCCCACCAGGGAAACGATGTCGGCGGCACACCCCAGCGCAACCAGATCCAGATGCCGATAGACTGGCCCGGTGTCCAGGCTGCGGGCCCGGTGTAGAGCGTCGGCCAGCTTGAATGCCAGGGCGACGCCCGGCAGGTCCAGGAAGGGATAAGGGCAGTCGGGGCGCTTGGGGTTCACCACCGCCACCGCCTTGGGCAGCTCGGTGGGTTCGTGATGGTCCGTTACGATGACGTCCAGCCCCAGCGTTTGGGCGTAGGCCACCTCATCCACCGCCGTAATGCCGCAATCGACGGAAATCAGCAGTGAGACGCCCTGGGCCACCCCCTTCTCAAGAGCCTCGCGGGAAATACCGTAGCCCTGCTCGAGGCGGTTTGGAATCGTGAACAGAACATCTGCTCCCAACGCCTTCAGCACCAGCACGAGAACCGAGGTTCCTGTGACGCCGTCTACATCGTAGTCGCCATGAATCAGGATCCGTTCGCCCGCATCCAACGCCTGCCAGATCCGTTCGACAGCCCGATCCATGTCCATCATGATGAAGGGATCGATCAGATGATCCAGGGCCGGCTCCAGGAACAGAGTGGCCTGCTCCAGCGTACGGATTCCCCGGTTCAGGAGGATCCTGGCCATCACCGGCGAAATATCCAGGCTCGCGCGCAGCGACTCGATCTCCTCGGGCGTCGACTGGTCCATCAGTTCCCAGCGCGGCTCGACGCGCCGGTCCAGCTTCGCCCGGCGCTCCTGAATACGCTCGGCCGGCGTCAGGCCGCCGTTCTCGGGCGATCCGCCGGAGGACTCGGGTTCGGGCTGTTCAGGAGCGAGCGATGACACGCGTTATCCGTTCGAAATCGGCAGCCGACAGGGTCGCCGGGCGTGCCATGGGGTCTACGCCGGCCTCTCGGCAGAGTTCGACAACATCTGCCTCCTGCACATTGACAAGTCGAGCAACCGTATTCTTCACCATTTTCCTTCGCTGTTGAAAGGCTGTCCGCACAACCTGGAAGAACGCTGCCTCATCTTCCAGATCCACCGCCGGCTTGTCTCGGAATGTCAGGGCCAACACCGAGGAGTGGACTTTCGGGGGGGGCGTAAAGTGGCTCGGACCCAGGTCGAACACATGGCTGATCTCGCAGTAGAGCTGGATCGAAATCGACAAAATGCCGAACGCCTTGCCCTCGGTTGCCCGCAACCGTTCACCGACCTCGCGCTGCATCATCACAATCGCCCGGTTCAGAACCAGGCGAGACCGCATGAGCTGCTGCAGGATGGGCCCTGTAAGATGATAAGGCAGATTGCCAACGACGATGGCTGATTTATAGCCGGCATCAGTCACAATCTGGGGTAGATCGGCGTCTAGAATATTGCGATTGTCGATTGAGACGCCTGGTCGATCTGCGAACGATGCCGTCAGTTCCCGGGCGAGCGTGTCATCCAGCTCAATCCCGATCACGCGTTCCGCGGCGTCCGCCAGCAGGCTGGTAATGGCGCCACGGCCAGGTCCAATTTCGATTACCAGGTCATTCGGCCCTGCCTCGGCGGCGGAGGCAATACGCCGGGCGGCGCCCGCATCGTTCAGAAAATGCTGGCCCAACCGCTTCCGGGGGCGTTTCCATCCCGACGTCGGGCCCATCTCAGCATCCGGCCGCCCACGATCTTGTGTAGACGTCATCCGGGCGCCAGCTTGTAGAAACGCTCTGCGTTCACGGTCACTCTCCGGCTGAAAATGTCAAGACTCTCTCCCAACTGATCAGCCAGGAATTCGGCCACCAGCTGAACGTGGGACGGTTCGTTCCGCTTACCCCTGACCGCTTGCGGAGCCAGATAGGGGCAGTCGGTCTCCAGTAGGAGCCTGTCCCCGGGGATGGAGCGCGCGACTCCGACCGACGTCGACTTCGGATAGGTAACTGTACCGCCGAATCCCAGAAAGAATCCCATCGCCACCGCTCGGGATGACGCCTCGGCAGTCCCGCCGAAGCAGTGAAGAACAGCATCGACCTCCCCACCACCTTCCACCTCCAGCATATCCAGAACCTCGTCCTCTGCGCCACGGCTGTGTACCACCAGAGGCAGACCTGTATCACGAGCCAGGTGGATATGATGCCTGAAGACACGCTCCTGGAGATCTCGGGGGGCATAATCCCGAAAGAAATCGAGGCCAGTCTCGCCGACGGCAACCACTCTCTCATGACTCAACAGGTCCGGCAGCATCGCCAACGCTGCGTCTGTGGCTTTTTCGGCATCGTGAGGATGAAACCCCGCCGTCGCCAGAACCCTCGGATCCGCTTCGGCCAGAGCAATCGCCTGCCGCGAGACCTCCAGGTTCGTCCCGACGTCCACGACGCGTGTCACGCCTGCCTTTTCGGCACCCTCGATCCCCGCGGCGCGGTCATCGTCGAACTGCTTGAAACTCAGGTGCGCGTGGGTATCAATTAGCACAGCCCTGCCCTCCGTAGCCTCCGGCGAAGGAGGATCAGCTTACGCGCGTGCCGTCCGGCACCTCGAGGCCAGGCTGCAGCAGGGCAAGACCGTCTGGCCCGGAGGCCGCCAACAGCATGCCTTCGGATTGAACGCCTCGAATTGTGGCCGGCTCCAGGTTGGCAACCACCACAATCTGCCGCCCTACCAGAGCTTCGGGTTCATAGTGCTTGGCAATACCTGCCACCAGCTGACGCTTCTCATCTCCCAGGCTCACCTGCAGCCTGAGCAGCCGATCTGCGCCTTCAACCGGCTCTGCCGATACGACCCGGGCTACTTTCAATTCGACGTTCTGGAAATCCTTGAAGGTGATCCGATTGCTCTGGGGCTTCTTCTCTTCAACTGCCTTATCATCCGCCTCACTCACACCAGCCTCCTCTTGTCGTGTATCGAAAAGGGTCTTCTCAATTCTCGGAAACACCGGGTCACCGCCGGGTACAGTCGACCCTGCCACCAGGCCCTTTGCATCTCCCCATGTCAACTGCCGCAGGTCTGCCGATTCAGGTGTCCCTGGGCACCCCAGCTGTCGCCAGATCTCTGAGCACCGTTCTGGCATAACGGGCCATAGCAGAACGGAGAGATGACGCATGGTTTCCAGGAGCCCGTAAAGCGTCAGCTCAAGCCCTCCACGCTGATCCGGATCCTTCGCCTGGTTCCACGGGCCCTGCTGTTCGGCGAATCGGTTTCCTGCCCGGACCAACTCCATCACCGCATCCAGAATCCCGTTGAGATTGTTCGCTTCAAGGACTTCTGTCGCCGTCGTCAGCGTAGCACCCGCCAGTGTGCGAAGATCCTCCAGCACCGGATCCTGGGGATCCACCTTCGGAACCATCCCGTCCAGATAGCGACGGACCATTACCACTGACCGGTTGAGGAGATTGCCAAGGTCGTTGGCGAGTTCTGCGTGATATCGTCGAAGAAAAGAATCTTCGCTGAACGTAATGTCCAGTCCCAGAGTCATTTCTCGAACGAGGAAATACCGAAGCGTATCCACGCCATAGTGGGCGGCCAGATCTTTCGGGCTTACGGCATTACCCAGCGACTTGCCCATCTTCCGTTCGTCCGTCATCCACCAGCCGTGGGCCAGAACCGTCTTGGGAAGTGGAAGATCCAATGCCTTGAGCATCGTAGGCCAGTAGACGCAGTGCGTCGTAACGATGTCTTTGCCGATCAGGTGACAATCGGCAGGCCACCAGCCCTTGAACGCATCCTCATCAGACAGGTAGCCGGGGGCGGTCAGGTAGTTGATCAGCGCATCGAACCAGACATAGCAGACATACTCGTCGTCGAACGGCAGCGGCACGCCCCAGG
>Ga0114996_10002346_pt1 | contig 24528 bp, 22 predicted proteins | sample ArcticOcean_MG_C_4_FD_87039 | JGI IMG/M metagenome (GOLD analysis project Ga0114996, IMG submission 87039) | Marine microbial communities from western Arctic Ocean - ArcticOcean_MG_CB4_134 | ecosystem: Environmental > Aquatic > Marine > Oceanic | place: Arctic Ocean: Canada Basin | collected... | reverse complement strand
CACACGATGTTCGAGTCGCTCGGAGCGACGCACACGGCACCGATCGACACCACGGTCTCCTTGTCGAACTGATGCTCGAACGTGATGCCGTTGTTGCTGGTCTTGAGCAGACCGCCCGACGCCGTGGCCGCGTAGAAGATCTTCGGGTCCTTCTCGAAGACGGAGATGTCGGTGATCCGCCCACCCATGGTCGAAGGTCCGAGGGAACGCCATTGGAACTTCTGTACCCATGCCGAAGACGACTCCGACTTCTCTTGGGCCGGAAGGAATTGGGACAGGACAGCGGCCGGGAGAGACAGGCCGATCAACAGGCGGAGGGCGGTGTGCTTCATGGGGCTGATTTCCGAACGGGTGTTGCGAGGGAGAGGGGGAGGCGACGTGGCCAGGCAATTCGATCCCACGCGTCACCATAAGGTCCGAACCTTCTACGGACCACTCTAGGACACTGCGAGGCCGATCAGTGCACCTGTGAGCGTCCCAAATCCGTATCCGAGGCCGTGTCCGTGGGATGAGACGGCAGCAAAAACCGCTTGCTCTCGGTGGTTCAGCCTCGAAACTGACTCGGGAACAACAGGAACGACAAGGACGCGTGATGCGAAACCGCCTTCTCCTCCTCTCCATCCTCGCCATCGTTGCCATCGTTGCCATCGTTGCCGGCTGCAAGGGACCAAACTCGGCGAACTCGAGGACCGCCAAGCGAGCCTTCAACCCACCGATCGCCGCGCAGAAAGACGTTCGCAAGGTCGAAGTCCGGAAGCTGCTTCACAAGAAACGGAGCTTGCGAGTCTGGATGAACCTCGAGAACAAGACGGACGACAGGCTCGAGATGCGCTACTCGGACATCCGGGCGACGGCGGGAGGGAGAACTGTCCGCGGCGCGCGCCCTTCGTCAGGGTGACAAAGGGCTTCAGAATGGACCCGAAGTTCTACAAGACGATCAGCCAGCCCATCGAGTTCCTGGACCTGCCACGCATGCAGGACGTGGTGATCACGGTCACCAACGTTCGGGTGGATGGAAAGGGAAACGCGCCGGACCTCACCGTGACCGTGCCGGTTCGCAATCCTCCGGAGAAGACGAACTGAGGGGAGTCGACTGACTACTTCTTGAGTTCGACCTCGAGTGCCTTGAGCCGGGCGACGTCGGACTCGAACCCCAGGGCGGGGAGTTCCAGACCGGTGCGCACCTGGTCCCGCGCGTCATCGGCGTTCGCCTCGCGCACCGATTCCGCCAGCATGAGGTGCATCGTCGGTGTCGGAAGCACCGAGGACCTCAGCTGCTTCAGGACGATCGGCTTCAGTTTCGCCCAGTCCTTCTGCTCGTAGTAGATCCTGGCCAGCGCGACGAGCGCCATCGGTTGGTCGCGATGCGGATCGCAGTTGCAGCACGACTCGAGCGCCTCGAATGCTTCCGACTGCTTGCCGGCTTTCAGCTGCAGGCTCGCGTATTGCCACCAGTACCCTCCCGTCGTGGAGTAGTCGCGCGCGTTTTGCCGAACCCGCTCGATGTCGGCACCCTGCCCCGCGAGGGCGAGCTCGACGTACTCGCGGTAGTCGGGCCGCAGGGTGAATATCGCTTTGACGGGGTCCCCGAAGTGCGCCGTGTACCGAGGATCGAAGAACTTGATGGCCTTGACCACGGTCGCTGGATCTCGATCCTTGGCCATCTGGGGTCGCAGCCGCCAGATGACGTTGCGCAGCTGCTCGAGCTGATTCAGCAAGTACACCGCAGCCGTCGCCACGGCCTCGCCTTTCGCCCCCATCTTCGCGAGCTCTTCATGGCTCGCGGTGCGCACCTCCTCGAACGAGGGGAGGCCACCGCTCAGCAGCGGCTTCCACTGTTCAGGATTGGGAACCCCGAAGAACCAATCCAATTCGGTCTTGCCCTTTGCATCCGTGACCGGCCCAAACGCGCCGTCGGCGAACAACCGCGTGACGCCGACGTCTAGCCACGCGGGGTAGTCGCCGTGGTACATGTCGTGCATGATCGCGCGCGCGATGTCACGGATGAGATCCTGCCCAACACCGTCGTCGACCAATGGGTTCCCGCCGGCGTGAACGTAGATGCTGCGCTCGTTTGCCACGAACGCGCTCTTGCCCTGCGCGGGTTTGGAACAGTACTTCTCGAAACTCTCCGCGTCGGGGAGGAAGTAGATGATGAGCGGAACCGCGTTGCGGTTGAACAGGTGCTTGTCCTTGAACACCTTGACGACATATCCGATGTGGCCGCGGTAGTTCCTCTTGACGACCGAATGGAATTTTCGATCGATGTGGAGGACGCCGTCCGGGATCAACAGGAGCTTCTCGCTGTGGCCATCGGCGACCCATGCGCGTCCGTCGACCATCGAATCCGAACACTGACCGAGGAGCAGCAACGGTCCCGAGATGACCGTGCAGGCGAGAAGTCCAACGAGTCGGGAATTCAGTCTCTTGCGGCTCACTGTGCGACGTGTGATCAGGGTCATCGAGACTGGCAACGATAGCCGAGGCGAACGCGTCGACGAGTCGTCTAACAGAGGATCTCCATGATTTTCGCGCGACGGCGCTACTTGCCACGCTGTTGCTGCGCCTTCGCGCGCTCCTTCGCGGCAAACTCATCCAACGCGATCTTGAAGCGAATCAGAAGGTCATCGACGTATTGAGCCCGCACCGGGTCGCCGGCTTCGCGCAGACACTGACCGTAGAACCTGTAGATCCACGTGAAGCCGCCCCCAACCATCGCCGCTTCGCCGGTGTTCGCGATCGGTCGGTCCGGCCCGATCTGCCGAAGGTAGTCAGGTTCTGTCGCAAAGAGTGATTCGAAGACCTCGACCGCGGCCTTGAAATCACGTCTCGTCCGCGCCTCGTTGATCCGCGGGAGGTAGTAGTCCTTGATCGACATGCCGTAGCAACCAGCGGCGACGACCGCCCGATCCTTCGGAAGATCGCGAGACATCAACAGGACCAACAACCCCAAAGCCACGGCGTACCGCGTCGCGAGCCGAGAGTGCCGGGCGATGAACCACTGTACGATCTGGACAACCGCGAACGCCGCGAATGGCATCATCGCCATCATCATGGGCACGCGGAATCGCGAGAGCGTGTAGAACACGACCATCGGAGCGATACTGCAAATGAAGTACCAGATCCAGGTTCCGACCGGGCGACGTTGCGCCACCGCGATCACGCTGCCGATCACAGCCGCAGGCAGGACCCAAAGTGCGTCAACGAAGTGGCGACCGATCGTCAGAACGACGGAGTGGATGCACGAGTAGTAGTAGTTCGTGTTGTTCGGCAGTTCGTACCAGTGAAAGATCAGCGCGAACTTCCTCCACAGCAAATCCAGGTATCCGAAGAAGCTCTCGTGCAAGGCGAGCGTCGCACCGACGACAGACAGCAACGAACCGCTGTGGTCGTGCATGATCTTCGCGATCTCGCCCGGCGTGCCGTACGGATACCATCCGAGTTCCGGGATGGAGCCCGGCACGTTCACTCCCGCAAACGTCACCGCCCCCACGCTCGTGAGGCTGAAGAGCGGGGCTCCCACGTAGTAGTTGCGGATGAACACCGGCAACAACACGAGCAGCGCGCCCACCACGATCCACGCAACCTGCTTCATCACGGTAGAGAGCTGCTTGCGCTGGGACCAGAAGATCGCGACGACCATCCCAATTGCAAACACCAGGAATGTCGACTTCAGCGTTGTCGCGACGCCGATCACGCAGCCGAACCCGAACGAACCGAGTAGTCCCAGAGACCCGGAGGAATCGCGCCGGTTCTTGGCAACCTGTCCGCAAAACAGCAGCAGCACGCCCATCATCGTGATCAGCGAGGTCCGCAGCAGCGTGACCTCGTAGTGGATGAGCGGCCCCCACCACATCGCGAGAATTGCCGCGAGCACAGCGACCAGATCCCCGAACATCCGCCGCGACACCAGGAACAACAGCAGGATGGTCACGATCCCGCCGAGCATCTGCACGACGTAGACAAACCTGGCATCTGGGGATCCGCAGATCGTGTAGATGGCCGCGATCATGTAGGCGTACAGCGGCTCCTGATGGAAACGGGTCCCGAGGTACCACTCGTCCCACAGCTTCTTCGTGGATGACGCCGCCTCCTCTGTACTCAACTCTTTCGGTGCCTTGCCCTCGATGAGATCGGGATGAGCGACGAACTCGCTCGCTGCGATCAGCCGATGCCACATGTGAAGCGGGTGGACGGGTTCTGAACCCACGGCGTCGACCTTGGCTATCTTCACCGCCCACTCGTTGAAGAACCGCATGTCCATCTGCTCGTAGCTGTACGACTCCATGACCGGGCTCTCGTGCAGCTCCACGAACGCGATCAACCGCACGATCGATGCGACCAGGACAACGGCGAGGAGCACGCTGCGACGACGGCTCTTCAGCCACGTATCGAGCGTTGCCAGCGGTTCGGTGGACGTTTTGTCGGTCATCGTCGGCGCTTTGACGACTGCAGGAGCCCCGTGTCAGGTCGGGCAGACTCGGAGCCGGGAACCTACACACCTCAGTAACGGTGCGCAAGCGCGGTTACTGCCAGTCGTTCCGCGGGACGGCGCGGCATCCCGTCGCGGCCCCGCGCACGAGACCATCAGACCGACATGATCTCCAGGTACTTAATCTGCAACTCGACCCACAATTCGGGCAATCCGGCCCGGAGGTTGTGGCCCTCTTGGTCTTCGTTGCATTTCAGGCCGAAGCGAAACCGACCGGGGCGCACTTCGATCGCATTGCACACCGTCACGGTCCCGAGAAACTGGCCACTGCGCACCCACATCTCGAACTCCACGACATCGTCCTTCTCGAAATGGCCGCCGCCCATCACCGCGATGCCCGACGTGCTGATGTCCAGGACGGCGCAGTCCGGCTCAGGACCGAGTCGGGCGATCACGGTCTCGTGATGGGTCGGAAAGCGCTCCGAGCTCCGCATGTCCTTCAGTTCCGGTTCCGTGCCGATGGGAACGATCTTGACCCGCGTTCCGTCTTCGTCCTCGTTCACCCTCACGACGAGATGATCGCGACTCATGAACTGCCCGTGACTCTTGTAGTGCAGCGCGATGACCTCGTCGACCGCGACCCCGAGCCAAGGTCTGGCGAACTGCACCACCAGGCTTTCGCCACCGCCGCCAATGGCGACGCCGGAGATGAACTCGCGCCCTTGCGGAGAGTTGCAGTCAGCCAGGTAGAAGATCGTGTCGCGTTCCATGATCGCTCGTGAGCATCTGATGCATCGACACTCACGTACCGATGGCTTGTCTCGATCCGGAAGCGCAGCCGACACCGCGATGGCGCCGGGGTTTCGCGACTCACCTTCGCAGGTGATTCAACGTGTACCACGCGGTCTTGGTGGCCAACGTCTCAGCATCGGCGCCCGCGACGTTGCAGGTGATCTGGAACATCCAACCCGCAGCGAGGCCCTTGCCACCGGAGGAATCCAAGTCGACGCGCACGGAGCGTCCGTCCGGGGCGACCTTCGCGGAGCTCACTTTCACGACGGCCTTGTCGTACTTTCTGGAACCGTAGCCAGGTTGGTAACGGTAGCGCCATCGCTCGATGCGATAGGACGTCAGCGCGCTGGCGGCGGCGGCGACCCGCTTCGTGAATTGGAGTAGAAAACCACTCCGCGTCAGGCTCACGGAGTGCAGCGCGAACGGCACGGTCTTTCCATCCCAGACGATTCGCTGCAAACCGTACTTCGCTGGGCCGCGTGAACCCCACCCCCGACCGGTCTGGCCGACCCACAAGCTGCCGTCTTGCGCAAAGCGACAGCGCACCACGCCGGCCTGCAGCGTGTCGACGAAGTTCATCGCGCAGCCCTGTAACTCGCCCGCGACCTTTTCGACCACGACGCGGAACACGTTCGATCGCGTCTGGTCACCGACGAATATCTGGTCCTTGAACGGCCCGAACTTGCCGCCGGTGTAGTCCCATACCGGTTCTCCGGGCGAATTCGCGAGGTCGCCGTGCGGAAAATTGACGGCTGGCGGCGTGCGAAGCTCGGTGTATCTCTCGATGGAAATCGAGTTGAGGTCGATGCCGCGGTAGTCGGGGTGGTCCATCAGCGACGAGGGATGACCGTGAAACCGGCCCTTCCGGACGTGATGGAGTGCAGAGGTCTCGACCCAATCACCCTGGTTCTCCGTATAGAAGACCTCGTCGTTTCGATCGATGCCGATGCCACACGGTGAGCGACAACCGGCGCTCCATGGCTCGAAGCGCCCCTCGGGTGTGACGCGAAATGACCATCCACGGTAGCGCGCAGCGCGCCCCATCTTCGAGTCGTGCACCCGGGCGATGTCCCACTTCGAGGAACCAGCCCAACCCTTCCAGCTCAGGGACGTGTTGAGGGTGCCGTAGAAGTTCCCCTTGGAATCGCGCACGAGTCCGAATGCGTACTCGTGGTAGTTGTCGGTCAATCCCCATCCCGCGGTAACCGTCTTGTAGAAGTCCGCGCGACCGTCGCCGTCGGAGTCGATCAACTCGGTGAGTTCGGGACGTTGGACGACGAACACGCGACCGTTCTTCGGATCGACGAAGACGCCAAGCGGTTCGTGCAGCCCCTTTGCGAAGAGCTTCCACGTCCCCTTCTTGTACGTCCAGACGTCGCCTTCGCGCGTGCTCGCGTACAGCGTCCCATCGGCGGCGAATGACAATCCACCCACTCCGAACGGCACGCCCTTCGGAGTCTCGATCGTCTCGACGCGATACCCGGACGGAATGATCTTCGGTTGAGGTTCGGGAGTCTGCGCGACCGCAGCGGGCAACAACGACGCCATTGCGACGATCGAACGAATCACTTGTCACCTCCTGAGGAGCGCGTGAGGGTCACTGAGAACTTCGCCGCGGCGTTCGCGGGGACGGTCAAGACTCCGCCGGACCATGTCCCCGCAGTCGACGCGACATCGAGTCCGTCGCGGTCGATCGCGAATTGGACCGGAGTCTTGATGCCCGGAATCTCGAACGTGTAGCGAAGACCGACTCCGCTCGGCGCCCCCGTCACGGACCAGGCGACGTCCTGTCCGTCCCAGTCGAGGAGGAATTGAGTCTCGGGTCCTGTCTTGTAGCCGAGGTACCGGACTGTGTTTTCCTTCGAGCCAGCGCGACGCAGGGGGAAGCCAACATCGCCGACTTCGAATCGTCGCCCCATGATCCCGCACGGCCTGCCGCCACGACCCAGGCGATCGGGGCCGACGTCGAGAAATGCTCCTGCCCAGCCGAACTGCATGCGGCACGCCCCCGCGTCGAACACGCAGTTCATGCCGCCGGGCAGACCCAAGGCGATCGATCGCGAGACGGCGTTTTGGACGTGCACGCGCATCACGACGGGATCGTGCATCACCATGATCGGGACGCCCTGTGGTCTCCCGGTGCCCGCGTTCGCGGTCAGGCTTCGCCGCCTCAGCCCGGGCCCCTTCATGTCGACATGGAGGCCCTTGCCGCCACCTCCCTGGAAGAACTCGACCCGGAGTTCGTGACGCCCCGTACCGAGCTCGATCTCGCCTTTCTTGAACGGCCTGAGGCCGTGCGTGCCGTCGTCCGCCACGACCTCCGTGCCGTTGACCCGAACGCAAGACCCATCGTCACTGCGCAAGAAGAACGAGTACTTGCCGGCCTTCTCGATGCGCAGGTCCGCGTGGAACCACACACCGAAGTTCGAGCTCTCACCGACCCGACCGATGTCGATCACGCCATTCTTCAACACGCCCTTCTTCACAGGTGACACCCCTGTCATGTCCTTCAGCAACTTGAAGGACCCCTTGAACAGGTCGTAGCGCAGGTTGGAGATCAGCGAGTTTCCGACGTCACCGACCGTCATCACTCCCCGCATCGTGAACGTGTGACCAGGGAGCGTGCAGATGTACGGATACATTGCAGCCTTCTCGGGTGCACGGAACCAGATCGTGTGTTCTTGACCGGGCATGAGCGCGTTGGTGTGGAACAACACCTCCGGCAAATCGGGAACGAAATGTTTCTCGCTCGCCTTGCTGCCGAGGGCGAGCGCGCCAGCGGCGATTCTCTCGAGAACACCCTTCCCCGGCTTGCAGATGATCAGGTTGTGCTGCATCGAGTCGTTGTTGGCCAACGTCAGCTTGACCTTGCTCCCCGGCTTGACCGAGAACTTCTCCAGGTCGAATCGGAGGCGCGCGTTCAACATCCCGATATGGATGTCGTGGTCGACTTTCTCGAACCCCTTCGGGGCCTTGGCCTTGGCAGTGCCAGACGCTGACGACTGTGCGTCGAGGCCCTGGCAGAGGACGGAGACGGACAGGGAAACGACGAGACGGGTCCGAGTAAGGTGCATCACGGGGCGCGGAGGCTACCTCCTCCACGGCGTTCCGACTACTGCGCCGCCTCTTCCTTCATGCGCTTCTTGCTCGCCGCCCAACCACAGATCCGGCACACCGCCAGATCGTGACGCCGGGCCGGGCAGTGCTCGCGACCGAAGTAGATGATCTGCAGGTGCAGACTGTTCCAGTTCTCCTCCGGGAAGAGTCTCTTGAGATCACGCTCTGTTCGCTCGACCGTCGAACCGTCGGACAAACCCCACCGCGCAGCCAACCGGTGGATATGCGTATCGACCGGAAACGCCGGTACGCCGAACGCCTGCGCCATGACGACGCTGGCCGTCTTGTGCCCCACGCCTGGGAGAGCCTCCAGGTCCTCGAAGCCGACCGGCACGGCGCCGCCGTGCTCCTCAATCAGGATCTCCGACAGCCGCCTGATGTTCTTCGCCTTGGCGGGCGCGAGGCCGCAAGTCTTGATGATGTCGTGGATCTCGCTGACCTCGAGGCGCGCCATCCGCTTCGGATCTGGCCCGCGACGGAACAGCTCGGGCGTGACTATGTTCACCCGTACATCCGTGGTCTGCGCGGACAAGAGGACGGCAACCAGCAACGTGAACGGATCCTCGTGCAGGAGTGGAATCGGCGGTCGAGGGTAGAGTTCGTGCAGGATCTCGTGGATCCGCTGGGCTTTGTCGGCGCGTTTCACTTTCCCTTCCTGTCGTAGATCTGCTGGTGTTTCCGCGCCTGCTCGACATTGCCAGCAGCTCGGTACCACGCGGCCAGTGTCCCGTGCTCGATCCAAATGGAAGGACTGCGGGCGAGAAACTCCTCCATGTAGCGGATCGCCTTCGTGCGGTCATTGGTTTGGTGGTAGGCGTAGGCGAGGAGGAAACCCGAATGTTGATGGCCGCCGGTGCGCGCGTGCAACGGCTCCAAGATCGCCACGACACTCTGGAATCGACCGGCGACGCTGGCTCGCTCTCCGGCGTAGTACTGGTACACAGCGTTTCCAGGTTGTAGTGCCGCGGCCTTCTCGGCTGCGTCCGCTGCCTCGGGGAAGCGCTCCACGTCCTGCAACGTCTTCGCGAACTCGTACTGATACATCGCGTTCCGCGGTTGCAGCTTCGCGGCTTCCTCTCCCTGGACCGCCGCCGCTGGGTAACGCTTCATCACCCGCAGCGCCACCGCAAACCAGTAGTGGGTCTGCGCCTTGTTCGGGCCGAGTTCCACGGCGAGGTTCATTCTCTCCACGCAGCCGTCGTAGTCGCCGGTGCGAAGTTGGAGCATCGCGAGACCGATGTGCCCGACGACGTACGTTGGATTCATCTCCAGTGCGATATCGAAGTGTCGGCGCTTGGCGGGATCTGTGTCGTCATTGATCGCCTGGGCCATGTTGTAGTGACCGCGGGCGCTGGTCCGGTAAGCGACACTGTGCCCCCACAGCGCCTTCTCATCCTTCCACGTGAAGTTCAGCCAGAAGCACGCACTCCCGACGTAGATCACAGTGGCCGAAAGCACGATCGATACCGCCGGAAGACGCTGAAGCAGGACCACGACACCGAGAAAGAGGAACGCCCCCGAAGCGTATGCTCGGTACGCCACGATCTCGTCGTGTAGCGGAATGACAGACGAGGTCAGCGCGATCGACGCCTGGTAGCCCAGCACGCAGAAAGCGAGCAGCGGCGCGCGCCGCCACCAGTAGGCCGCGAGCCCCCAGGACACCACCGCACACGCGCCACCGACGATCATCTTCCAGGTCTCGGGCTCGTCGATGGCGCTCTGCCGGATCGGGAACGGCCAGGCGAAGTTGCGGAGGTAGTGGAACACGTGGTGTTGGAGTTCGTGCGCCCCGTACTCTCGCCAGTCGACGACTGTGGAGACGATGTTGCCCATGTCCGAGAAGTCCAGTCCGAAGCGGAGGAACAACAACAGCGCGCCGACGACCGTGACGAACAGCCCGCATCGCCAGAGCCTCGCGTAGGAGCCCTTCGTGAACAGCAGCTCGAAGAGTACGACAAGGGCTGGAAACACGACCGCGTTCTTCTTCGCGAGCAGTGCTAGCAGCAGAAGCGACAGGCACAACCCCCACCGAACCGGATTCTCACCGAGCCGCCGCATCCGGACATAGCACAGCAACGACGCGGTCATGAACATCTGCATCATCGACAGGTCGCGACCGCAGATGTAGTTGACTGGAACCCCGCTCACAGGATGCACGGCGAACAACAGCGCAACGAACAACGGCGCGTGCGGCGACGAGGTCAGCTTGCTCCAGTGGCTCATCAGCTCGCGGGCGAGAAAATACAAGAGCACGCTCGCGACGATCTGGAACAGCAAATTGCCGATGTGGTAGCCGACCAGGCTGTCCCCCGCGATGGCGTAGTTGACCGAGAGAGACAACGGCAACAGAGGCCGGTATTGCACGAGCCGCGGCAAGTGTGAGCTCGTCGTCGGATCGATGAAGTGACGCCACGGCGGCCAGAACTGCTGCACGCCGGGGTTGTCCTGCACGCGGTACGAGTCGTCGACGTGGAAGTCGTTCTCGAACGTGTTGGAGTAGACCGCCAAGCATGCCAGGACGACGAGTCCGACGTGCCACCACCTCATTTGCCGGCGTCCTGCAACTCCCACCAGTGGCGAATCATGGGCGCCACCATACCCGATCGACGACCGCGGTCGGATCCGGCGTCAGTCCGATTCGACGGCAAAGTGCTCGACGAGCGACTCCCACTCGTCGTCCAGAGAACCGGACGCCGCGGGCTTTCCCGCGCGGCGGTACCAGTATCCGGCATTCCCAATGTCCCCTTCACGACGGTGGAGGTAGGCGTGCAACCAGTAGCCGTCGGACCCGGGCATGTCCTGCGCGATGTCGTGGGCGCCTTGCCAATCACCGGTGCGGTCGAGCCAGAGCACACGTTGGGCAGTGGTCATCCCGCGGGGCGGTGCTACCGCGCTCAACGATCCCCGGAATGCGGTCGCGTCCATGCGGGAACTATAAGGACCGGCCCCATCCAAGTGGAAGGCCGCCCGCCGGAGGATCGGTGGCGTTCCGACAGTCGTCGACTCGCCGATCTTGGCGAAATGGAAGATCGCAGCGAACCTCGGGACCGTACTGCGATACCACTGGCTCACGTACGGTCGGACGACGCCGCAATGGATCGACTACCCGCCGCCGGTCAACATCAAGTTCTGATCGTGGGCCGTTCTACCGGGACAGCGCCCGCCGCACGGCCTCCCAGTCGATGGCGAGCGCGCGCCTCTCGGCCTCTCCCAATCCGTCGACCTGCCAACCGATCGCGTCCACCCGCTCGTCGTGGGTGGGGTGCGTGCTGATCCAGTGCAAGAGGTCCGGTAGCTCGGCTCCCTCGGTCTTCATGCGCTCGAACATCGCGCTCAGCGCCTCGGGGTCGAGTCCCGCGCCGTGCATCATCTCCACCGAGATCGCGTCCGCCTCCGCCTCGTCGCCGCGGCTGTAGTTGTTGATCGCCGCGGTCGCCAGGAATTCGGCGGACGCCGCGACCAGGACCCCCGTGTCGCCGAAAATCAGACCGACCGCCGCGATGATTCCGATCGACTGGCCGACGCGCTGGAGCCCGTGCCGCTCGAGCACGTGACCCATCTCGTGCGCCATCACGCCGGCGACCTCGTCCGCGGAACCCGCGCGGGACAACAACCCGGTGTGGAATACCATCTGTCCACCGGGAAGCGCGAACGCGTTGATCGAGTCGTCCTCGACGACCATGACGCGGAAGTCCCATTTCTCGTAACCGTCGGGGATGTGTTGCTCCAGGCGCTCGAGAATCGTCGCCATCGCGTCTTTCACGACGGAGTCTTCGACCACCTGCATCGAGCCGGAGATCGAGCGGATGGAAACATCGCCGAGTTCTTGATCGATCGAGGTCGGCAGGCTGCGCACCGTCCGCTCCACCAACCACCCGAAGACCGTCGGCGCGGTCATCGCGAGGATGGCGAGGACGACGACAATCGTCAGGGCCACGCCGCGGCCAGACCACCTCCGGCGGATCCTCGTCACCAACAGTTGATTCGCCTTGTCACTCGTCTCCGTGTGGAGGCTCGCGGCGAGCGCGCGAAGGAAATCGGTGTCGGCGGTGTAGACAGACGTCTCGCGATTCACGCCGTGACAGAACACGACCGCGCCCCCGGTGCCGCCGAGCTCGAGTTCGAGTCCTTCGTAGGGAACGACGAACGTATGGCCGTCCGCGGTCCGCACGCGGATGCCAGCGGTGTCGATGTCCACAGAGCCCGCGGCCCGACCGTTGGGAAGTGACGCGTGGTAGACCCCGCCGGTGAACTCCTGCGTGGCCTGCACTACTTCTTGTGGCGGTGCGTCGTGCCCGGTTCGTGGGAGTGGTCACTCGCGCCGGTGTGCGAGAGCTCGGCGGCTGCCGCGTCTCGCCAGCGTGAGTCGGGGAAACGCGAAACGACCGTCGTGAATGCGCGCTTCGCGTCCTCGTCTCGACCGGACTCGTGGCAGGCGCGACCGTATTCGAACCACACGCGGTCGACTTCCTCGTTGGACTCGTCCGCGCGCAGCCTGGACAGGATCGCGTGAGCGTCCTGCACGCGCCGCTCCGCCATGGCGATCATGGCCTCCGTGAGTTGGACTTCACTGCGATGCGCGGCGCCGTCTGGGTTCTCTTCCTCCAGATGTCCCAGCCATTCGCGAGCCTCGCGATGGTTGCCGCGATCAACTTCGATGCGGGCGAGCCGCTCGCACGCACGAATCACCTCATCGCGCGAACTCTTGTCGCCGGAATCCAGCAGCGTGACGAGCGTGAAGTGCTTGTAGGCCACGAACGGATTGCCGCTCACGAGGTACGCCTCCGCCAGCAGGAACGCGCTCCTGCGTTGAGACGCGCGCTGGCCCCGCATCGGGAGCTTCTTCAGATCCACCGACAACGTCGCGACGAGCGAGTAGGCCTCCTCCGCCTGCCGGACGAACCGCACGAAATCCGAGCACGGTGCGTGCCCCAGGCGCGCCGCGACGACGAGACCATCTCGGTCCATCACGCAAACCGCAAGGCGAGGGGCGGTGTCGAAGATGGCGCGGAAGGCCTTCGGATGTTGCGTGGCCACGAGCCGAACCGTTTCGTGTCCGGCGACACTCGCTCGCACTTCAGCGGACGCATCGAGTTCACGCTCCATCGCTGCGGCACGCGTCGCTGCCGGCGATCCGTCCGGGAGAGTGAAATGCACGATCACCAGGCGATCCACGGAGGCTCTCGCCTTGGCCGCCGCGAGGTCGTTCGTCCACTCCATCTTCCCAGGCGCGACAGCGCAGCCGAGGAAACTGGAAGTGACGAACAGAACTGGGAGAGCGACGCGGGTGCCGATCATTCCAAGAGGATAGAACGAAACCAGGTGTCTGACACCTGGTTTTGCGTCGTGTCGCGCATCAGCGGATGAGCCGCGTCCGCCGTTCCTTCGTGAGCTGAGTGCTCAACTTGTTCAGGGTCTCACGCATCGCCCGTACTTCCTTGGACAGGGCTTCGACGCGCTTCTCGAGATTGCGATTCGACTTGGACGCGGCGGCCCGGGGGGCCACTGAGGTAGCGCCCGCCTTGGCCCGGCCAGGAAGCCCGAGCCAGGTAACGCGCCCCTTGCTGTCGCGCCCTGTCGGCACCGGCGCGTAGCGGAATCGGCTCCGACCGGTACCGATGCGCGCGTCTCCGGTCCCGGGAAGACCGCCCTTCTGCGGAATAAAGACGTCGGCACCCCGCACGCGATTGCGCCAGACGGACACGGGGGTCGGGACCGGGACCTTCACCGGATCCGGCGCCTGCACGCGCACCCACGGCACCGCGCGGCTCGACGGAGTTCGCGTCCGCACTCCTTTGCCACCCTTCTGCGCCTGGGTCCTCGCCTTTTGCGGCGTGTTCGGGCCTCGGGCCTTCGTCGGTCGCGGCGCGGCCCTGGACTTCGCCTTGGTGAGCGAACGCCTGTCGGCACGCATCGACTTGGAACTGACACCAGCCTTCTTCGATTTCGATGTGCCCATCAGCCTGCGAGCCTGGGCCTCGATCTTGGCGGCGACGTCGGCTTGCCCGGCGCGACGGAGTTCCCGTGCGATCTTCCGCAGCGAAGCGACGTGCTTCTGCGTGCTCGGGCGCGCGGACTCGTCCACCGTGGTCTTCGGCGAACGTTTTCTCTGGGCATCCGCCTTGAAAGCCAACGAGCACACGCCCGCGGCAACTAGAACGAGGATTGGAATGCGTAGTCTCATTTCGTTTTCTCCTTTGCGTTGGTTTCGGATTCGTCTGTCTTCCACCGTGCACGATGAATTTGATCGGGATTCGCGGCGCGTGCCGTGGCTTCGCGCCACAGCGCCCACCGCGAACGTGCCGAGCCAACTGGTGATCTCGTGGAGCAGGCTATCCATGACGCCGCACTCCCAATTCCTGTTCCTTGGCGGCGATCATCGCCTTGAGGTCCGCGAGGTCGCCCGGATCGAACTCCCCCTCCCGCAACAGGTGGTTGACCATGGCCGAGGCGTCGCCTGCGAAAGCTCGCTCGACGACGTCGGTGATCATGTCGCGCCTCACAGCGCCTTCCTCCACCGATGCGCCGTAGACGAACTGCCGGCCTTCCAACCGGTGGGTGACGAGCTCGCGCGCTTCCATCTTGCGCAGCATCGTCGCGATCGTCGTCAGCGCGAGCGGACGCGCGGACCGCAGGTCCCCGTGCACCGCGGCGACGGTCGCCTCCCGGCGACGCCAAAGGACGCGAAGGATGGCGAGTTGCAGGTCGCCGGGACTCTTCGGTTTGCTCATCTGTTTGGGATCCTCGAGGCTGACAGCCACTACGAACCTGACGCACGAGAATGAGAACTACTGCGGTAGTCTTACTCCGGTAGTAGAAAACTATCAATCTGGCTGAGAACGGCCTGGCAAGGGCGCTTCCGCCCGAGCCGATCCTGGCCGGGCGGCGGGTTCTAACATCCCGTCCGGCCCACGCCTACAACGCGACGCCTACAGATCCGCGAGCGCTGTCGGGTTCCAGGAGGCGAGGCGCACCCCGTTGGCAAAGCAATCGAGCACCCCGATTCCCGCGTACGGCAGGTTCAGGCTGACGCACCGACTCAGCCGCATCCCGAGCATGGCCGTGGCAAACCCGGAGATCATGGCGCCACTCGTGACGACGACGAGGGTCTTTTGCAACGCTGCCGGCGCCGCCTCCTTCCACCAATCGAACATGCGCTCCACGGCGACGCCGAGACTCTCCCCCTCGGGCGCGGCGCTCTCGCCGAAGTTCGAGAAGAACTCCTGCACGGTCGAGCCGTCCTCCTGGACGAGTTCGTCCCAGGGCCGCCCCTGCCAACGTCCCATGTCCTGGTCGGCGAGCCGCGGATCCGGACAGAGCTCCACCTGCTTCTTCGCTGCCAGCGCCCTGGCGGGGTCCACGCATTGTGGCTGGTTGGAACAGTGGACCGCAGCTACGGCGACGTTTTCGAAGATCTCGAGCCAGCGCAGAACCTGGGCCTGCCCGCGACGCCCCACGAGCGCCTCGCCCCCGCCAACCGCGATCTTCGCGAACGACGGCTCGAGTTCCGGATGACGGAGCAGGATCAGCCTGGAGAAATCTGTCGGTTCGGAGAGCACGCCAACAAGCTCAGATGCTGGTTGACCCGTGTCAAGCCCGAGCCCTACCGTCTCGCGTCCATGTTCGAGTTTTTGAAGACCGGCATCGACGGGCTCGACGCAATCCTGGGTGGCGGCATCCGGTATCCCGCCGCGTCGTCAGCATTTGTCTTCGCGACCGGCGGCGCCGGATCGGGCAAGACGATCCTCGCCTTGGAGATGCTCACCCGCGCGTGGCTCGACGGGGAAGACGGAACGACGTTCCTCTACTACTCCGTAGAACACTCGCCCAAGAACCTGTTCGCAAAGCTGCAGGCCGACTTCGACTTCTTCGGCGCGGAGGCGGAGATCTTGGAGTTGGAGCAGGAGGTCCCCCACAAGGTCTGCCTCGAGGCGCGGACGCCGAAGGGGCGCACGCGCATGGTGCTGACCCAGGCCGACACGAGCGGACTGATGAGCCCGGGGTCGGGCGGTTTCCGCATCGACGTCGACTGGATCCTGGCGGAGATCGGCAACTACGATCTGGGCGGCAAGGTCGGCATGGTATGCATCGACAACGTCGGCCTGTTGCTCACGGACCTCGACTACTTCGCGAAGCGCGCCAAGCTCCTCGAGACGCGGCGGGCGTTGATGTCGAAGCAGATCCACGGGATCTTCGTGCGCGAAGAGAGCGACGCCGACCTACGGTTGCCGAGCGCTGAGGAATTCTCGACGGACCTGCTGCTGCACCTGTCGTTCCTCGAGGTGAGCGGCGTCTTCAAGGCACGCGTCATCGAGATCCTGAAGGCGCGCCACCAGTACTACTACCGGGGCCACCACCACTTCTCGATCGCGGGACGCGGCATCCAGCGAGACGTGTACCTGGGGGCGCGCAACGAGCGCGGACCGGGTTTGCACATCTACCCATCCGTCGCCGCACAGCTGTCGATCGCACGAGACCATGCCGACTTCAGGGTGCCGCCAAGAGGAGTCGATCCCATCGACCTCGGGCATCCCGATCTCAACGCAGCGTTCCATCCGGACTACCGTCCCACGGCCAACTCCTCGACGATTCTTCTCGCCGAACCGGGGACACGCTACACGTTCCTGGCACTGCGCTTCCTCTCCGCCGCGGCGGTCGAGGGGGAACAGACCCTGCTGGTCTCGACGAAGGAAGACCGCGAGGCGCTGCGCAGCATCTGCGCCGATCGCACGGAGTTGTTGCCATGTCTTCAGGATGACGGCAACTTCAACTCGTCGTTCCGCGTGTTGTATCTGCATCCGGAGTTCATCAGCTCGGGCAAGTTCGCGTGGGACATCATGCGCGTGGCGCAGGGCGGTCACGGCCACGAGGGGCAGGAGCCGCTCTCGCGGATGGTGTTCGACAACATCTTCCAGTTGCAGAGTCGATTCCCGCTGCTGGACAACCAGCAGTTCATGGTGCACGCGTTGCTCGATCTGCTGCGCTACCAGGGCGTCACGCCGTTCTTCGTGGACCTGGTGCCCCCTGGCGCGGGGCATGGCCTCGCGAACATCAACCCGTCGCCGTACTTGACGACGTTCGACAACGTGTTGCACCTGTACCTCGACGAGTCCGATGGTGAGGCTCGACCCTACATTCGGGTCCTGAAATCTACGGCGATGGAGTCCTTGCAGCCCGCGATACCGCTGAGGTACTAGCCGCCCGCCACTCCCTACCCGCCCCGGTGCCCGTCGACGATTTCCTGCACCACCGACGGGTCCGCGAGCGTGCTGATATCGCCGAGATCCTCGTAGTTCCCCTGCGCGACCTGGCGCAGGATCCGGCGCATGATCTTCCCCGACCGCGTCTTCGGCAGACCGGGAACGATCTGGATGCAATCTGGCGTCGCGATCGGCCCGATGACCTCGCGAACCTGGTTCTTGAGCATCTGGATCGATTCGTCGTTCGACATCGTCGCGACGTCGCCCTTCGGAAGAACGTACGCGAAGATGCCGGTGCCCTTGATCTCGTGCGGCATGCCCACTACCGCAGCCTCGGCGACCGCGTCGTGCGCCACGAGCGCGCTCTCGACCTCCGCAGTGCCGAGTCGGTGACCCGAGACGTTCAAGACGTCGTCCACCCGGCCAGTAATCCAGTAGTAGCCGTCCGCATCGCGCCGACACCCGTCGCCCGTGAAATACAACCCGGGGTACTGCGAGAAATACGTCTCCCGAAAGCGCGCGTGATCGCCGTAGATCGTCCGCGCCTGACCGGGCCACGCCGAACGAATGCAGAGGTTGCCGCGCACGTCGTTGCCCTCGATCTCCTTACCCTCTTCGTCGACGAGCACAGGGTCGATGCCGAAGAACGGGAACGTCGCCGATCCCGGCTTGCACGGCGTAGCTCCGGGAAGCGGTGAGATCAGGATCCCACCGGTCTCGGTCTGCCACCACGTGTCGACGATCGCGCAGTTGCCCTCGCCCACCGTGTTGTAGTACCACTCCCAGACTTCGGGATTGATGGGCTCACCGACCGTGCCGAGGATTCGCAGACTGCTGCGGTCGTGCTTCGTCACCATCTCGTCGCCGAACCGATGCACCGCGCGCAGCGCCGTCGGAGCGGTGTAGAAGATGTTGATCTTCAACTCCTCGATCATGCGCCAGTAGCGGCTCGCGTCGGGATAGACCGGCGTCGACTCGAACATCACCGTCGTCCCGCCATTGCACAGAGGGCCGTAGACGATGTAGCTGTGACCAGTGACCCAGCCGATGTCGGCGGCGCAGCAATACACGTCACCGTCGTGGTAGTCGAAGATGAGCTCGTGGGTCAGCGAGGCGAACAGCAGATAGCCCGCGGTCGTGTGCATGAGACCCTTCGGCTTGCCCGTCGACCCCGAGGTGTACAAGATGAAGAGGGGGTCTTCGGCATCCATCCACTCAGCGGGGCAAACCGGACGCTGACGCGCCATCTCGTCCCCGAGCCAGAAGTCGCGACCATCCTGGATGTGAACCTCGGTCTCCGTGCGGCGCGCGACGAGCACGGTCTCGACACAAGTGTTCTCCACCGCCCTGTCGACGGTCTGCTTCAGCGGAATCGTCTTGCCTCCGCGCAAACCTTCGTTCGCCGTCAGCACGATTCGACAATCCGCGTCGACGATGCGATCGCGCAGAGCCTCGGCTGAGAATCCTGCGAAGACGACCGAATGGATCGCCCCGATGCGCGAGCAGGCGAGCATGCCGTAGGCGAGTTCCGGAATCATCGGCATGTAGAAACAGACGCGGTCACCGCGCTTCACGCCGTGGTGCTTGAGCACGTTTGCCATGCGACACACCTGGTCGCGGAGGTCCGCGTACGTGATGTGTTCGTACTCACCCGCTTCGTCTCTGGCCCAGATGATCGCCGTCTGGTCGCCGCGCTGATCGACGTGTCGATCGACACAGTTGTAGCTGACGTTCAGTTTGGCGTTCTCGAACCAGGAGAACCCGGCGGTGTCGAAGTCCTCGGTGCACACGCGGTCGTACGGCTCGAAGAACGTCAGGCGGCTCGCTTGCTGATCCCAGAAATCCTCGGGGTCCGCGATCGACTTCCGATACATCTCCTCGTACTCATCCATCGAGGCGATGTGGGCCCGGTCTACCAGAGGCTGATTGGGGGGATAGATCGGATCCGACATGGTCTTGTGGTATGCCGAGAGGGAGGAAGCTAAAGACCGCGCACCCACTGCAGGAGTGTCCGCACGGCGGTGCCGGTGGCTCCGCCAGTGTAGTAGTCCTTGGCCCTGGCGCCCCACGCAGCACCAGCGATATCGATATGCGCCCACTTCACGCCCTTCGTGAAGAAGGACAGGAAGGCGCCACCGGAAGTGCACCCGTTGCCGTGGGCGGCGCTGTTCAGATTGTTGACGTCAGCGAACTTGCCCTTGATTTGATCACGGTGCAAATCCCAGAGAGGGAGTTGCCACAGCGGTTCATCGGCGAGTTGGCCGGCCTCGATCAAGTCGTCGATGAGGTCGTCATCGGTCCCCATGACCCCGGCCATCTCGTGGCCGAGCGCGACGACGACCGCACCGGTCAACGTCGCGAGGTCGATCATCCAGTCCGGCTTGTAGGACTTCTTCGCGTAGGCCAACGCATCAGCAAGGATCAGACGCCCCTCGGCGTCCGTGTTGAGCACTTCGATCGTCGTACCGTCGCACGCCGTGACGACGTCGCCCGGCCTCTGCGCCTGAGACCCCGGCATGTTCTCTGACGAGGGCACCAGACCCACGACGCGCACCTTGCCTCTCGCCCCCTTCATGCCTCCGTCGCGAATCGCGTGGAACAGACCGAGGACGGCGCCGCCACCGCACATGTCGTAGCGCATCTCATCCATCTTCGCGCTCGGCTTGATGCTGATGCCGCCGGTGTCGAAGGTCAGTCCCTTGCCGACGATGCAGACGGTCTTCTTGTAGCCCGGGGGCTTGTAGTCCATGAGCATCAGCTTGGCCGGCTCCTTGCTGCCGCGCGACACACCGAGGAGCGCGCCCATCTTCAGGCGTTTCATCGCCACCTCGTCGAGGACCTTCACCGTGAGTCCGGGCGCCTTCAAGCGGCGTGCTTCTGCCGCGAGAAACGTAGGCGTCGCGAGATTGCCGGGCATGTTCTCGATGTCGCGGGCGAACGTCGTCGCTTCCGCGCCGATACGACCGAGGTTCAGCCCCGCCTTGAAACCCTTGGCGTCCTTGCCGCGGTAGAGCACTTCCGCGTGTTGACCGTGGCGCTTCTTGCGCTTCGTGCCGGTCGGCTTCTCGTACTGGTACGCACCGAGAATCAGCCCCTCCGCGATGACCCGACCGGCGACTTCCGCGTCGAGGCCCTCGTGGTCGTCGGCCTGCACCGACAACCGGAATTTCTTGACCTTCAGGGCCTCGGCCTTCTTTTGGATCACGGCGACGGCGCGGCGCAGCGTCTCGGTCGTGACGTCCGCCCGCTTGCCCATTCCACAGAAGACGACTCGCTTCGCGCTCTTCGCGTCGTGCGAGTAGAAGATGCTGGTCGCCCGCGTGTCAGTGGAGAGATCACCGGTCGACTTGGCCTTCTTGACGAACGCCGAATAGGCACCGCCGAGGTCTGGATTTGGCCCCGCGTATGCGAGAGCGACGAGCAGTTCGGGTTTCGATTTCTCGGAGGCGGCGACGAGTCGGATCTTCATGGCGAAAGGTTTATCGCGTGGCGACCTCCCGCTCCACTGGGTTTTTCTCGCTGGGTTTCTCGCTGGGTTTCTCGCTGAGATTCCCTCGGCGGGCCCGTCAGCGGATCGTCAACTCGAATCCGCGCGAAGTGATCAACCCGGTCTTCATCATCGTGTCGCGCATCGGGAGGCGGGGATCGAGAGGCTAGCAAATTGGTCAGGGCGGAGCCGCGAATCCGGAAGCCTTCACAGCCGACTGACGCCTCACGCCGGCCCGCTCGGCAACTCCCCCACCCAACGACTCTCGCCGTCCTTGCCTGCGAGCAACTCGCGTTTGAAGATCGGCACCGATGCCTTCAATCGGTCCATCAGGAACTGGCTGGCCTCGAACGCCGCGCCACGGTGTTCCGCCGCGACGGCGACCAGCACCGAAGTTTCGCCGAGCGGCACATCCCCCAGGCGATGCACGACGCGCGCGCGACTGATTTGGAATCGCTTGACGGCTTCCTCGAAGATCTGCCCCATCACCTTTCGAGCCATCTCTTCGTAGCACTCGTAGCTCAGCGACGCGACCGCAACCCCATCGTTGTGGTCGCGCGTGACGCCCGCGAACGTGACGATCGCGCCGTCCCGATCCGACCGCACCTCGGCCTCGAGCGACCGAGGATCGATCGGTTCCCTCGTCAGATCGAAGCGGTATAGCTCCGCCGCACCGGAACCACCGCTGATCGGCGGAATGAACGCGACCTCGTCGCCCTCGCGCAGTTCCCGACTTGCCTCGGCGTAGTCTTGGTTGACCGCGTAGGCGACGGGCATGCGAACCAACTCCGGCGAACGCTCGGCGAGCTTCGCCTTCAACTGCTCGACGGTCGTCCCCTCGTCGACATCCACCTCGAGCACCTCGGTGCCGAGCATGTCGCGAACGGAAGCAAAGCAGCGGATTGTGATCTTCACAACCGGATCATGGCACGTCGTCGTCGGCGTTGGAATCCCGCTGTCTCTGCAGTTCGGCGAACATCCGCTTGATGTCCCCAAAGCCCGCGATGATGACCCAGACGCTCATCACGGCGAAGAGACCTACTCCCGTGTAGATCGAGAATCTCCAGAACTCAGCCCAGCCTCCATCCATCACGCTTCCTCCACGGCGGGATTCTCCCGATCCGGAAACAACAGGGACCCGGCGATCATCGCGATGGCCGCCAGTCCGAGGGTGGCCAACCCGATCCACTCCGCGTCCCAGTGCCCCACGCCGAGAGACTTCTTGACCGCTCCCAGACCCAACAACGCAGCGAAACCGGAACACAGCGCGAGTGCCGCCCCGACCGAGCTCGCCCGCTTCCAGTAGAGCCCCGCGACCAGGACGACGATGGCGCCCGTGAAGTAGATCGCGCCGGTGATGCCCAGATACTCCCACACTGCTTGCTGCGGGGTGTAGGCGATACCCCAGAACAGGACCCACACGCCGATGACGACGATGCCGATCCTCGTCCACAGGAGTTGCTGCGCCTCGGTCGAGAAACCTCGCAGCGGGGCGATCACGTCCCGCGCGATGACGGACGACCAACACAAGAGGTAGCTGTCGTGGGTCGACATGAACGCCGCGAGCATCGCCGCAGTGATCAGACCGAGCACGCCGACAGGCAGGAGTTCCCGCAGCATGACCGGGAAGGCCTGGATGCTGGCGTACTCCTCTCCCCCACCCCACCCGTATTCAGGGTGCGGCATCTGGAACGAGCCGTCCTCGAGGAACACCGCTCCCGCCTCGATGAGGAACACGTACGCCGCGATCCCCATGAAGCAGGGGATCAGGAAGCGGATCATGAACGGGATCGAAGAGAACGCGTACTGGCGCCGCACGACCCGTTCGTCCCGCGCCGACAACGCCCTGGTCACGGCGGTCGGCCAGATCGCGCAACTCACGAATCCGATCACGGCCTGCCACGACATGTAGCCCGGCCCGTGACCCTTCACCGGGTCGAACGCCTCCGGGCCACGGTGCCGACCCCAGATCTCGACGATCGTATCCATGCCGAAGTGATCGATGACGAGCATCACCATGAAGATGAGCCCGATGGACAACACGACGAACTGCACGTAGTCCGTCAACACGACCGAGACCATCCCGCCGAGCACGGTGTATACGAGCACGAGAACCAGGAGGCCCGTCATCACGAGTTTGAGCATCGCGCCATCCGGATCCAGACCGGTCGCGGCGACCACGAACTGCCCCCCGACCTGGAGGAACAGACCCATGTTCAAGATACCACCGAGTGCGAGGAGCACACCGCCGAGGATGCGCACGCGCTTTCCGAACCGCTGCTGGTAGAACTCGGGAATCGTCAAGACACCGCTACGGCGCAGCCGCACGACAACGAATCCGGTGAGCCCGACCAACAGCGTGATCACGCCGGCGATCACCCCGATGTGCAACGCCTTGAACCCGTCCTCGTAGCCCTTCTGGGCCTGGTACATCACGGTGATCAACCCGAGTTCCGAACCGGTCATCGTTGCGATGGACAACGCGGTGCCGAGACTGCGCCCGGCGACGAGGTAGCCGGTCATCCCCGTGATGAAGCGGTTCGCCAGGAGTCCGATGCCGACCGAGATCGCCAGGTAGACGATGACGATGATCGTGTCCAACGTGGAGAACGAAGCCAGCATGGACCGGCAAGTGATAGCCGGGAAAGCTCACCGAAGCGAGGAGCTTCGGTGTTGTCCTTCACACCGTCAACGCAGCTCCACGTCGACGGCGTTCGACGCGTCGAACATGCCGTTCTTCGCGCCCGCATGGAACGCGTACCCCTGTAGGCGGCACGTGACGCCAGCCGCTCCCGGCGGAATCTTTGCCGAGAAGCTGTAGCCACCCGCCCGGAAGCTCGACCCGATGAGCAGAACTTCGAACCCGGGCTTCGTCGGGTCGAGGTAGCTCGCCGGATACGTGGACCACGGCAGCAGCGTCTGATCGCTCGCGAAACACTGGAAGGCCATCACGGGCGCCGTCGTCTTGAGCTTGCCACTCGGCGCGTCGAAGTGGAATCGAAGCACGTCGACGGCGTGGCAGATCCTCAACTCGGGTAGCGCACTCGTTGTTCCGATGGCCGCACACGTCGCGCCAAGGATCAAGTCGGCTCTTGGCACCGTACCCGGCTTGTCGACACGGTCGACGCTGACGACCACCGCGCGGTGATCCGCGGGCCACGGATCCTCGTCGTAGGAGTAGGCCTGCACCGCCCAGTAGTCCTCTCCTTTGCAACCGGGAGGAAGTAGATCATGTCGATGCGATCGTGGACGTCGGTGCTGCTGAACGTGTTCTTCGGTTCGCCCGGTGTCCACGTGAAACCACGCGTCTTCACGGGATCCGGGTGCACTTCGCGGTAGAGGTCGCGAAAACCAGCCTTGTGCAACGTGTCCGACACCGGCCACACGAGCGAGACGCCGAAGTTCTGATCCGCGTTGGCGGCGGTCCAATCCAAGTGCGACGGGCAGTTGTGGTCCCCGACCAGAAACGTCGGCAAGCATGGGTCGCTGTTCTTGTCCGT
>Ga0114996_10002344_pt1 | contig 24548 bp, 20 predicted proteins | sample ArcticOcean_MG_C_4_FD_87039 | JGI IMG/M metagenome (GOLD analysis project Ga0114996, IMG submission 87039) | Marine microbial communities from western Arctic Ocean - ArcticOcean_MG_CB4_134 | ecosystem: Environmental > Aquatic > Marine > Oceanic | place: Arctic Ocean: Canada Basin | collected... | reverse complement strand
TGGTTTCGTGTCTGCATCCATTGCGCTTCGTCTGCCTCCCAGTCGGAGACGATCGCCTGCCATGGGTCACCGTTATCGATCTGCTCTCGAAGGGAAGAGGTCCCCATGAGCAAGTCAATGGCCGGTCGGTCCGTGACGAACTCGTACTCTTCCGCGCGCCATTGGAGTGCTTCCGGCCAGTGGGCACGGATACAGCATAGCAGAGCCAAGCCCATTCGTACGGGTTGCATGGCGTTTCGATCGCGCACAATGATCTGCGCGCCGCCGCATTCCACACCAGCATACTTTTGAAACGTTGGCTGAAAGACGTGGGGTCGAAAGCAGACTCCGGGCAGTTCCAACGCGTTCATGGCTTCGGCCAATCGGAATGGATCCATCCACGGGGCACCGAACACTTCGAAAGGGGTCGTAGTGCCTCGCCCCTCACTGACGTTCGTGCCCTCCAGCAGGCACATCCCTGGGTAAACGGCAGCTGTCGTTAGCGTGGGCATGTTCGGCGAGGGTGGGACCCAAGGCAATGCCGTTTCGTCGTACCACAGCCCGCGGCGCCACCCCGTCATGGGAACAATGGTAGCCGTGTCGTTGGTGTAGCAACGGATCAGCTCCCCCAGCGTGAGACCGTGGCGTTGTGGGACAGGATGCATCCCCACAAAGGACGCACAGGCTGTTTCCAGTGTCTTTCCTTCGATCAGCAGCCCTCCGATGGGGTTGGGTCGGTCACAGACGATGGCTTCGATGCCTGCGGATTGAGCCGCTTCAACGGCATAGGCGGCGGTTTGCGCATAGGTGTAATAGCGGGCGCCCACATCTTGAAGATCGATGACCAGCGCGTCGAGTCCAGCCAACACCTCGGTGGATGGGCGAAGCGATCCTTCGGTGTCGCCGTACAAGCTGACCATCTCCAGCCCTGTCCAGCGATCGTGGCCACTGGATACAGGGATCATGTCTTGAGCGGTGCCCCATGGACCATGCTCGGGCCCAAGAATACGAAGGACGTTCGCACCCGCTGCGCGAAGGGCGTCGACGATGAACGTCGCATCCCGGGTAATCGATGCATGGTGACACAACACGCCGAGCTTTCGACCGCGGACATGGGCAGCCGCTTCGTTGACCAAATTGTCTAATCCGCTGCGAGTGGTCATGGATTCATCTCACAGCTCATTGGAGACCAAGTCCATGCCACGCTTAGGCTTTGCCCGCCAAAAAGAGCATGAGCGCCTTTTGGGCGTGCAAGCGATTCTCGGCTTCGTCAAAAATCACCGATTGGGATCCATCGCACACACTGGCGCTCACTTCTTCGCCTCTGTGAGCCGGTAGGCAGTGCATGAAGATTGCGTTGGGTTTGGCTCGGGCCATCACAGCGTTGTTGACTTCAAATCCTTCGAACGTCCGCAACCGCTCTTGCTGTTCGGCCTCTTGCCCCATGGATGCCCAGACATCGGTGTAGACCACGTCGGCGTCTCGACCCGCTTCGGCTGGATCGGTGTCAACGCGCAGCCAGGTGTCGTGCTCCTCACAATAGGCCTGTGCTTTACGCGTGTATTCTTCCTGGGGTTCGTAGCCAGTAGGCGCGCAGATTTGGACGTTCATACCCATTCGAGAACAACCCAGCATCAGCGAGTGAGCCATGTTGTTGCCGTCTCCCATGTACGCCAGGGTCCGTCCCGCGAGCTGTCCGAACTGCTCTTCAATGGTTTGCAAATCGGCCAAGACTTGGCAGGGGTGCAAGGCGTCACTGAGTCCGTTAATGATGGGTACTGGTGAATGCTCAGCCAATTCCAGGAGATCCTTGTGTCCGTACACGCGGGCCATGATCAGATCGCAATATCGTCCCAGTACGCGGGCGGTGTCCGCGATGGTCTCTCCGCGACCGATTTGAATGTCACTGGCTCCCAGGAAGAGCGCGCTACCCCCCAGTTGAAACATGCCCACTTCGAACGAGACGCGGGTCCGAGTTGATTTCTTCTGGAAAATCATCGCCAGCGTTTGGCCTTGTAGGCTCTGCCGATAGTCTTCAGGATTCGCTTTTACCTCAGCAGCGAGGTCCAGAACGCGCCGAAACTCTTCGTCGTTCAAATCGTCAAGCGATAGGAAATGTCGAACGGTCATGAATCCTCCTACGGCGATTCGTCTTCCACTAGCAGGCTTGGTACTGCTTGGCTAGCCGATTCCGAGGGTTTTCCATCTTTGATGCGTGTACCGTCGTGTCCGGCCATCGCCGATTTCAGTTGGCCAGGTGATGTGATGAGCACCGTGCCACCTTGCTGTGCAAAGTGGACAGCGGCTTGAATCTTGGGTCCCATGCTACCGGGCGCAAAGTGTCCCTGCGCGTGAAACTGCGATGCTTCCTCTGTGGTGATGGCGCGCAGTCGTTTTGCGAATGTGGTGCCGTAGTTCAAATCGACACCCGACACAGGCGTGAGAAAGATTAAGAGTTCACAGTGGAGTTTCTGGGCGATCAGCGCGGCGGTTTGATCCTTGTCGATGACCGCTTCGATTGCCGTCAGTTGACCCTCACTGTCTCGAACGACGGGAACCCCACCTCCGCCACCAGCCAGAACGGTAAACCCGGCGTCCAGCAAGTGCTCACAGGCTGCCATTGACAGCAACTCCTGGGGAGCGGGGGAAGGAACGACAGGTCGCCATCCACGGCCGCTGTCCTCGCGGATGTCCCAGCCTTTTGCTTGCAGTTCTTTTTTGAGTTGGTTGGCCCGGTAACGTGAGTAGAACAACCCGATGGGTTTGGTCGGTCGCGCGAACGCAGGGTCATTGGGCTCGACCACTGCAAGGCTCACCACGGACGCTACATGTTTGTTCTTTATGTTTTGGCCATGAATACAATTCCGAATGGCCATCTCCAAGAGCGTGCCCATGGTTCCCTGGGTCGAGGCGACACAGAGATCCAACCCGAAGGGGGGCACTTTCGTGGAAGCCTCTTCACTGCGAAGCAACTCCACACCGACTTGGGGTCCATTGCCGTGGACCATCACCACCGACCAACCATTGCATAGCAACGTTGTGACTGACTCGGCAGCCTGCATCGCGGCGGCGACCAATTCGTCGATGTGTCCTTCTCCGCTGCTGCCGATGAGGGCATTGCCCCCCAACGCAATGACGGCTCTTCGGTTTAGGGGAGGCATCTTTTCTGTACAGCCATTACGTTATCGTTGTTTTTTAGTTCCACTAGCCAAGCCGTAAGGTATTCGAGTTGAGCGTCCGTCAGTAAATCAAACCTCGGCATTCCATCGCCCAGATGATTCAGTTTCTCCGGATCGTTTTCGTCTTCTGCGACAGCACCGCCGAAATATCGCCAGTGCAACGGATCTTGGATGAGTCCTTCCAACCAGGTCCGACTCCCGAAGCCTGAAAGGTCGGGATAAAAGGTGTCTTCGACGTTGGGGGTTCGCGGCACTTCATCCATGAAGTGGCAATCACCACACTGGCTCTTGTATTGAGCAGCTTCCGTCTCGCTGGCTCCTTTGGGTGGGCCGTGAAAGAGTTTTCTCCCCGCTTCGGCGAGAACGGTGTCGATGGGGGGGGCATAGGTTTCGCCACTCAAGCTGGCCAGGTATTCCACGAGGGCGTCCAGTTCGCCCTCTGGGATGTCATCGAAGGTGGGCATTTCGCTGCCATCGTCTTCCCGCAGACGTAGCTTGGTCTGACCGTAATGAGCGTCGTCGTAGGGATTTTTCAAGAAGCGTTTCAACCAGCTCCGCCCCAAATAGTTCGTCAAGTCGGGGCCTTTGCTTTCGCCCTGTCCTCCTTCCGAGCCGACGCGATGACAATCCACGCATTGGTTTTGCCGAAAGAGCCTTTGACCTTCGTAGAGGATCACGTTACCCCGAGCATTGATGCCTCCGGACGGTAGGCCGGCATACGCGATCGCTTCGCACGCATCTCGCTGACCCAACCGTTGATTGTCTAAGAACGCTTCGTTCTTGGAGTCTTCTAGCCAAGCAATGCCGGTTAACGCGCCAATGGCCGCGATGCCGCCAAAAAAGAGTACGGCCCATACCTTTCGTGCCCGAAGGCGGCGGTCTTCGCCTTTGTCCAAGAAGGGCAATGCGACCAAGAAGAGTCCGGCCAACATGGGCAACAAGACGGTGCCCACAATCATCATTGGGCCTTCGAAATACTTGAGCAGCTGGAAGAGAAACAGGAAGTACCACTCCGGTCGAGCTTCGTAATTGCTGCTAGGATCGGCAGGGGCATCCAGGGGAGCGCCGACCAGCAAGGCCAGACTGACCAAAACGGCCAAGACCACGATGCATACCACCAGGTCCATCAATGCTTGCGTGGGCCAAAACCAACCCGCCGTCCGGTCCAACTCTTCGTCGGATGGGCCCGGTTTGGGAGTCACTCCATGGCGGCGCATGAGCATGACGTGAAAACCGGTGATCGCGATTAACGTTCCAGGCAATACGAATACATGCAGCGCGAAAAAACGAGTCAGTGTGAGGTTGCCGTATTCGACGCCACCAAGCGCCACTGTTTGTAGTGTGTCCCCCACTCCGGGCACGCTGCCGATGATATTGGTTGCCACCTGTGTGGCCCAGAACCCTTTCTGGTCCCAGGGCAGCAAATAGCCGGTTAGTGACAAACCGAGCACGATGGCTAACAGAGCCAGGCCGCTGAGCCAATTGACTTCGCGGGGGGCTTTGTACGCGCCGTGTAAGAAGGTCTGTACCATGTGCAGCACGAGTAGAAGGATCATCGCACTGGAGCCAAAATGATGGACGCCACGGATCAAAGAGCCCATGGTCACTTCGTGCTGAATGTAATAGACCGAAGGCCATGCATCTGTGGTGGATGGGCTGAAGTAAAACGCAAGCAGCACACCAGTCAATGCTTGAAGGGCAAAGGTGAATGCCAGCGCGCTTCCGAAGGTGTAGCGAAATGACGCCCCGCCACGGATGCGCTCATGGAACAACCCTTCGACCAGTTTTCGCGCGCCTGTGCGTGAATCGAACCAGGTCCCAAGTTTTTTCAGACGGTTGAGCACGGGTTAGGCCTCACCCAGGGGTATTTTCTCGGCCAAATCCGTCTTGAATCGTTGATAGCAGCAAAAAAGCACACCATCTCGGACCTCATGTTCCAGGAGATCCATTGCGCGGGGAGAAGGACCTGCTTCCCGTTGGCCGTCCAGCGTGAATCGGCTCTTATGACATGGGCATCGGGATGCCTTGTCATCATTCACGATCGAACATCCTAGGTGAGGGCAGATCGTAGACAAGATTTTGAACACGGTAGGATCGGTGCTGGTCTTAATGACCCAAGCGGATCCGAGAGTCACGGTTTCGGTCAACCAGGCGTCCTTCCGGTTGCCTGTGATGGCGACTTGGGTGGGTGTGTTTATGGGGAACTTTTCGATAGAACCCAGTTCACTCCAGCCCTTATCGGTATTGGCGCTTCGTTTTCGGAGCGGATCGAGCAAATATGCGATGGGTGGAATGGACAAGGCGACGCCCACGGCCACACCGAGAACCCTCAGTGTGTTCGTCATGAAAGAGCGACGAGTGACAGTTTCCGAACGGGGTTCTTCCGACACGAGATGATCCTCCATCTACGCACGGAGTATGCAACAGCTTGTGAGGGAAGGCCACCGTAGGACGTTCAATTAGTTGAACGTCGTGGTGAATCCAAACATGGCGCCACCCGGAACCGGCGTGACTGTAAATAGTGGCGGAGCACGCAACGAGTATTCCTCAGGGTTCTCGTCGACTCCATCGTCTGTAAGGATGAGAAAGAGTCCTGTGGCCAAAGCGGCACCGCCGGCCGCGTAGAGCCCATAGGAGATATTCATGAACAAAATGGCCTGACTCTCTAGGTTAAACGCTTCCAACTGGGTGATGTCGTGGCGTAACAACATGTTGGGCTGTTCTGTCGGGCGATAATACGTGCCGTTGTCGAATTCGTACTTGTTGACCAACGCCAGGCCCGTGAACGCGCCACCACCGAGAATGGACGCAATGCCCGTACCGGCAATCGCCCACCCCCATGATGTACGCCAGCCGGTGGCTTCGGATTGTATTGTGGGTCCAACCGTCTCCGTGTAATCCGGTCCGGGATCGCGACGGTTGTTCGTGTTCGTCAGGGTGTTTGTCACCGTGGGGTTTTGAATATTGGATGCCGGTGCCAAGGTCACCGGTTGGCGAAGTGGTTGTCCCTTGCTCTTAACGATCTCAAAGTTGGACGTGGCGTATCCCGGCATCGACACACGTACGCGATAACGTCCCGGTGACAACCGCAGTGAGCAGGGGCAGCTTCCGAGATTCCGTGGGTTTGGGAGGAAAATCGTGGCTGTAGCGCCGGACGGTGTGGTGTCGATGACCACGTGGTCGGCCGTCGGATTTAATGTGACCGAGAGCCGTGACGGCTGTCCTTGGGTCACGAGAACGTTTTCAGTGTGTGTCGTGAAGCCGGACAGGCTGATCTGCACTTGGTGAACGCCACTGCTGACGATGATCGCTTTCGTAGGGCTCATGCCCGCTCGTCGCCCGTCGACTTTGACGACGGCACCCGGCGGTTCGGTGATGACCAGAATGCGCCCCCGGCTCCGAAGACCTTTCAGCCGTCGAATGGTACGTCGCACTTCCTTTACATTGGGGGCTTTCGGTTGATTGACGAGATAACTCTTGTAGTAGCGAATGGCGTTGTCCAAATCACCGCGCTCTTCATGAACTCGCGCCAAGTTGTAGATCAACTCGGGACGCGGATCGAGATAGTATGCTTTTTCGAGCTCAACGAGTGCCTCGTCATACTTGCGCTGCTTAAAGAACTGCTTTCCTTGCTCATAATGAGCCCGTGCCAAAGCCAGCTTGTCGCGCTGCGCGTGTGCGGAGTGCGGTACGCAAACGCAGAGGAGCAGTCCTATGATTAAACCGGTTCTAAAAAAAGTCATACCGTCTGTTTTTCTGTTTCTTCGGTTTGTACGTTGGGGTTGGTTGTGGCGAGCGTTGGATCCGCTTTGTTTTTTTCCGGAGCGATATGCGTATCGTTTGTGCCTCTGTGGGGCGAATGGTTTGTTTTTGCGATGCATACCCCTTACGGCGCAGGGTCAATATTCCATCCTTCTCACTCCGAGAGACACGCACCGTTAATGGTGTTTTTCCTTCATTCTTTCCATTCCAAAGAACAGACGCACCCGCGGGTACGCTTTGCACGGTCAGTCGGACGTACAATTGCCCCTGTGTGCTGGTCACTTCCACCGGTTTCGGGGGTTGTTTGTTGGCCTCTTCAATGGTTCTCGGTTTCGGCGATGGTGCGGTCGTTCCCTCGATGACGGGTACGGTGGTTAGGTTCTCAACGGGTGGTTTCGTTGTGTCTACCGTGGGCGTGGGTGTTTGGAGCGTACTCTCGCTTTTAGGGGGCGATAGCTCCGTCGTAACCGTCGCGCCTGTGGCTTGGGTTTCTGTTTGAGTCACTTCGGCGCGAGCCGCATTCTTACCGTTCGTTCGCTTTGACTTTGTGTTCGATGCGACGCTATGGACGACGCCATAGATCAGCGCCATGAGCGCGAAACCCGCAACGATCAGCACCACAGGGCGCTGCCAGATGGGTTTAACCGGGGTCCGTTTTGTGGCGTGTTGCGGAGACACCCTTCCTGTTGGCTGATGGTTGGAAGGCGTTGACTTGGACCGTCTATTTTTGAGTCCCTGTGGGGTGGCCAACATGGTCTTGTCCGGATCGACGTTGGCGGCCAACTCGTCTATGTTGTCGTGATTCACCACGGACAATAGTTGGGTCTCCGCGATCTGATTGTGGTCGTTGGACCACTCGTCCGCAGCGATGACCTCTACAGCATCGGAATCGAGGACCACAACGTCATCGTCCAACCATTCCACATCTTCTGGGTCTACGTCATCTTGGGCCGGTGCTGGTGCGGTATCGACCATCATCAAGGATTCCGTTGGGTCTTCTTCAATGTCTGGCAGGAGTTTATCTGCCGCGATGAGATCGTTGTAGATCTCTCTCATGGTCTGATACCGCTCACTGAGTGGCTTGCGTAGAGCACGCATAATGATCTGTTCGATGTGAGTTGGGATCTCAAGTTCCGGAGAGGCCTGCGTTGGTGGCACCGCGGGCGTCGATCGATGCATCTCCAATACGGCCAAGGAGGATGTATTTCGGAAGGGCACTTTCCCGGTGGCCATCTCATACAGGATGATGCCCAAAGAGTAGATGTCGGCGCGTTGGTCCGCCGGTTTTCCTTCCGCTTGTTCCGGAGCCATGTACGAGGGCGTTCCAAGCATTGTACCGTGACGCGTCAGTCGTGGAACATCCTCTTCCAAGTCGTTCATGGCTGCGATGCCAAAGTCGAGGATCTTGACGAAGTCCTCATGATTGCGTTTCTGAACCAGAACCACATTGTCTGGCTTCAGATCACGGTGAATGATGCCTTTGGCGTGTGTAGCGGCTAAAGCGTCTGCGATTTGGCTGCCGATTCGGACGAGATGCCCCATCTTCTGAGGCCCTGTATTTCGGAGGCGTTCGCACAAGGTGTCGCCAATCAGGTACTCCATGACAAAGAAGTAGCCAACACGTCGGTCACGCGAAAAATCGGAGATGTCGACAATGTTTTCATGGCCGATGCGACAGGTGGCACGCGCCTCGCGCTCGAAACGCTTGATCATGCGAGGGTTTTGGTGCGTGTGCTCAAAGAGCACTTTCAAAGCAAAGATCTTGTCCAAGCGAATGTGTTGCACTTTGTAGACAGCGCCGAACCCACCCAACCCAATACGTTCAAGGATGCGATATCGGTCGCTGACCACCTTTCCAATCAGCGGATCCCTTGCGCTGGGTATGTCGACCACTTGTTCGTCTCCCAATTCGAACCTGTGGAGCAGGTTTTTGGCGTTCATAACTTAATGCATCCGAATCATAGTAGTGCCAGGGGGCTGTGTCCATGCCAGTTCGAACCAAACTTGTTCGATGCATGGGAGTGACGTTCCTGACGGGTTGTTTGGTTGTGCAGTCCCTTTATGCGACTTCGAGTTCTTCGACTACGAGTTCAATTTCTTCTACAAGTGCGCTACTGGTTCCTGCATCCAGGCGAAAGCCACTCCACTTGCATGGCCAACATTCGAACAAATTGTATCGTATGGGCTCTTTTGACCGGGCGTCATCCAACAAGATAATGGAGATGGCACGACGCTTGATATCACCATCCATCGCCGAGAGACACCACTCATACAAGTCGGGGCTGGAGAGGTAGCCTTTAATGAGCTTTACGTTGTCCACCTTGATGCGGCCCATGCGCTTTCGAGGCGTGATGTCGTTGCTGTGCTGATATTCAATGGATTCGATGCTGACGTTCAATCCTTCCACCTTGGTGAAGGCGCCCACATTGAGTCCTTCGATTTCCACTCGGAATCCAAAGAGTCCGACATGGTCAAATTTGCGTTCGGTGGGTGTAGCTCCGCCACTGGGACTGCTGGTATCTTTTTTCAACTGCGGGTACGAACTTTTCTCTCCGGGACCAGGCTTGATCAGCTTTGGGTAGCTGCTCGCTTCGGCCGGTCCGGGCTTCTGTAGTGCTGGATACGAACCAGCCTCTCCGGGCCCCGCCTTCTCTAGCTTCGGCCATGTGTAGGGCGCAAAAGCCTGCTTCTTGGGAAATGCATTGCTGTAAAGACTTTTCCAATCCATTCTGCGTGCTCTCCGTATCCAAACGGTTGTCAGGCCTTCACTTCGTGCAAGATGTGGGCCAGAAAATCGATTCCCGCGAAACGTGGCTACTATAGCGCATTTGAGCGTGCAATACACGTCGTGACCATTGAAAAATTCTCTTCAGTGGGGGCGAAAACCCCCGCTTTTTGGGGCCCATAGACCCCAAGAGAGTCAGTATCACTCTTCCCAAGAAAGCGGGAGGAGCATCGCTATTGGTCGTCCGAGAGAAGGTGGAAACCCTAGAGGAGCGGCAGTGCTTTCTGAAAAAGGGTGTGCTCGATGCCTTTCATCCTGTGCCCATAATCGTCTACAATGGCATTCCAGGACGATGGGTTGTACGACTCACGACCGCGAAGGGGATACGGGATGGCAGCCGGGAAAGACACAAGCCAAGATTCGGCTTCATTGTGGAGAGCCGATCTCGTCTACGTGTACGTGGGAGGACTGGTATGCACAGCCTTTTTCCTCACCGTTCTGCTCTGGCCGGATAGTTATGGGTTGACGCGATTCCCCCACGTCTCATCGGCGGTGCTTCTTTTCGCGTTCGCCTGCGGCACCCGTTTTCTTAGCTTTCAGGCGCCGCTTCGACAAGTCACGCTGGGTCTGGAAATGCCCGTCTTTCTGACTGCCGTACTCACCATAGGTACGGTGAACGGCGGATTGGTCGTTTTTGTTTGCATGTTCTTTTACGGGTTGGTCCGTAAGCGGCGCTTCCCCTTACGTAGTTGGTTCGAGCATTGGGGCGTGACGATATACACGTCGGGGATGACGGCGGCGGTCATCGTAGGCGTGGCCATTTTACTGAGAGCCGATGAACGATCCGCATACCTTTTTGATGATTGGTCCGGCTATTGGTTTCTTCCTCTCCTGGGACTCTGTTTTATTGGACTGCAGTACATTTTGGCCTGTGTGCCCTATGTGCTTCGGGGGATCACATGGCGGACCATTTGGCGGGACGTGATCATCCCTTGTCTTTCAGCGGAGTTGGCGCTCCTACCGCTCGCTCTATTGGCTGTATTGGTTTACAACCAGGCCAACTTGGTGCCCTTTGTCCTTTTGGCCGGCTCCTATCTTTTCGTCAACTACGTGGTGAAACGCCTGAGTGAGGCCAGCGCGGATCTGACTCGCCGCGTGGGTGAGTTGGAGGCGTTGAACCGATTGGGGCAAGCGTTGTGTGCCACGTTGGACACCCCCGAGTTGGTAGGGTTGGTGGCGCGGGAAACCTTGGCCGTGTTTCCGAAAGCTGAAGTGGTTTGTTTCGATTGGGTGGGCGTGGGTAACAAACCCAAGTCTCGTCTCGAAATCTATGATCGCAACGGCGAGGTTCCAGACAACTTTCCGAAAGACGAAGCGGTTGCCATGACCATACGAACGCGGCAGACCCATGACGTGGTTGCTGAAACCAACGCGACGGGTTCGTGGCTGGCAGTCCCGGTCACGGTCCAAGGGGAATATGTGGGTGTGTTGGCGCTGTGGGCTGCGGAAGACGGTGTGTTCAGTCCCCATGATTTGCCATTCCTGACGACGATTGCCAACCAGGCGACAGTGGCCTTTGAGAACGCGCGTTTGTACGAGTTGGCCACTGTGGACAGTCTGACGGGTTTGTACATCCGTCGATATTTCAATGCGCGCTTGGGTGAAGAGTTTGAACGCACTCGCCGTTACGGGGGCTCCTTTGCTTTGGTCATGATCGATGTGGATTGGCTTAAGTCTATCAATGACACCTATGGTCATCCCGTCGGGGATAAGGTGTTGTGCCAAGTTGCACGATCCATTCGCAACGAAACCCGCTTGGTAGACATTCCGGCCCGCTTGGGCGGTGACGAATTTGCCGTATTGCTTCCGAAGTTGGAGCCAGAGAACGCTTTGATGGTGGCTGAACGAATTCGGGAGGCTGTGGCCAGCCTCCCCGTCGTCGCGAAAACCTGCCAGTTGAAAGTGACGGTATCGATGGGTGTGGCCAGTTATCCAGCACACGACCTAGGCTCTCCAGAGCATGTGGTGAATGCGGCGGACAAAGCGCTCTACAGAGCCAAACTGACGCCGGTTCGAAACCAGGTTATTGTTTGGGAGCCAGACCAGGACACACAGTCGTCCTAGTTGGCGCGTCCTGGGTCGGGACACTGCAGCACTTCTCTCTTGACTTTATGTGGGCTCAGCGTAGTTTCTTGCCGTGCCGATTTACGAATACCGATGTGCGTCCTGCGGAAACGACTTTGAGGAACTCCAAAAAGTAGGAGCCGATGCGCCGCCCTGTTCCCAGTGCGGTAGTGACAAAGTGAGTCGTCAAATTTCCAAGACCTCATTCGTTCTGAAAGGCGGCGGTTGGTACAAGGACGGCTATGCATCAAAGCGTTCAACGACCGGGAAGTCAGGCGACGCTACTTCGGGCGGTAGCTCATCACCTTCGGGCGATAGCTTATCATCTTCGGGTGATAGCTCATCATCTTCGGGTGATAGCTCATCATCTTCGGGTGATAGCTCATCATCGGATTCGACCAGTTCAGGGGAAAAGTCGACGACGAAATCCTCTTCAAGCAGCGATTAGTTTGCAAGGTCCCAGAAAGTGGATTCTGGGCGTCTTTGGACGCGATGCACATGCACGCGATATGATGGTGCGCCATGACCGAGGGGTTAGTCCAGCGATGTGATTTGGCGCGACGCATTGCTCGTGAAGCGGGCGCCATTCTCATGACATATTATGGTCAATTGGAGCGCGTTGAAGAGAAGGGCGATGTGGACTTTGTGACCGAGGCCGATCGGTCTAGCGAAGCATTCTTGGTCGATGCCATTCACACGACGTTTCCCAACGACTCGATTCTTGCCGAAGAAGGCACGTCCCGGTCCGGTGAGTCGCCCTGGACGTGGGTGATCGACCCGTTGGATGGCACCACGAATTTTGTCCACACCTTTCCCCTCTTCATGGTCAGCCTGGGCCTGCTTCACGGAGATGAGCGAGTTGGCGGCGTGTGCTATGGACCGGTGTATGACGATGAATTCTGGGCAGCGAAGGGCCAGGGTTCATTTCACAACAATCAACGCATCCACGTGAGTACAACCAACCAGTTATCAAAGGCACTCTTGGCGACCGGCTTCCCGTACAACCGCCGGGAGATCGTGGACGAGTTGTTGGCTTCGGTGCGGCGCGTGATTTGCAACGCGCACGGTGTACGTCGTTGTGGTGCTGCGGCATACGATCAATGCTTTCTGGCCAGCGGTCGAATCGACGGATTCTTTGAGCGTGGACTTCAGCCGTGGGATTTGGCGGCAGGTACGGTCATCATCGAGGAGGCGGGGGGCCGGGTGACCGCCGGTGATGGGAGCGCCTTTGATTTGTTGGGTTCTGATGTCTTGGCATCCAATGGACTTATTCACGATGCAATCCGTGATTGCATAATGGAGCCCGGTGACAGTGAGTAGGGTGCTTTTCATCGTGCTTGTCGTGAGCTGCACATGGTGCTGTGCGCGCTCCCCGGAGCTGGTGGAGTGGTCCCACGACGTAGCACATGCAGAGCGGCTTCTCGAACAAGGACGGTACGAAGAGTCCAGGCTTTTGTTTGAGCAATTGGCCACGAAGGCGCATTTCAAGGGTGATGCGGTGTACACGCAAGTTCGTCGTGCGGAGGCGTTCTCTCGTGAGAGGCGCTATTCAGAGGCCGCGAATTTGTTGGACGAACTCTTGAAGCAAGAGAAAGGCGTCGATCGTGAACTCTACGCAAAGCTCTTGTATTTGCGGGCGCGGGTTGATTTGGATTGGGGAAGGAAGGAACATGGCGAACGCCGCTTGGATCGCCTTGTACAGCACTATCCGAAGACGACATTTGGTCATCGATCGTTCTTGCTTCTGCGTGGACGCTTGCGCGGTCGAGACCGGCAAGCGTACGTGGATTGGTGTCGTGAGCGATACCCTCATCTTCGTCACACACCGCTGGCGGATAATCTGCTCTACGAGGCAGCGCGCGTCTACTTCGACCAAAAGACCACCGAAGGCAACGGAAAAGCAGGACCATTGTACGCCAAGATTCGGACACGGTGGCACTTTCACACCAGCCCACTGTGGGACGACGCAACGTGGGATCTGAGCCTGATACGACATCGCCAAGGGCGGTATGCGGAAGAGATTAATTTGTTGCGAGAATTGTTGGATACGCGAGAGCCCACGTGGCTATGGGGCAGCTACGACATTGGGAACTACAAGCATGCAGCGTTCCGCATCGCCATGGTGCACTACCGGCAGTTTCACAACTACGAGCGAGCAGCACAGCTCTTTCATCGTTTCCCGGAGCGCTTTGGAAAAAGTCGATATCGAGATGATGCTCTGTGGTGGGAAGGTCAATCTTGGCTGCGAGCCGGCAAAGAGTCCGAAGCGCTCCAAGCGTTTGAAACGCTTGTCAACGAGCACCCCAGATCGCGCTACACCCAGCGTGTTCGTGATGAAAAGTTGTTGCCATGATTGAAGCACGGCATCTCAGCGCTTCGTTTGAAGGTGTATCGGTGTTGGACGATGTGAACATTCGTGTTCGGAAGGGCACCATTGTGGGCATCGTGGGTGTCGGTGGGGTGGGCAAGAGCGTGCTCCTCAAATTGTTTTGTGGGCTCATGACGCCCGAAGAGGGTCAAGTCATGGTGGACGACGTGGACATCGCGTCCTTGGATTTCGACGGTTTGGGTTCCTTGCGTCAGCGTTTCGGGATGCTCTTTCAGAATTATGCTCTCTTTGATTTTATGACGGTTGGGGAGAACGTGGCGTTTCCACTGGAGCAAACCGGTGATTGTCCACCCGAAGAGATTCAAGCCCGGGTGAGTGAACGCTTGGTCGATGTGGGTCTTGCCGGGTCTGAGATGCTCTACCCACGGGAGTTGTCGGGCGGGATGAAGAAGCGAGTGTCGATGGCGCGCGCCACCATCGCCAATGCCCGGATCTTGTTGTACGACGATCCAAGCGCCGGGTTGGATCCTGTGACGTCGTCCAAGATTTTTTCCCTCATTGAACGTCTCCATGACCCCAATGGGGTGAGTGTGGTCGTGAGCCATGACATCGACCGGATGATCGGGGTCTGTCACGAATGGATTCTGTTGCACCAAGGGCGCGTGTGGTTTGTGGGGGGCCTCGAGGCGGTCAAAATGTCATCGGATCCCGTTGTGGCGACGTTCTTTGATACGGCGTCTCAGGGGGGGGGCGTATGACAGGAGTCATGGCTCGCGTTGGGCGGATCACGATCAACACCCTGGTCGTGGTGGGGGGGATGACCACACTCTTAGGGCGCATCCTTCGATCGCTCTTTCCCTTGCGGTGTGACGCACGTGAAACGTGGCGGGCGTTCTACAAAGTGGGCGTCAAGAGTTTCCCAATTGTCATCCTGACGGCTTTGTTTACGGGCGCCATTATGGTGATCCAGAGTGGACATTACGTTCATAAGACGGGGGCGACGAGTCTCTTGGGTTGGGCGGCCGGTTTTGCCGTCTTTGCCGAGATCGGTCCCATCCTCATTGGACTGATGTTTAGTGGCCGAGTGGGTGCCAACAATACGGCTGAGTTGGGCACCATGGTGGTGACCGAGCAGGTGGACGCGCTGCGTTCTTTGGCGATCAACCCAACAGCGTATTTGGTGGCTCCACGCTTTCTGGCCATGACCGTCATGCTCTTCTTGTTGACCGCTATGGGGGACCTCTTCGCCTTGTTTGGGGGAGCGGTGACCGCCAAGTTCATGCTGGATGTACCCGTGTGGATTTTCCTTCAACAGGTCATGGACGCTCAACTCTTGGATGAGTACTTATTGGGTCTCGTCAAGGGGACCGTCTTTGGCATGTCCATCGCTGTGGTGAGTTGTTATTACGGCTTGACGGCCCAAGGCGGCGCGACGGGGGTTGGACGCGCAGTGAATGCCTCGGTGGTGGCAGCGGCCATCGGTATTTTTGTGACGGACTTTGTCGTGGCGTTGATGTGGGGGATTCTATGACCGCCGCCCTTGCTGCGTGGATCGATTCATCGGTGCGGACCTGGGATCTGCTTCGTCAAACGATCGTGTGGATCCTGAGAGGAGCGCTTCGCCGCCGCCGCCGTCAGGTGCTTCAACAGCTCTACGAAATGGGCAATCGGAGCGTTGCGTTCATTACGGTGACCTTGGGTATTTTGGGAATGATCAGTGTCTTTCAAGTGCTCAAACAGGTTGAAAAGATCGTTCCGGATTTCTCGATGATTGGGCCTGCGTTCATCCAGATGATGATTCGAGAGTTCGGTCCCACGATTGCGGGACTGATGATCGCCACACGTGTGGGCAGCGGTATTGCTGCGGAGATCGGCTCGATGGTGGTGACCGAACAAGTGGATGCACTACGGATGTGCAACGCGGACCCCGTGGATTACCTTGTGGTCCCCCGGTTTGTGGCGTGCGGAATCCAATCGGTCATGTTGTCGGTCTATGGGGTCCTGGTCGGAGTTTTGGCCGGGGCCGTGACGGCCTATTTGTTCTGGAATGTCCCCTTTGAAACGTTCTTTCGGCTGGATTTGGTCCAGTGGGGTGATATCGCGAGTGGGTTGCTCAAGGCCATGTGTTATGGACTGGCCATTCCTGTCATCTCTGCCCAAGCCGGTTTGGAAACGCGTGGTGGTTCGGAGGGTGTGGGGACGTCGACGACAAGGGCCGTCGTAAACGCGAGTTTCGCGGTGGTGGTCTTGGACTTGATCTTGAGTGGGTTCAGTTATTTGGTGCTCTTTTGAGTGGTGACTGTCGATGATAGAGTTTCGAAATATTCATAAGCGCTTCGGAGAGAAGGAAGTGCTGCGGGGTGTGTCTCTTCAAGTAGAGAAGGGGCAAATCCAGTACATCATTGGCACAAGCGGGGCCGGCAAGTCGGTGCTCGCGAAACATTTGGTGGGTCTCATGCGTGCCGACAGCGGACAGATCTTGCTGGATGGCGAAGATATCACCGATTGGAACGAACAAGCATTCTACAAAGTTCGGCGACGTTGCGCCACGGTCTTTCAGCATTCCACACTCTTTGACTCCATGACGTTGGCAGAAAATGTGGCCTTACCGCTTCGGAAGCACCGTGGTTTGAGCCATCAGAAGGCCTTGGTCCGGGCCATGGAGTATCTCAAGCAAGTGAACATGGCCGACCATGGCCACCGCTTTCCTGCCGATGTGGGCGACGGTTTGCGAAAACGTGTGGCCATCGCCCGCGGACTAACAATGGAACCCGAATACGTGGTATTTGACGAGCCGACCACGGGGATCGATCCCTTAGCAGCGGCCAACGTGGATCAACTGATCCGGAAGCTATCAGACGATTTCGGTGTGACCAGTATTGTGATCAGTCATGACTTGAGGAGTATTTTTCGGGTCGCTGATCGGATCGCGATGCTGTACAAAGGACGGGTATGGCTCGACGGAACCCCCGATGAATTTCAAGAAACGACCGATCCAGTGGTACGTCAGTTCATCAGCGGAGACGCAGAGGGTCCCATGGAATTTCCAGGAGTAAGAGGGTAAGAGAGAATGGCATCCAACGAACGAGCCATCGAGATTAAGGTCGGCGCCCTGATCGTCATCTGTCTGCTGATTCTCGTCGCTTTTGTCGTCGCCTTGGGGGACTACTCGCTGGGTGAGACAACCACGGTTTTGGTGGACTTTGACACGAGCAGCGGCCTCAAGACAGGTGCGCCAGTGAAGGTGTCGGGTATAAAAGCGGGCCATGTACACGCCATTGATTTCCGGGGTGGTGAGGTCGATCCGGACGAGGGGCGCCCGGTGTTTGTTCGAGTGTCACTGCACATGAATCCAGACACAGCAGCTGTGCTACGGGAAGACGCATCGTTCTATATTGCTCCGCTTGGTTTGCTGGGTGAAAAATATGTGGAGATCGATCCGGGTCGCTCCAGTTCAGCCTTGGGGGACACGATTAAGCTGGGGCTCACACCCATGCGTGTGGAAGTGATGGCAAAGAATCTCAACACCTTTCTCAAGCATTCCGCCAAGTTGGTGAGCGAGAGCGAGACGACCATCACGGATACGTTAAAAGACATCAGGGCGACCGCCAAGGCGGGCCGAGAGTTGGCCGAAGAAGGGAAAGCGTTGATGACCGATGTGCGCAAGAAAGTGAACAGCCTGTCGACTCGGTCCGAGTCATTGCTTGTATCGGCATAGGGCGCACTGGACGAGTACACACCGGGCAAAGGGGAGACAGGGAACGCGATCAAGGAGACCATGTCACGGAGCGCGCATTTGGTCAGTACCTTGGACAAGGCCGCAGGCGACGGAACGAAACTTAAATCCATGCTCTCGGATCTGGTCTTGGTCGCGCGCACCGTGCGGACCGTTGTGACTCAATTGAGCGGACGGGCGATCAAGCTGGCCAGCAAAGTGGAGTCCATCGTGGGCGAGACCGACAGCTTTATCAAAGAAGGACGCGCTGAGTTCAACACGATCTCGGGTGAGGTTCGAAAAGCGTTGCGTGGTGTCTCCGAGCTCATGGAGAATGTGCGTGACGGCGAGGGCACCATCGGGGCTCTACTGCATGATCGGGAAATGTACGATGACATTCGCGAGATGATGAAAGATCTGAAGCGACATCCGTGGAAGTTTCTCTGGAAGGAGTAGCGAACACTTTTCGGACTTCGTCTTTGTGAATCCACAGACCCCGCTGATACCCTTCCCCTTCGATTCCTGCTTGCGAAACGGACAAAGAGGGGGTAACCCTCTGTTCACATTCGTACCATCATGGTGCGTCAGAATGTACTGAAAGAGGTGCACGGGCATGAGCAAACCCAAGGTTGCCATTTTACGAACCCAGCCAGAATCGGTCCTAGAGGACTATCAAACTCTCTTCGATATGGCGGAATGGAAAAAATTTCTCCAGCCCGATCGAACCACAATCCTCAAGGACAACATTTCTTGGCACCTCATGATGCCGGGAGCCAACACAACGCCTTGGCAGTTGGAAGGATGCATCCAGAAGCTGAGGAGCGAAGCCGAATTTACGGACATCGTGGCGGTTGAAAACAAGACCGTGGTGACCAACACCGCCAAAGGCGACAAGCTCAACAAATTCAACATTGTCTATGACAAGTACAATGTGCCCATCAAGTACAACTTCAAGCCCGAAGATATGACCTGGGTGATGTACGAGCCACGTGCCGAGATGTTGGTGTTGCCCAAGATTTATCCCGAGGGCATTCGGATCCCCGATTATTTTGTGGGCAAGAACATCATTCAACTCCCCACCGTGAAAACGCACATTTATACGACCACCACCTGCTCGATGAAAAACGCCTTCGGTGGACTACTCAACAGCAAACGCCATTACACACACAGCGTCATTCACGAAACATTGGTGGACTTGCTGGCGATTCAAAAGGAGATCCACTCGGGACTCTTTGCGGTCGCCGATGGAACGACATGCGGCAATGGCCCGGGCCCACGCACGCTGTTTCCGGTGGTCAAAGATCTGATCTTAGCATCGGGTGATTGCGTGGCCATTGATGCGGTGGCGGCCAAGATCATGGGATTTGATCCCATGAGCATTGATTACATTCGGCTGGCGCATGAACGCGGCTTGGGCGTGGGACGGATCGAAGAGATTGATGTGGTCGGTGAAGACATCAGCGACATGAACTTCGGTTTCAGCGTAGGCGACAACATGGCGAGCACGGTCGGAGATTTGCTCTGGTTTGGCCCTCTCAAACGACTGCAAAAACTGATGTTCCACACACCGCTTGTGTATGGATTTGTTGCAGGAAGTTTCGTGTATCACGACTACATCTGGTACCCAAACCACGGCCGAAAACGCTACAACAAGTGGCGGACTACGACGTCATGGGGCCGTTTATTCGATTCGTATTAGAGTCGAGACGCGGTTTATTTCGAAGGGGTGTCGATAGGCTTGGCACCAGGACCATCGCCAATCCGGTAACTGCGTTTTTGCTTAACCGTCGTGGTTCGTTTGATCTCTGTCGTGGAGATCGGAAGCTTGCGGTACGACACGCCGGTTACGATGGCGTCCACCATATTCGCGTTGACGGCCTCTTGGGCCAATACCCACCACGCATCGCGGATGCGCTCCCGGTATTTCTTGGTAGGGAGTTTTAATATCTTGGCCAACTCGAGGTGGATTCGATCGAGGTAGCGTACATTGAACTCCACGCGAGATCGTATCGAAGGGTCTTCGCCGATGGCCCCATAGCTGGCTTCGTGGAACATCATGGTGGCGTGCGGGTAGATATAGCGCTTGGCGCAGTAGGCGGTGATGATGGCGGCCATGGAGTAGGCTTTACTGACAACCACGGCGTAGACAGGGCTCTTCATGCCCTTGATGGTGTCGATCAGGATGTACCCGGCGTCCACGGACCCACCATAGCTGTCGATCATCAACCAGATTGGGTCGTTGCTTTCGCCTTCCAATGCGAGCAATTTGGTAGTCGCCTTGTTAATTAACTTGCTGCTAATTCCCCCGGACAACTGGACCATTCGATCCGTCAGCTTGATATTCTCAGCGTGTACGGCGGTGGTCAGACACAGCGTGACACCAGCCAATGTGACAAGTTTCGCAATTTTCATCATGGATAAACCCTCTTTCCAATCTCTAATATTTGATAACAGACAAGTGGGCAGGGAGCAACTCACGGTCCGCTCTTTGGCTTGGAGTCAGTCGGTACTGGACTCGAAATTTGACCACCCTTCCTACACGCGGCTAGCATGACGTTCGAATGAACCACCGCTTTCACCAACTGGTCTTGGTCACTGTAGGGGTCCTGTCCCTGTCCCTTGAGGTCCAGGCACAGGTGCCAACAGCGAACGCACTGGTCGTGGTGGGGGCCGGCCAACACGTTTCGGCGGACTTGATTGACGACGTGAACGAAGCGGTCGCGTTCGCTGTGGGTCGCTCCGAGCAGATCGTCTTTCTTCCCAAGGAGCGTGTGCGCGAGGCTGTGGGGTACCGGAGTCCACGCGAGCCGGGCAGTTGTTCGTTCGACGATGAATGCATTCGTAGACAACGAAAGGGTTTGAAGGTGAAGCGATTCATCGTGGTTCGCTTGACGGTCAAGGGCGAGGCATACCGAATTCACGCCATCGCGGTTGGCGAGAAGGCGGATGCGGATGTTTCCCTTGTTGGGCAGAGCACCGCGAGCTCCAGTGATTTAATCAATCAGACACGTCGGCTTGTACGAAAGCTCTTGGCCCCAAGTATCACCTTGGAGGTGCGCACCAATGTAGTGGACGCGACCATCGAAGTCGGCGGAAAGCGAGTGGGGGTCGGCAGTGTTTCTGTCGTTCTTCCCCTTGGTATGCACTCCGTCCGTGTGAGCAAAACGGGGTATACCCGGTTTGAAACCAGCGTGACGTGTGTCCAAGGTCAGCAATGTGTGGTTCAGGCAAACTTGGCGAAGACTCTGGAGGGACCGCAGGGTTCTTCACCAGCGAGCTTGGAAGACACACTGCGCATCACCGGTTGGAGCACTTTGGGTGTAGGTGTTGCCATGACCGTTGTCGGCGCGGTCTTCGGTGTGCGCGCGCTGTCTCTCCAACAGGAATTGGACGACGCATGTGATGGCACTCTCTGCCAACTGACACGGGCAGAGATGACCACCAAACTCAGCAGCGGTGACGATGCGGCTGCCATCTATAATTATGTGGGGATCCCTGGAATGGTTCTCACCGCGGGGGGCGCTCTCATGGTGGTCATGTCCTACTTGGATCTCTTTGAAGACGACTCCGACGCTGTTCGAATCGTGCCCATGGTTCATCTCGATGGCGGTGTAGGTGCGCAGGCCGTTTGGCGATTTTAGATTTCGATCTCGACAATGTCGGCCGTTGCGCCAAATTCAGCGGGGCCTGCGATGGGTTTGGGCGGGGCCGTGGTACGTTCCGGGCGCTTTCGTCGTAGAATCAGGAAAAACCCAAAGACGACCGTTAGAAACGTGGAGAGGCCGCCCGCGATGGCGTAGACCAGTGTGACGTTTTTCGCGTGCGTATCCATGTCTTCTTGAATTCGGTCGAGGTGTTTTTGCGTCTTCTCCAAAGCGGTCACGAGCTTTCGACGGTTTCGTGAGTGTTGGTCGAGCGTGTCGCTAACGTGGCCTTGTCCCGCTACGATTTCGTCTCGGATTTCCCCGCGATTGGAGGCGCTCACCAGGGACACGGACACGAACGCTGCGATGATGACGAGCATGAGGCCCAATACCATCGAAGCATGCTGAATGATGCCACGATTCCGCGTCATTTGCCGTCGGATCCGTTCTCCAGCTGTCAAGGGCCTGGCGATCACTTCCTTTTGGGCTAAGAAGCGATTCAAATCATCTGCTAATGCGGTCGCTGACTCATAGCGCTGAAGCGGATCTTTCTCCATCGCCTGAGTCACAATGGCAGTCAAATCCCTGGGGATAGCTTCGCCGTTGGGTGTCTGATTGTGAGTGATGGAAGATGGCGACTCCAGGGCGACCTTCACCAAGACTTCGTGACCGGTCTGAGCATCGAAGGGAGGAAAGCCCGCTACGACGTGGTAGAGCACAGCCCCCAATGAGTATATGTCGCTCAAGAATCCCGTTGAGCCTAGCGACGGTTGAAACTGCTCGGGGGCCATATAATGTGGCGTTCCGATGGCGAGACCATGGCGTGTGATGGTCTCTTGGTCCGTCATGTCCGATGGTTTCGAGACGCCAAAATCCACCAAATGTGCATTCCAACCGGCGTCGACGATGATGTTCGACGGTTTGATGTCTCGATGAAGAACACCGAGGTCGTGGGCGTGACCCAGAGCGTCTGCCATCTGACGGATGATATCCACACGAGTTCGGAGTGTCAGCTCCGGAGAGCCGATGAGTAAAGTCAGTGGTGTGCCCGTGATGAACCCCATGGCAATGTAATGCAGTCCGTTCACGTCGCCGTAGTCGTACACGTGAACAATGTTCGGGTGGCGCAGCCTCGCATGGAGTTCTGCTTCCCGCTGAAAACGTTTTAGCACAGTACTTTTGTGGGCTACTTCCGGCAGAATCAGCTTGAGGGCCACCATGCGCTTCATACGGCGGTGAAAGGCTTTGTATACGATGCCCATTCCACCGCGTCCCAGTTCATCCAAAATGTCATATTCTCCGAAACGTCGTTCTTTCAGGATCTGATCAAGACGAGCTTGATCTGTCTCGCTACGCAACGACTCCGCTTCGCGTTGGGCCACTTGTCGAATTTGACGCTGGCTGTGTGAGGTTTGCGTTCTGGGACGAGACGATGACCGAGGCACCCGAAATCGTTCGTCGCACTGTGTGCAGGTCACCGATATCGCTTTGCTGGGAAGCGGCTCCGCTAATTCAACCGATTGACAGTGCGGGCAACGGAATTTTCTCGGCATACCGTCAGTGATGAACCAATCCGAGCGATGAGTCAACGCCCTGGCCAAGGAATGCATAATTGATACGCACTTCGCAGCATAGTCCATCGGTTTTGACCGGTTACTTCTCCTTTTTGGCTGGGCTTTGTGGGTGTATAGGAAAACTGGTTCTGTACCTCTGGACGGAATCGTGTACACTCCCGCCGTTATGTTGTTTACTGAACTTGATTTACACCCCGATATTCAGGCCGGTTTGGCCGACGCCGAATTTGTGACGTGCACAATGGTGCAAGAGCGAACCTTGCCCGCGAGTTTGGCCGGCGAAGACGTGGCTGTGCAGGCACAAACCGGGACAGGGAAGACCGCTTGTTTCTTACTCACCATTTTCCAGCGTCTCCTGGAGAAGAAAAAAGCCGCGAAGCCGGGACAAACCCGTGCATTGGTCGTTGCACCCACTCGAGAGCTCGCCGTACAAATTAACAGCGACGCCGTGCTTCTCGGAAAGCACACGGGGTTATCGACCTTGACCGTGTTTGGTGGCACTGGTTTTCAAGAACAACGGGAACGGATCCACGAAGGACTCGATCTGGTCATTGGTACGCCCGGGCGGCTCATTGACTACATCAAGCGGCGCGATTTGGATCTTCAAGAGTGTGACATTGCGGTCATTGATGAAGCCGATCGACTCTTCGACATGGGCTTCATTCAAGATCTACGTTTCTTGATGCGCAAGCTGCCACGCAAAGAGGAGCGTCAAAGCATGCTCTTTTCTGCGACCCTCAATTACACGGTGATGGAGTTGGCGTACGCGTACATGAATCGCCCATTGGAGGTCGAAGTGCAGCCCGAACAGGTGCTCGTCGATCAGATCGACGAGATTCTGTATCACGTAGGCCGGCGGGACAAGTTCAATCTTCTCTTGGGACTCTTGGAGGCGGAAGAGGCGCAGCGAAGCATCGTCTTCTGCAACCGGAAAATCGACGTAGAACGGGTAGTTCATCGGCTGCAGGGGAATGGTCACCAGGTGGGAAGCCTGAGCGGAAATCTACCCCAATCCGCACGTCTGAAGGTGATCGCCCAGTACAAGAGTGGGGAGTTGCCCATCTTGGTGGCGACGGATGTGGCGGGCCGTGGGCTTCATATCGACGATGTGACCCACGTGTTTAATTACGATGTTCCCCAAGACGCAGAAGACTATGTGCATCGCATTGGCAGAACCGCGCGCGCAGGTGCCTCTGGAAAGGCGATTACTCTCGCCTGTGAAGAGTTCGTGTATCACTTGCCTGCGGTTGAGAAGTACATCGGCTACAAGGTTCCCGTGGGCACATTGTCGGATGATCTCTTTGCGGAGGATCGATCGCCACCCTTCTCGCGCTCTAGGCGTGGTCCGCCGCGACGAGGTGAGGGTCCGAGCACGCGGGGCAATGTGCAGGGCCGGGGTCGAGGCCGTGGCCGTCAGGATGACAAAGGCGGTGGGCAGCGTACAGCCGCCGCGGATCAAAAGCGTACAGCCGCCGCGGATCAAAAGCGTACAGCCGCCGCGGATCAAAAGCGTACAG